>Ga0098037_1001730_pt1 | contig 9882 bp, 14 predicted proteins | sample 5_EtaG_FD_75050 | JGI IMG/M metagenome (GOLD analysis project Ga0098037, IMG submission 75050) | Marine viral communities from the Subarctic Pacific Ocean - 5_ETSP_OMZ_AT15132 metaG | ecosystem: Environmental > Aquatic > Marine > Oceanic | place: Pacific Ocean | collected 2015-01-08 | reverse complement strand
GCAACAGCTGCTACCTTCATTCCCATATCATACAAGCCTTTCGATAATTTTAGTCTTTCGCAGTTATCGTCTCGTACACTTCTACCAGATGATATACCAAAGAACTGAGTTTGGACTGCTGAACTAGCTCCTGTGGTGCATAGGTCCTGACTATACGACATTATGGAAGGAGCCACGGCGCTTGGAGGTGGCGATTTAACTCTTTGTGTTACCTTTTGTGAACTATTACTTGTCGAGTTATTTGTATTCACATTTTGTGAGGTATTGTTATTGGTATTAAAATTTTGATTGTTTGTTGTAACGTCAGAACTTGATGTCGAAACATTGTTGTTATTATTTGTATTAGAGGTTGTTGAATTATTAACGTTATTGTTGTTATTTTGATTGGTAGAATTGTTAGTTATTAAAGAAGTGTTGTTAACATTTTGTGTTTGATTAATAGTACTTGTTACAACAGAAGTATTGTTATTGGTGTTTGTTGCAGTAGAATTAGTCGTTGAATTAATTGTCGTATTATTAGTATTAAGATTTGTATTTGTTGAAGTGCTGGTAGATTGATTTACATTGGTATTGTTATTGGTATTGGTATTATTACTAGTAACAGTCGATGTAGTCGTAGTTGTATTCGTTATGTTCGAGTCCTCAGCTAGTAGTGTGTAAGAAACTAAAACTAGGGAACAAAATATAATACAAATGTCGCGTAACACAGCTTTTGATAACATGTTTCATCTCCATTGCCTCCCGGTTAGTTTCTATTTTTCTCCCTTTGCACTTCTATTCTTTCTTGCGCTACTTCGGTTCTTTCGTCAATATTTTTTTCTTGCAACCTTAGTCTTTCTTGGTCTACAGCAGTATCATTATCGTCTGATCGAATATCATGTATTAATCTTTGCTGGAACTCTTGTCCTTTTCTTTCCATATCAGCTTCTTTTAAGGCAAGTTCCTGTTGTCTTAATTGAACTAAAGGATCAATTTGCATATCATCTTCTACAGTTTGTGCAAACAATTCTGTCATCTCCGCTACATCTAAAGCAACTTCTTCCGCCATCTTATCTTGCATTTGCTGTTGAATTTCTGGAGGAATATTACCTTGGTACTGTTGCTGTAATTGTTGGAACTCAGGACTGTTTTGTAACTCTGCTGTAGCAATAGCTTGAGCTTTAAAAGAAAAATGCTGATATATGTGAGCTTGTAAGTTAGCTGCTAACTGTGGATTAGTAGCAATTGTTGGTGTAGCTAAAGCTGCCATATGAGCTTTAATGTGTGCATCGTGATCTTGTGGAGCAAAAGCCTGTAATTGACCGCCTTGTAAGGCCGCAGCATTTTCTAGCGCAGGGTCAATTGGTTGGGGTTGTTGAGGAGGAGGTAGGATCTGCTCCACATTATTCACGCCTATCGCTTTATACATACGGCGATATGCTTCATATAAACCTGTTTGACCATGTATTTGAGGATTAGACTGTACAATCTGTAATTGAGTTTGTGCAGTTGCAATCCTTTGTGCTAAGGAAAAAATGTTAGGATCACTAACAGGTATAATATCAACTCTGTCATCAAAGTCTGTTTGCTTTACTTCAGTCTGTCCTTTATTTGTCATGTAAGGATACTGAGGAGGTAAATAATCACGAAATAATTCACCTAATAATTTAAATTCTGTTTTTTGTGCATAATGCAATCTTTTATGAATAGCAGACATAACACGAGTACCATGTTCAAGATTGGCTAGTGTTGTTCCTACGGGAGCATTTTTGTCCATCTGCTGATAAGGATGATCTGCAATCGCTGCAAAGTTTCTACCACTGTCTTCTAATAATTTTAAAAGATTAAACAAAGTTCCTGAAGGTTCCTTGAAGGGGAGAGGAATAAGCGAATTTTGCAATGAACCTCCAGGAGCATCTACATCTCTAAACTCACCTGGCTGTAGTGGCACATCATCATCTCTTATACGAATGCCTCTAGCTTTAAAACCAGCTGGTAGATTAGCAAGTGTGCCAGCGTCTATTAGCTGACGAAGAATAGACGTAGCAGAAGATGATACGCCTCCAATAATATGTGGAAGACCAAACCCATAAAAGCCTAAACCGGGGAGAAACTTGTAATGAACAAAATATTGCTTAGGTTTATGAGTTTGATCTCCTTCCGCGTAGTTACGCGTAATAGATAAAATTTTTCCATTTACTGCATCTAAAGTAATAATGTAAGGAAGTTTAATTCCAGTAGTCTCGCCTTGATCATCTTTATGTTCAAAGCCAATAAGATCTAAAAGAGCATGTACTTCATACAATTCATACACATCGTCATCTGTAGCTACTCTTTCTATACCTTCTTGTTTAGCTATTTCTTCTTCAACGTCACTAGTATTAACGTAACCACCACCGCCTAAATCTATATCTCTATACACACCAGCTAATTGTGCTTTACGAATTTCATTTCCACCCATACTTAATTGATGCGTAATTCTTTGAGCTGATATTAAATCAGTAGTGTTGTAAGGAACAATTAATTTTTCAGCATGTACAAATCTTGCACAAGGTCTTCCCATAGCTGGGTCATAGTAAACTTTTTTAAAAGCAGAACCTGATAAAGGAAGATAATATAAAAGTTGATCTAATTCTGGATCATACTCTTCCATTTCGTAAGTAATTTGAAAATTCATAAATTCTTGTACACGATCAGCTTGTTCTTGTACTTCAGGGCCAGGCTCACCTAAAACCATTGTACGGACAGGACCACCTGCTGGTAACAATTCTTTATAAGCCATTGCTTGAAACTTAGTAGCGCTTTCAGCTAACATAGGATGAATAACGCTTGAAGCACCTTGGAAAGGTTCAGATCTTTCTGGGTCTAAAGAACCAAGGAGTTTGATTCCTTTTTCATATGTTTCTTCCCATCCTTTTCTTGATGATTTATCTTCTTCGATCCCGCCAAGTAGATCGTTTGATATTGTCATCAATTCTGTTTCTTCCATATATTCAGCAAGATTTCCGTCAAAAGGTACTACATCAATTTCTTCTAATTCTTCAGAAGCTCCAAACTCAAAATTACCTTCTTCATCAGCAATACCCCCACCTTCAATCATTTCAATAATTTCTTTAGGAATATCTTGATTTTGTAAAGGTTGCTCTATATCTAAAACAGTTTCTTGAGGACCACCTGGGCCAAAAGGATTTTCTGGAATAGCCATTAATTAATCTCCGACTTTGGTATTTCTTGAACGTCAGCAGCCATAATAACTACAATAGCCGATAAAGCTGACATCCTAAAATTCTCATGATAATCACAACTTACCGGACTTGTACAAGAACACTTATGATCCGCATTACCAAAACAAATAGCTCTTGATACTGCTTCTTCTAATGTTACTACCTTATAATCTAAAAAGTCTGTGATGTCCATTTTCTAGAATGTTCCAGAAAATTTACCACCTCTAGTAGCTGCGCCCATGCCTCTCATAGTGCCTGCGCCGTTGCCTGTAGGTACTTTAACTGTTTTAGATTCAGCAAAAACTTCTCCGCCTTCAGAAAAACGCTTAGCTCTTCTAACTTCTCTATCTCTATCAGACATAGTTCTTCCAGCATTTTCATCTAGCTCGTAACTTGCTCTGTCATATGCAAAATCTTTATTAGCAGCACGAGAATTTTTTTCATAATCTTTTGCTAATTTTCTTCTGTCAGAATCGGATACTGTTCTTGCACCTTCTTCTAACAAATCATCTACAGAACCGCCTCTAGCATATCCTGTAATCATAGATTTTCCAGTACGATCAGCTTCGGCTTGGGCTGCTTCATAACCTTCGTCATCATATGAAAAGTTCTTTTTTCCAACTCTTGGCATTTTTTTCTCCTTAATAATAAACAAACTGTTTAGGTCCAGATTCCTCATCCTCATAATCTTCAGGATGTCTTACTAAACCGCCTTCTCTAAAACGCAGTATAGCCTGAGTTGTTGAATCTACCAAGTCATCATTATCACCATTAGGAAATGATGCACATTCTTCGACAACATCTTCAGCCCATTCTGTGTCAGGACGCCATACTAAACCAGACTCGAACATAGGAGCAGAAGCGTTTGCTCTTGCTATTTTATCTTGACCAGAACGACGACCTCCTGGAGTAAAATTTATAACAGGTATTCCCATATTTCTCAACTCTTGTGTTAAAGGTAACCCAGATGCCTTAGCTTCAATAAGAACCATATCTGGTTCATAATCATTATAATGTTCTTGAGCCTTACGTTTTAGGGTAGGAAACTCCCATCGACCTTTTTCACTGTTAAGTAAAATAATATTAGGACCAGCGTCTTCATGTGGATAAAAAATACCCCACGTTGTTATAGCACTATAGTCTGCTCTTTCTGATTTAAGGAATGCCGTATCATAAGATTGTAACACATATTCGCATCGAGGAGGGTCTTCATCTTCCCATAACTGCCACCATTCTCTTTTTAAAATTGACGCCGCGTCACTTGTTGGTTTTTGTAACCACTGTGCTGACCATTTAGAAACAGGCAAGGAAGACTTAACACCTTCTAGTTCATCACGAGACCAGAATCCAGGCCAAAGCACACTATCATCTTCAAAGATAGCTGGAAACTCTATAACCTCCCATTGATCTGCACCTTTTCGTGACTGCATTTTTAAAACTTCTGCTGTTAAATCTTTTGTTGACCAACGTGTCATAACAATAACAATAGATCCACCCGGCTGTAATCTTTGTCTTGGACCAGATGTGTACCATTCATAACAAGCTTCAAAAGATGTTGATGACAAAGCGTCTTGCTCAGAGTGTGGGTCATCAATAATTAACAAGTCTGCACCACGTCCTGTTATCGCCGCGCCGACGCCGGCGGCAAAATATTCACCACCATCGACCGTGTTCCAACGACCAGCCGCTTGACTTTCTGGTGATATACTAACATCAGGAAAACATTCATTAAAAGAAGGACTGTTAACAATAGCTTTACACTTACGACCAAAACCTGTGGCAAGTTCAGTGGTGTGTGTTGCTTGAATTATTTTTAATTTAGGGTTACGTCCCATCATCCATGCAGGAAAGTATACACTAGCAAACTCAGACTTTGTGTGTCGAGGAGGCATATTAACAATAAGTCTTTTTGATTTACCTTGCGCAACAGCCTCTAATTGTTTTGCAAATATTTTATGATGTTCACCCTCTATAAAATCAGGCCACATGTGTTTTATAAAAGGTATAAATTGATCTTGTCTTTCCTTTTGAGTTTCAATACCACTTAAACGTTGCTTTAACTTCAAAGCATAACGGGCCTCCTCTCCAGAAAGCCCGTCTGCTAATTTATCCCAATCGAATTGAGACATCACTCCTAACCTTGACTAAGCAACAATAATGCTAGTAATACCATACCTATCAGTATACCAAGATACTTTTTGTTGTTAGAAACTGGTGGTTGTACATACGCTTCATTTACATTAGGTGTTCCTGGATCATCAGCAATAAATGTTCCATTTGCCCTTCGCGCACGTTTTCGTAACGTAGATTTCTGTTTAAGTGTTTTTTTAGGTTTAATTTTTTTTGTGGTTTTTGCCATTATTTACTCCCTCTTATATGTTTCATTGCACGCCCGCCAAACCAAAATGAAATTACGGTTGAAAATAAAATTTTTGTCTCTTCATCCCAGGCGCTTAATACAGCTTGACTAACGTTATCGCCTTCTTGAACAGCAACATAAACACCCAAACCTTTAATAATTGCAAACAATGTAAAAAAGAAATAAGTAATTACAGGTCTAACAGATGCTTGAATAGCAGAAATAAAAGGAGATTTATTGTTTTTAGCAATCTCAGAAGCATGTTCGTATATAGAACGCGTTTCTTCTATGTCTGCTTGAGCATCTAATTCTTGAACCTTTAATTTACTAAGGGTGTCAGCATACTTAGCCTTTGCCTCTAACATTTTTAATTCATGCTTGTTTGATTGTCCTTTTTCAAAGAAACCAAGAATAGAGGGCAAAAAACTGGTGCCGAAGCCGAGCGCTGAGCCGAGTAACGATAGCATAACTAAACTTAACTAACTATTATTATAAATAAAAGTAAGCCAATAACTGCGCCTAATGCAGCATCAACGTAATCCCAACTATGTTGTTTTACATAGTCAATAACTATTTTTAATTTTTCCATAACTGTCTCCTAGTTTGTTGGTTTATTTTTTGTCTGAATTTGTATATCAACTTCTTGTGATTCTGGAATATTTGCATTAATTGAAATATTACTAGAAGAACATGAAATACAAAATACACTGACAACAAATATAGCAATAATATTTTTCATTGTTTTCCTCTCTTAAAATGGCAGCCTAATATTAGAAACAATACCGCTCATATAGTCTTGTGCTGCCCGTCTATCTATATCACTTGTAAATGGACTTCTCAACGTAGCGGCTGCATCCATCATTCCTGTTTGTGTATCACCACCAGAAAAATCAACGGGTCTTGGAGGCACCACTGGTGCAACAGGATTTACTCTTGGCGGGGATGTAAATCCCTCTTGAATAATCGGCTGATCAGCACTTGGTTGTGTCATACTGCCTACCTCTGCTTGTGATGCTTGTAAATTATTATTAATAATATCAGACATACTTTTTGGAGGTGATACATAACCATCTTCTCCCATAGGAATTCTAGCCGGTGGGGGTGGCATTCTAGACGAAGAATATGTTTCACCGGGCATTCCTTTTTCATCTGGCATATCTTTGGGTTCATCATAAAATCTACTTTCCATAACTACTGGATTCATTACTGGCGTCGCTTGAAAACCAAACGCTGGGTCAGGATCTCTCTGTAATGGTTCTTGTAAAGTTGGAACATCAAACAATTGTGTAGCTTCTTCAAAACCAATTCGTGGTGCTGTGTAAGTATTATCAACCATAGATGGTGCATTCATGCTTGCCATAATGTTGCTAGGTACCATATCTGGCTGAAGGGTTGCTACTATCTCAATAGTGTCTTCCGCATTAAGACCCATTTGTTGTCCTGTAACAATTAAATCTTGAAGAGGTATAAAACCACTTGTTACCATTGAAATAAAATCTCTTATGTCTGTTCTTGTTGCCATTTTATTATCCAAATATTGTTGCTGGAATACTAGCACGCCTTTGCGCCATTTGACCAGCTCTTTGTCCACGACGTCTAGAGTTCAACAATGTATCTTCAAACTGACGACGCTTGGTTGATGGAATGCGAACTTGAGATATTGGTGTTGTTACGCTTCCTCTCATAGCCTGTTGTTGCTGCGCTTGCATTGATTTTTGTAAATTATTAGCGTTTAAATTTGCTGCATTTGCTGTTGTTTGTAACGCGGCAAGTTGCTGTTGTTGTTGATTAGGCATGTTGCCCATGTTTGTTCTTGGATCGGTCATCATGGTTGCAATGCCTTGTGGTCTTTGTTGTGGCATTACTGCACCGCCCATGTTGTAGCCGCGCACGGCACCGCCGTGTGCTAGGCGTTGACCTGGCTCTAATTTTCTTAAAGCCTCTTCCATCTTTTTTCTTTTTTCCATTTCAAATAGTTGACGAGCAAACTCATCGTCACCAGATGTAGTGTCTGATCCGTCAAAAGGATCTTTTTGTATAATAGTTTCTTTTTCTATTATAGTTTGAGCATCAGGCTTATTAAATTCGTCAAACATATCTGACATCTCGTCATCGCCTTCATTCAACATACGCATAAGTTCTCTTTCCATGCGCATTATTTTTTCTTCGTGAGTTTCACCTCCAACCATTCCGCCGTCTCTAAAGTTAACACCTCTGCCTTTTAAAATATCAGCTTGTGTTATTTCTCCGTCATTGTTTAAATCTGGAAAGCTTTTAGCTTCACCGCCGTCTTTGTATCTTTGAAAGTAAACATCGGGAACTCGTCTTCTTACCATACCGCCTCCAGCAAAATTACTTGGGGCAGCTCCGGGTAGACTTCCAACACCTGACTGTCTATCTTTCATTTCTTCCCTTCTTATTAAAGCTTCTTTCCTCATCTCTTCTTCTGTCATTCTTGGAAACCCATATTTACTAGTGTCTATTAACTCTTCTTCGGTTATAGGACCTTCTAATGTAGGCTCTTCATCTTCTTTGGTCGTATTGTAAAGCAAGGTTGCAACACCTGCTGGTATCAGACTTAACCCGCCCAACATCGATTGCATATGAGGATTGCTCATAACCATACGCAGTGCGCTTTGGTTCATACCAGCCATTGGCATGCCAGAACCTGAAGTGGCTGCTTTTAAACCTGCTGGTCTTTGAGCTACCATTTGCATTACTTTTGGATTTCTTGCTACAATTGATGCTGCTTGTTTGGCGGTAAGTTTTATACCTTCTTTTGCAGCTAGTCTTGTTACTAAGGATATAGCTGCTGGCGCTAATCCTATAAGAGGTGCAGGCATAAGATGTAAACTCCTTTTTATATTTTTTTTGATATATTTTTTTTACCAAAATATCAATTCTTATAGGATTAACACGTTTTTTAATTATTGCGCAAGTTGTTTGTCAAAAAAGGACCTACCCTCTCTAGGGACCCATTTTGCAAATTGGGGTAATTATTTGGCAGAAACACTACTAAGCGGGGACTATAACGCGTCCTTCTCCGCTTAGTAGCTTCCCCCCGTGGGGTGCCTTTGCCCTCTGAGAAGCCCGTACAAGCCCGTAGGGTACCTGTAGACCCTCTCTGTAATTTGTAAACCATAGAAACAAAAACTGCTCCTGTGTGAGCCTTAGATTTTGTCAAGTAAAAAATTAATTATTTTTATAATTATATAAACAAAAAAACTAGACATTATTATATTTATATGCACTAATTAGTTATTGAAGAGCTGGTGATTTTACTAGCTCACATTTTAGGGAAAAATATCATGATAAATTCACGAATATTTAGAGTATCCAAAATAGAAATTACTGATAATAGAAATATGAACGAGGGCAAAGAAGATAGAGAACCTTCTTATACACGCACTATTAAAATTACCAGTCATGACTATGACGATATCAACAACACTTCAACATATGAGATTGATTTATACGGTAGCGATGACGTCAAAAATGTTGAGGACGCTTTAAAAATAAAATTATAAGGGAATTGGGGGAGCTAATAACTCCCCCTTTTAAAATTATGACTGTAATACAATTACCAGAAGTTAAGAAAAAAGAGTTCAAGGGTTACACCAAAGATAGATTAGAAGAAATTCTACAATCAAATGAGGAATTGTCTCAAACTATCCACCACCACATTATGTTTGCTCAAAAGATGCAAGAGGTTGGAAGATGGGAAGAGGCACAAACTCAATGGAATTATGTAACACAATTATTAACCGCTTTAAAAAATAAAAGCTAACTAGGGAATTGGGAGGGCTAATAACCCTCCCTTTCAATATTATGAGATTAGATACAAGTTTAGAAAATACCATTCAGATAGACGGCGGTCATGTTCCGCGTGGCATTGTTAATTTTGGCACTCAAAAGATGGCGCTATCTATGTGGATTAAATGTAAAATGAAATTAACAAGAGGCGCGCCCGCACCAGTAAGAACGGCGCGTCAGTTCTTAATAGATTTTTTTGAGGATAACGGCATTCCGCCAGTCAAGGATGAAAATGGCAAGCCGTTAGATTTAAGAAAAGTTAAACAAGAGGTTCTTCTAGAAGTTTACGAAGAACTTGACCAATTCATGAGAAGGTTGGTTTAAATGAATTTTGATAATACATATTCAATAGTTAGATTTTATGCCGATCCTCACAAGGATGAGTTAGTCATTCAAACTGGTTTATCCTTAGATCAAGCGCAAGAACATTGCCTACGTGAAGACACACACGATCCACAGGCGGGATGGTTTGACGGCTTCCGTCAAGAATAACTCTTTTCCCTAGAG
>Ga0098037_1001718_pt1 | contig 9930 bp, 8 predicted proteins | sample 5_EtaG_FD_75050 | JGI IMG/M metagenome (GOLD analysis project Ga0098037, IMG submission 75050) | Marine viral communities from the Subarctic Pacific Ocean - 5_ETSP_OMZ_AT15132 metaG | ecosystem: Environmental > Aquatic > Marine > Oceanic | place: Pacific Ocean | collected 2015-01-08 | reverse complement strand
CACAATACTCTGAATTCTTTTTCCATTTTAAAGCATTTTTTACTTTTTCTTTTAAACTCATAAGATAGCTATATTAATTAGTGATGCTAATATATAAAAAATTATCTATAAAAAAAAGAACCCTAAGCTTTCACCTAGGGTTCAGAGCGTTTTGTAGAGTAAAACCAACAAAAAATCTCCACGCTTCGCTTTTATTCACAGTTAAACATAATAGCCTTTTGTATAACAGTTGCAGGATCTGTAAAAGTCCCTGCATCACCTTGATGTTCAACAACTAATTTAAATGCATATCTATAACCATCTTGTAAACCAGATATATTATAGTAAACTGGATTACCAGATGCCAAAACATTAGGTTGTGCATAAGGAGTTCCTGGAGCATTATGTAATATCCAAGCATTATCATCACAAGTTAAACATTGATAATAAACTTGAACACCTAACATTGAACTCCAATCTCCACCATCCCATGCTAATGTAACTGTCCAACCAGTTACAGGATCTTGAACTTTTTTTGCTATATAAAATAAAGGAATGTGCCATTTTATACCGTTTCCATCATTCATTGCTAATGCAAATCTTTGAAGTGTCATATCTAATCTTTCACCACATATAGCTTTAAGAGGAGCTCCTTTTGTTTCAACTTGCCACATATCTCCATCATATCCTTCTATATTACCACCTCCACTAAGACCTTCAGCTAACATTTCTTTACTGCTCATTTCAGGACAACAATTGTTACATCTAGCAACACACTCTCTACATACAACTTCTTCACATCTTTCAGGAATAGTCATAGTACCTCTATGAATTTCTACTACTTGATCACAATTGCTATATAAACCTAATCCTGTTGTTTCAAGAGGTGTATCTTTACAAGAGCAAGGTGATGATTTAGTATGTCCACATGTTTTACAAGCCATTTTTTTATATTTTAATTATTATGTACAACTTCCAGATGCTATAGTTTCATGTCCTGCTGATCCATGTGCATTACGCCAATAAGGAGCAGAATGATTATATTGTGCAACTTTTCTACTAGTACTTCCTTTAGCTGCAGGATTATATTGACAATACCATTGTCCATCAACCAATTCATTATTAGCTACTCCTGCATCACCTTTAATACATGCTGCCCGTGTTGTATAAGCTCTAACAGTAGAATCAAATTCAATACTTGTACTATTATATATTCTTATACAACCTGTAGGTCCTCCTGCAGATGCTGTACCCGCACCTTGACATGTAAATGGAGCAGAAGCATCAGGAGCATATAATTCTATTGTTTGTCCACCATCTGTTCCTGATACATGACCACAATTAGCTATTGAAGTAGCACATTTATTATATGTTGAATTTGGTGCAGTAGAATAAGATTGCATTAAACCTAAAATAAAGTTTTTAAAATCTGTATTAGTAGCAGCAAAAGTAAATCCATTTTCTAAATTAGACATTAAATTAAACTGAACGTTTGTCTTCATTCTAGTTAAACCAGTCATTGTATTATGAGTTGTAGCAGCTCCATCATATGGAACAGCAAGAGGTGCAGTACCATCTAACATAAAGTTAGTTAAATTAACTGGGAATTTTACATTTCCTGTCATAACACCACTTAATTCTCTTTGTTTAAGTTTTTTACCTGCTATTGCACCAAGCATTTGTAATAATGTACCTGCTGTTTCATCAATAGATCCATTTATAATTGGAACTAATGTAAATTTAAAACCATTAGGGAATTGAGGATTAGTCATAGATTTAGAACCTGCCCAAGTTGTAAATGCTGTTCCATTAAATAAATCTACTACTTCATCATAGTTATTTTTATAAATAGTAGTAGGTTGTGTTCCCCATCCTGCACTTAAACTAGTAGATGCATAATCACCGTATGTATAACCCATATCAGTAAATGCTATTACATTAGCTGAAACTGGTACAGTCAATGTTGTACTAGCATTCCAATATGGAGGTAATGATTTCCAAGTATCCCAATTAACAGCACCTGATGTACCACTTGCAACAGTAATACTTCCTGATGCAGCATTACGCATATCAAATAAAGATTTTACATAATCTAAATAATTACCACTAGAATTAGCAGTTGCACTTGAAGTGTCTGAAACAGGTATATAATAAACATTACCGGTCCATGCTGAACAATTTGTTTGATATTGCGTTTTTATAGTATTAAATTGTGTTTTAATATTATTAGCATCAACATCTGAAACAGAATTTGCATCAACAAATACATAGATATCTGTATCTCTATAAGTTATTTTTGAAGCTTCCTGAATAGGAATTGTATAAGTATTACTTGTTCCGCAACTATTTGTAACTTGTACTCTAAAAGAATCTGATATAAAACCAGCTGATGCTGTACTAGTATATTTAAATCTACCAATTACATTTTCTTCACCTGTAGGAGATGCAGATTGTTCAACTCTACCATTTATAGGAGAATCAACAATTGTCCAAACAGGAGCAATTTTAGAACTTGTATTAGTTAATATTTTTACATCAACAGAAACAGAATTTCCTGCCTCACAATAATATTGTTTTTTATAAGGAGTTTCTACAATTGTGTTACTTATATCAGATGAATCTCCAATCCAAACACTTTTACAATCACAACAGTATACTACTTGTTCTACTTTATGTAATATTTCATTATACAATCCAAATAAATAGTATGTTATTCCATTAGGTGAAGTAATAGGTGCTAAAAATCTCCATCCTGATCCTGCATTAGATACACTAATTCCTGATGTTGTATATACTGTATCACCACAAGTTAATGCTTGTGTAGCATCTTGACTTATTGCACTACCATATTTAACAAAACTACCATCTGCACAAGTTCCTCCAAATAAAGATCCATGATAAATAATAGGTGTATTATCAGGTTTAAATCCAGCTACAGTTTCCCATACAGTTCCACCACTAGCATAACACGCTAATAATTGAGTTTGTCCTCCTGTAACAAAAGGAAGAGTAGTTGCACTTTTATTATAATTTGTAAATAAAATACTTGAAACAGAACATGCAGGAGCTGTTGTAGTTATACTTTGAACAGGACAAGTTGATATTTGACCTCCTTTAGAAGTTATTTCTGCATATACATTATATGATGTACCAGATGATAAACCTGTTAAAACTTTTGCAAAAGTTGGACTAGTAGTAGTAGGTTTCATAACCTCAATTTGAGTTCCAGAAGGATCTTCAACTATTACAGCTAATGAATAACCTAATGATGTACTAATACTTGAAACATCTATTCTAAATCCTTCATGAGTAACACTTGATAAAGCTACAGTAGGACATGTTGTACTGTTTGCTAATGTATGTGTTTCTATTTTAGCACACTGATTAGATCCATCTGTAAAGCAATATTCTATTGTTACATCAAAATTACTAGTTGTATCTAAATTTCCTAACTTATTAATTAAATACCCTTCATCATTATTTACAAATTGATAAATTTGTACGTGTCTAGTTATTGTATTTAATGAAGAATCTTTTACTGTAATTTTACAACCTTTTGCTTTATCACAATCAGACCATCCTGTTGGTAATACTGTATCAGTAAATATTAAACGTATACCATTTACTATTCCAACACTATCAGTTAAACTAACTTTTGCACCAAATGTTACAGCACTACATGTTGTAGGTGTTGTTTGTGCTTTAAGATCTTCAACAGCATCTCTAATGTCCATTATAGTTAACCATGAATTAGTTAAAGAATCTGCTAAATCTACTGGTGTAGTATTCCAACTTGGAAGAACTCCCATTGCTCCTTTACCGTTTAATCTATCTTTTTCATTTAAACTAGCTGAAGGTATTCTTATAGACTTAAGAACTTTAGTTACACCCCCTAATGCAGATCTTAATTGACCATAATCTGTTTCTAACGCAGTTAATAAAAAGTTCATATCAACTGGTTTACCTTTTTGTGAAGTTAAATACTTAGGGGTAACTTTAGGTGGGACATATACTGTAGTAGACTTTCTTTCTAAAGTGCTAACTCTTTGAGTTAGTTTAGTTGTTTGAGATTGTAACTTATTTGTTGTTGACATTAAATCAACAGCTTTAGTAGCCACTCTTTTAATGTAATCTTCAATTGAAGCATTAACAACTCTATCTCCTAATGCATTAATAAATTGTAATTGATCTGGTAATCTTAAACCTTCTTGTGGTAAAGATGTAGTAACAGCAGGTGTACCGAAAGAGCTTTTTAATACAACTCTACCTTTATATATTACATAACCTTCTGGAAGTTTTTTAATATTTACTTTCATATTTTTTTATTTAATCAGTACCACCAGTTAAAATTTCTATTTCTGCACCTTCTGATATTAACTCTTTATATTCTCTATCAGTCAATTCTGCTACTCCAGCTTCTCTAGTACCTGACGGTAAACTAAGAGGGCTTACAGGATCACCGTGAGCATCATGGTGAGGAGGTTCTTTTTCACAGCATTCTAATGCTTTACAGATCATATTATATATTAAATCAAAATGTAATTGAAGAGAAGCTTCACCACTTGCAATATCAGCTAATTGTTGATTAGTAAAATATAAACTTAAATCATAATTATTTTCTGCTGCCCAATCTATTATACATGTAATATTTCCAGTAACATTTACTGAATCAATTAATGCACAAAGTTCTTCAGCTAAAGTTGCTACTACTGTGCTTATTGTATCTCCTGTACATAAATTAATACAAGAAATATTAGGACCTTGCCATACAACACATTCAGAAGAAGTTGTTATACAACCTTTCTTCTTGTCATTACAGTTACTATTTGTTGAAATCATTTTAATTTACTATATAATATAATATACAAAACTTTTAGTTAAACCACAAACTTACCCCCAAGGATAATTTGCTCCAACATCACTACCTCTAACAAAGTGATCATTTTTTTCAGGATTATCTGTTGGTGCATCTGTTGTTGAACAATTAGCAGTAGTTAATGTATTTATTAATTTATCTTCACATGTATCAATGGTTATTTCTATAAGCTGTTGATCACAACTTCCTACTGTATAAAAACAAAAACAACTTTGTAAAGTATGTTCATTATTTTTAGCAGCATCTTTTATTTCATGATAAACTTCACCATTATAATTTGTTTTACCTATTTCCAATCCATCTAAAATTACCGGATAATGTCTTACAACATCTCCGTGTTGATCTTTAACTCTAACTGTAATACATTCTGAATCATCTTTACAATTAGCATCTTTAATATCTGTGCCTTCTTGTAAACCACAAAAAAAACATCCTTTATGATTTCTTTCAGCTAAAACTTTATTATCACATTCTATACAAGTTCCTCTATCATGATAACCTGTTACATATTCTGCACAATCCCAACAGTTTGCACTTAAATTAGTTAATAAAGATAATCCTGTCCAAGTTATATTAGGATTGTCAACACCATAAAGTGTAGGATCTGGAACTGTAAGATCCCAAGATGAAGATCCATCTCCTGTTTGATTATAAGGTGTTTGAGCACCCCAAAATTCACCAGTAGCACTTTTAAATATAGGACGTAACACAGCATTAACAGGAGGAGCTCCTGTAAATGTAACAGCTGAAGTGTCTTCTGTATAAACTGTCATAACAATTTCACCATTAGAATTTGTTTCACTTAACATTTGATTAACAACTGTTTGAGTGTAATACTCATCATTAATTCCGGCACTATCAGGAGCAAGATAAACATATTGAATAAATATTTGATTTATACCTACTTGAGTTAAATAAGAAACTTGATCACTAGGAAGAGTTATTGTAAAAAATGAATTAGTAACAGGAGTATCTGTAACTGGAGAATTATTTCCTGCAGCAAGACCAGATGCAATACTAAATGACATACATCCATAATGTAGATTTTGACTAGCCATAGAATCAGTAGCCTCTAATGGTACACTTGTACCACTAAAATATTCACACTTCATTTGCACCCACTCTGGTATAATAGAAATATCATTAGGAGTTACTGTAGGATATTTAGCATTACAATCATCATACTTTGTAACTGAAGGTAATACAAATTTTTCTGTTTTAAAAGTAGGAACGTATGCTTTTATTTCACTGTCTTCCCATTTACATGCATTTCTTTCAAATATAGTTTTATTTAAATCATCTATAGAAGAACAGGGCTGCATACCAAATCTAGTAGTTTGCATTTGTTTATAGACCAGATCAGAAAATTTATTTTCTATATCTATTTTTTTAATAATTTTATGATTGTCTTTATACATGATTAACAGCAGCTAACGTCAGATGTTATTTTCTTTAATCTTTTAAGAGCAAAATTATATAATTCCATACCTTCATTTGGACTATGTCCATATTCTACTTTTGCTTTTGCAGCATCAATCATTGTTCTAATAAACTTCATTTCTGAAGTAAGCTCTTTTACAGCAGCAGTTGGCTCACAAGCTTTAAGATTTAAGTCACATAACTTATTATAATAATTACTCATTATAACAGTAGTTCTTAAATGATTATATTCTACATAAACTTTTTCATGAGGAGCAACACTATATCTTACTGTATATATTCCATCTGGTAAAGCGTTTCTACATGAATCACAATCAGTTACTTGTACACCTAATCCACAAGCACTTAAATGTAAATCAAAACCTTTTTCTGCTTTTATTAATTTTTGTGGTGTTTCAAACCCTGGAGGAGTTATATATAAGTGACCACAATTTACTTTTAAGTAATTTTTTTCTACATACTCACTTGTATCCTTAATGCTAAAAATATCACAATTAGAGACGCATTCAGGAATTTCTAAACTTAATATATGCTTTGCTGCCATAGTATGAATTTATTATAGTACTCATAAATAATATACAAAAAATGCATCTGATATAAAAATAAAAGGGCAGGAATAACACCCGCCCTTTTAAAAATTTAAAGATATTAACTACTATGAGTTAAATGAAGCAAGATTTTGTATTGCAACATTAGAAGCAGCAGCCCAATCATCAAGTCTCTCTAGTAAAGTATTACCAGCTGCAGCTGTAGGATCAAGAGTTCCATCAGCAGCACCAGCATCTATTGCAGCAATTTCTATTACATATTGATCATTATCAAATACTCCAGTAGGGTTATTAAATCTAGGAACAGAATGTTTTATAAAGTATCTATTATATCTAGCTGTTCTAGTAACACCTGCTATAACATCATCCATCATTTCAGTTTCTCTCATTCTAGCAAAATCTCTATTACCAACTTTTAATGGGAATTGTCTGTATCTATTAGTTAAAATAAGATCTCTTAAAACACCTTCACCAGATCCAGTTGCCATTTGACCTGCAGTAGCTTCAGTAAATGTTCCACAAGATGTACAAACTTCACCTGTTTCATCAATTACACCAGCAATTACTTTGATAGGTTCAAGTTCAAACATATCTCTAGGATCAAACGAACAATCTGCAAAGTTTGTAGTTAGATCTGCTACAGATTTAGCAGTTAATATTAATTTAGCTTTATAGTTTGCAGGAACAGCTGGTTCAGCAACTTCTGCATTATAAGTAGCTAAGTTAAGATCTGCACCATAACCAGCACCTGTATCTTTTTTAACAGTTGCAGTTAAGAATTTAGATAATAATGGATCTGCATCAACACCAAGTGTTGTGTTACCATTAATAGCATTAGCAATATCAACAAAAACTTTTGCTGGATCTTGATAACCGTTCATTGCAGTTTTGCAACATACATTATCAGATTGTACCATTCTGTATAGATTGTGATTTAAAAGTCTCAACGCAGGTGATCCTTTTATATCAATTCTTACCATACCTAATGATTCACATGGAAAACATTGTCCCCATTCAGCAACTAATTCACCAATACATTCTTGGCCAGGTGCACCAAGTTCATATGATAGGCCATTAACATACCTAGGATTAATCATTTTAGATTTATAAGTTTCTTGGTAACCTCCAAAAGCAGGATTATTACCAACAGTGTCTGATGAAAAATGAGATTTTTGAGCCAAAAATATATTCTGACCTGCTGCTATTACGGCAGCAGTAGCATTAGCAGAAAGATTTGTTTTTGAATAAAATACCCCAAATGCACCAGCAGCTAATGAGTCTGTTCTATCACCTGCAACATTATGCATAGCAGCTGTAGGAACAAACGTCTTTTTAAAAGCGTGATTGAAATAAGACATAATTAAAAAAATTTGTGTGAGGAACCATTACCCTCACTGGTTATAAACAATGATTTAAAACAGTTTACTCTGTTTATAGCTACGTTGCTATATATATAATATACTAATAATTGATCAATTAACTGATATAATTAGTTATTTTTTTCTACTGCTGCACCTTCTCTTTGATACTGATTTACATCAACAATATCTCCTGCAAGTATACTAACAGCTTCATCAATTAATAATTCTACAACATCATCTTTAAATTCACATTCTATATTTGCACCTGGTTGATGTGTATAAGGATCTCTACAACCTTGAATTTGAATGTATGTAGGTTTTCTATAATAAGTAAATTCTGTAGATGTAATATTAAAATCTGTTTTATATACTCTTAATGTATTACCTTGCATAGTGCAAAAAGTTTCACCCCATTCAAAATCTGGATTTTTAAGAGGATCTCTCATTAATATATCTACATTAGCAACCTCTGCTAAATATACAGTCATTGATCTAGGTTCAGTACAACAAGGAATATCTGTTTCTTTACCATACTCATCTATTTCAAATTTAGTTGCAAATGATTTAGTTCTTTTATATTCAAAGTAATTTTCAACAGGTCCAGGAATTTGATACTCTACATAGTCATCTGTTTCTGCAGATACTGGTAAAGTAGCTGTTACTAATAATCTTTGAAGATCATCTATTCTTTTTTTAGATGCTTCATCACCTTCTTTATATTGATTAGATCCATGTAAATTTCTTCTACACCAATCTAATTGAGCTTTATTAAAGGATTCAATAATTTGCCAACACTCCACATTATCAAAGTCTTGACTATCAATCTTATTGATTCTTTGTTTAAATTTTATTTGTAACGTTTGATTATCCATATTAACTTGATCCTGGTGTTATTATTCTACATGCTGATATTTCATTACTAAAATATATATTGTTTACCTTATCTGCTATTGTAATTGGAGTTAAAAGTCCTCTTTTTTTTACGTTTTTACCTGCTTCTCTTGTTACAAATTCAAAAAAATAATCAGCAACTTCATTACCCTTTCCAGATGTATGAATAAAATCAACCCAAACGTCTGTTGGTTTGGGTTGAATATTACTACCTTCAAATACAACTCTTAAACCAGTATTACCAGTTGTTACTATACTTTTTATGTTATTTGCACTAAAAATATAGGGACCCGTACTTGTTTTTATTTGTAACCACTGCATTTAATAATTCCAATACTTTTCAACTTTATTTAAAACATATCCTAAAACTTCATCATTTAATGGACTTCTTAAATACTCAACAACGTCAGGTACAGTTCTACCTACAAAAACACCGTCATCTGTATATATTTTACCATCAGACTTAGAAGTTATAATACCGTAATATTTAGCATCTTTTACAATTGCTTTTAGTTTAAGATCTTCAGTTTCCATTTTACTTGTATCTATAAACAATCTAGCAGCTCTTGCAAAATTTCTTTCACTACCTTCACCATCTATAAATAAATCCATGTTTTCATAGATAATATCATTAGGTGTATTGTTAGTATATGCACTACTATTTCCATCTACAACTTTTGCAACATACATTAATTTTGTAGGATTTGTATCATACAAATTTTGTAATGCTGAAACAGCTTTATTTCTTAATTTAACTAGTTCAGTTCTAGTACCAGCTGTTTCTTTTTCTTCATCTAAATAAAACTTGCACTGTGGTCCTTTTCTTTTTGCATCT
>Ga0098037_1001716_pt1 | contig 9947 bp, 1 predicted proteins | sample 5_EtaG_FD_75050 | JGI IMG/M metagenome (GOLD analysis project Ga0098037, IMG submission 75050) | Marine viral communities from the Subarctic Pacific Ocean - 5_ETSP_OMZ_AT15132 metaG | ecosystem: Environmental > Aquatic > Marine > Oceanic | place: Pacific Ocean | collected 2015-01-08 | reverse complement strand
TCTAAGTATGAGTAATCTACATTAGAGCTTGGTGGGTTATTAGAAGGTGGATCATTAGTAGGTGTATTAGTAGGTGTATTAGTATTACCACTTCTTAAACTTGTTCCTTGTAAATTAAAATCACTTAGTTGATAATCTTTAGATGCATCTCCTGTAAATAAATTATTACCCATCATAGTATCATAAAGGTATGGATTATTCTCAAAATAAGAAGCTGCTGCTCCATCTTTATCTACACCGTAAGAAACACCTGCAGGTAGTTTATCATCTTTTAATAAACCAAGATCTTGAGCTATAAGCTCAGCATGTGCGGGATTATCTTTTAAACGTTGTTGAAAGTCTGCAAAACTAATACTATTCTTTAAAAAGTTTTTTCTATCATCTTTATTACCAATAATCTTATCATTGTTGCTTCCACGGTTTGCTCTAATTTTATTTGCACTTAACATAACATCATACTGTCCAGTATCAACATTATAGTTAAGCATTGAATTATCTAATATATCTTGATTATATTGTTCATTAGTTCTTAACTTGCCTTTGTAAAGATCTTGATAGTTTAAATTATAATTTCCCTGGTTAGGATCATTCTCATCATATTCAATCTCATAATCATAATATCCGCCTCTTCTATCTTTATGTCTTTTTCTTTTAGCTTTACCGTCTCTAAAAGCTCCATCCATTACACCATCATTATTTAAATCCTCACCACTAAATAATCTGTTAGCACCTTCTGCAAGTACTCCAATTGCACCTGCAAGGTTACCTTGATTAAATAAATCTTGTTGTAAGTATGTACCTCTTGCTGGTCTGTATCCTGAAGTAGGATCTATATTACCTGTAGATATAGTTCCTCTAAATGCTGGGTTACCAAAATTACCAGGACTTAATGCAGCAAGATCAGTTATACCAAATTGTGCTTGAGGTAATTCACTACCTTGTACTTCTCCTATAGGTTCTTCTTTTACAACTGCGCTTTGTTGTATTGCCTGCATTATATTAGAAAGCATTGTTTCATCATACCCTAATGATGTAAATGCTGTTTGTATCTCATCTAATGGAATTTCTTGCTCCATAAGATTTTGAAATACTTCCACTTCACTTACCCCTCCTTGCAGTTTTTCTCTAATTCCTTGAAGTATACTATCAGTATCCATAGTCATTTTAGGTGCTGGAGTTCCACCTTTCTTTAATAAACTTTTTTTATTTACTTTTAATCTTCTCATAGTACAATTATAATATACAAATAATTAGGCACAAAATCTAATAATTTACATGCTTGCTTCATCAAGGTAACTCATTATATAGTTTGGAGCAGACATACCAACTTGACCTGCTTTGTGATAATAAACCCTATTAAGTTTATCATAAATAGCCTCTGCTTTTTTTAAGTTTGATTTACCATCATATTTACCATTAACATAATCTCTATATATTTTTAGATTAGAAATCTCACCACCTATGCTTTTATACTCATTAAGTATGTAAGTATATTTTTCATTATTTACAGCATCATCATAGTCTTTATTAAACTGTTCATTGTTACCTAATATCTTATTTACGTAATCTTTTGTCTCTTTTGGCAGCTTATCAACCCAATCTAATGACTTATATATATCATAGTCAGCTTTCTTTTCATTTAAAAAATCAACTAAGTTTCCTCTGCCCCAATTATATGCTGCTAATGTTTTTGCTACTCTTACCTGATCTGTCTGATTTTCTTTATCTATAAATGAAGCATTGTATAAATCATTCATATACCACTTTTGTACATCAACTGCATTGCTTACATTAGTTAAATCTACATCTCCTTCAATATTATTTGCTTTAATATAATCACTAAGTACATTAGGTCTAATTTGTGTTAAACCTTTTGCGTTTGCTGATGAGGTTACTTTAGGTCTAAATGTTGATTCTGCGTATGCTTGTTTTAATAATACATCAGAACCTATACCGCCTCCTTTTTGGAATGTTTTTTCTTTGATGGTAAAATATTTTGCATTGTTCGCTACACCCTTAGTATATACATCTCTATTAGGATCTTTACTGCTTGTACCAGCCCATTGCCTTGGTAGATCTTGCATTATATCATCTACCTTTCTATTATTATAATAGTATGAAAGTATAGCTACAGTTCCTAGAGCGGCTTTCTCAGCATCTAAAAAATCTTTATTGCTTGTAATACCTAAAGTTTTTAATCTTTGTTTCAAGTCTCCACCTTGTTCTGCATCCTTCTCAACCCACTTCCATCTAAATTGAGTTAGACCTGCACTATTTTCATTTTGATCTGCACCATATGTATCATACTTAGACATATAGTCTGGACTACTTGAACTAGATCTATCAAAATATTTATTTACAGCTCTACCAAAATTACCTACTGCACTATGGGTATCACCAAAGTTAGTCTCATTACCAAGTATACCAAAAGCAACTTTAGCAATATCATTATATGCATCTCCGTCAACCTGCATAACCTTCATCACATCTTGTTTGTTATCTTCTAATGACTTTGCAAATGGTACTACAACATTATTATATTCTTCTTCATCATTAAAATCAAAAGTTGTAAATCTATCATTTGCAAATGCTTCTTTATCTATATCTATTTGTATAGGTTTATAATTAAGAGTATTTTTTGTTCTATTTACACCCTGACCTCTTTGCTCATTCCCTTCTCCATCTGTGTATGTTTGATACATTTGTCTATTCTTACTGGTAGTTCTAAAGTTTAACTGTCCATTTTGAAATACAAACTTATTACCATCATCTTCAGGTAAAATAAATATCTCACTTCCTTCTCCTATATCATGTATGTTATGCATATCTATTAGATCACTACACATACCATTAATACAACCATTAGTCATTCTCATGTTAAAAGGATCTTCAGCAGTTAGTGCATTAATTCTATTTGCACTTTTACTACTTGGTACTGTATGTATAACAGTAGATACTTCATTACCATCTTCATTTTTTAATACAAATGATGGTGTTTTTCTATTCTGTCCTGAGTCATCATAGAAACCGCTATCTTCATTTACTGTACCAATAGTAAACTTACCTGCACCAGTTGACTTATTACCAGCACTCCAATTTGTTTTAGCAGAATATCCAGGCATTTCCATAAGAGCATCTACAGAGCTAGCACCTGTTTCAGCCATTGCTTTATTTAAACCAGCTTGGTCAAGCTTCTCTCCATTATAAAAATAATCTGCTTTAGTTACTGTCTGTGCATCTCCTGAATTAGAGCCAGATAGTATTGGATAGCTCTCTTTAGGTTGTTCCTCACCAGGATAATATAAATGCATTCTTCCCGCATTTTCATCAACAATAAGATATGGTTTTTCAGCATTTGCTAATTGATAGCTAACTATAAGATCTGCTTGATCCATTCTGTTAAGATTAGCATTATTCTTTTTTATATTCTCAAAGTCTTCAAACTCATCAAACTCTACTATATTGTCATCAGTATATGGACTAACAACAGATCTATTCTGCTTATAAATTTTTTCTCTTTGTTTGGATTTTAGTCCTGCAGCAACCATATCATCTTCGCTTGGTTCAAATGTTTCACCTGCTAGATTAGTTCCAAATTGTTTTCCGTTGTATTCAAATATTTTATTAGCTCCGTAATAATCTCTTGCAATACCAAATGCTGAATTAAAATCTTTTGCATTATTTATCTTATCATTTATTTCTTCTGGACTTAGTGTAGGATTTGCTGCATTAGAATTTGTATTTGCAGGAGGTAAAGTATTAGATGGCTTTTGTTTAAACTCACTTGGTGTTGATATCAGCTTTTTTCTCAATTCTATATTTGCAGCATATGATCCATCCGTAAGCCCTTGACTTTTTGCCTCTGACCAAGGAGTGCCTGTAACATCTTGCCATATTTCACTTACAGAACCACCTTCTTGTTTTTTACTAACAGTACCACCTTTTTTTGCTATAGGCTGTTCAAATACCATATCTCCTGGAAAATTATACTCACCACCTGGAGTCATTATTTTGCTGTTACCTAAATTATCTACACCAAGAACGGGAAAGTTCACACCCTTCATGGTTATATCTCCAGAAGGTATAATATTAAATGAATTATTTACATCTGGACTATCTGACTTATAACCTTCTGTAGAAAATACACCGGTTACATATGTAAACATTTCATTAGGTCCACCTGGTAGACCTCTTCTTTCTGTCTTAGTATATTTTTTTTTATTTCCCATTATCTAAAAGATAAATTAAGTTTAGTATTATTTAACTTGAGCAACATCTTTCTGTCATTAGATATTCTCCTTCTAAGTAAGAACTTATTGTAGTAATGTCTAAACTTTTTATGCTGTAGAGGGTTCTTTTCATAATTAAGATTAGTTTCATTAAGATCTCTTATATATCCATTTTCCTGTGTAAAGAATATTTGCTGCTCAGCGTTTGTAAACTCTCCTCTATCATCTGTTATATCCCAGAATTGGTTAATCCTATACTTCTGTTCTACTTTAGATGCTACTATATCAATATCATTAATATTTACTTGTGGATAAGTTAAACGTGCTAATGGATCATTCTTAGGTTCTTCATTAATTCTAAGAAGTCCTGATACTTGTTCTGTATTATGTACTATAAGTTCATCAAAATTAAAATCTAAATCATGCCATCTATCATCTCCACAACCATTAAACATATCTCCTTTGTATACATATGATTCTAATTGGTATTCTAAGTTCCTTACAGTATTTACTATCTGACCACTATTTTCAACAAACTCAACTTCCCAAGGGTAGTCTTCTCCGTAGTAATTTGCAAATAAATCACACCTATAATTATGTCTCCATAAAGAACCTCTTTCATAGCTTGGAGCAGTTAGAGATTGGAAAAAAGATGTACAAATTTTAGGGTTTGGATTTACATAAGAAGGATCACCTACTTGATATATATCATCACAAGGCGCACCATTATCAGTTGTAGTTGCACCACTAAATGGTGGTGGTGGACAATCACAAGTTATCTGTCTACAAATAGGCGTTCTATCAGGTTCACATGGTCCATCAGGCTCAGTAAATAATCCATTACCATCAGGGTAAACTAAAGTATATCCAGGAGGACAGTCACATGTTGGAGGTGTGCCACATACTGCACCAGCTATAATACTAGAAACAGCAGTAATATCATTTGGAACTTGTGAATCTATTCCAAATTGATATTGATCACCAGCAAAACCGTTTGTTGAATTTGATAATGGTCCACTAGTACAACTCAAACTATTCATACTAGCTTGACCTGCTGTGTTACTACCATTTCCACAAAACAGTGAAATCACAAATTCAAATGGATCTCCAAAACCTCCTAAAGTAGAAGACTGCCATTGACATCCTATATTATTCGGTGGTGTTGCAGTACTATCAGTTATAAATATAATAATACTTTTAAATGCTGGATTTGCACTCCTATCACCTAATTGTGAGTTAACTCTATCATCTCTTACAACACCTGCACCAATAAAACCTTGTGTAATATTAGTACCTCCACCGCCATCAAGCCAGACAGAATTATACCAAGCATCAACTACAGCTGCTGTTATTGTATTGCTCATGGAAAACCCGTTTGGATTCATTGACAGTGATATAGGATTACCTATAGGATCCTGACTACCACCAGACCATCTAGTAAATCCTACTTGTATATTACCATTTGCCATTCCATTAGCTACAATAGGATTATTAAGAAAACCAACAACAAAATCTTGTTGCGCTATTCTAGCAGTATCTGGACCATTATTTTGTGTACTAGCAGATACGTCCATTGCAATAACTACATCTAATAAACAGTCTTCTACACCTCCTGTTATAGTTACAGGTAACTCATCTACTATGTTTATAGCAGGTGCTGTTTCTGTTAAAGTGATTTCACATTGCCCATTTGTTGGATTAAATGTATATCCCGGTGGACAATAAGGCTCATCTGATTCTATAGTTTTAGTAGTTAAAAAATGATTTATACTTGGTAAACAAAGTTCTGGATGCCAATCATGAAATGATATCCATGCTTTTGCTTTAGGGTCATAGCTTACTGTCCAAGAAGCATCATCAAAGTATATAGGATCACCAAGTGTTATAGGAATCCTAGGATCTGCTGGTGGAGGAGGTGGAGGAGGTGGCGCACATGAAGCACCTTTTTCTGCTACACAATAAGTACATACTGGTTCCGTTTCATTACATGGTTCTAAACGCTGAACTACTTCATAAAATACAGACTCATCTAAAGGTGTAATTTCACATCCACTAGGATTATTAAACTTACAAAAATCTCCAACACTTACTCCTTGACACGCAGTGCTTATGTTTATTTTATATTCAATATCTGTATCACATTCTCTTACTAACCAACAACATTCTAAAGGAGCTTCAGATGTTACTTTTACACACGTTGGAACACCTGAACAAAAATCTAATGTATAAGTTGCATCAGGACAAGTCCATGTACCTTGACTACTTGGATCTGGAATATCTACACCTCTAAAATCTTGTGTTGTAAACAATACATTATTTGGATAAACAACACCTGTTGCTAAATCAGTATACCCTGTTAAATCGTTACCAGAACTACCACAAGCACCAGCTAACCAACCATTTGTGTTAACGGGTAAATTTAAAAGCTCTGTTGCAGTTAAATCATATATTTCTGCAGCAAAAGCTCCTACGTTTTCATAATTTATACCTGCTAATTTTATTATATGTACACCCTGGCTAAGTGTTATAGGAAAAATATGCCAACTTCTAAAAGGATCAGATCCTCCAGCACCTTGGTTTGGTTCTTTAGGTAATCCTGTAAGGTCAACAACTTTTTGACCATCAAGATAAATAACAACTGCATTATCACCCGCAATACCAATTGTTTTTTGCTCACTTGATTGTTTTATATCTACACAAAATTCATAAACTAATTCTTGATTGAAAGGATAATTATCAGCCCATATACCAGCTACACCTAATCTACCATTACTTAAAGGGCAAGGATTTCCATGAGGCATTCCCCAAAGTTGTGATTGTAGTTGAGGATAAGTAGTGTGATCCGCACTTGATATAATATTACCAGCTGCATCTTTAACTGTATATGAACCAGTAGGAAATCCTGGTGGGTCATAAGAACCAATTATAGGTTTAGGAGAACTTGTAATATCATCATATAGCTTTGCACCTCTTGTATTAAAACTAGCAGCAGGAGGAGCTGCTACAACTGGAAGAGTAGGACCAGAATATACTGGAGGTGGTCCTGCAATTGTTCCTTCACATTTTCCTGTACTAGGATTATAAGTAAGTCCTGGGGCACATACTATACAATCAGGTGGTGATGGTGGTACTCCTTGGCAATGAGCTTCACATTCAGCCTGAGTTGCAAAACCTAAAGGACTTGACACATATTGACAAGTTAAATTATTAGGATCTGGTCCCTCACAAATCCATGAGAATACTGTTCTTGGATTACCAGTTGTAACTGTTTTTGGTGTTACAGCACCTGAAGTATATGAAGTTGTTCCTAAGTTTACATCCTTGCTTAACTGTTCTTGTACTTGTGCAAACTCTATTTTTTTTCCTACATCTGTTCTTGACGGTTTTACTACAATTGGATCTGCAAGTACAGCATCAGAGTCAACTGGTCCAGTTCCAATTGGACCTCCAGAAGGTGTTACATAAAATGTACAAGTATCTGGGTCAAAGCTTATATTCCATTTATCTTTAGCTTTATAATCTTTTTTGCAGAAATATACTATATCATCATTAGCATCATAAACAACCTGACACCCTACACCAACAACTGGATTATCTGCTAAAGGTGTTTCTTCTAGTTCAGGAAACTGTGTTATTAATTGTGAAGGTAAGTATTTATTAAACCACCACTTCATACCTTGATTAGCAATATTTTCTAATTTACCTGTATAATGAAATACTTTACCCTGAGCTTGTGATAAAAAGAATAATCCCATAGGAGTGTTCATAACAGCTCTATGACTTTCACAAGATCCATATTCATTAGATAAATCTGAATTTGCAATATTTTGAAACGGCTGACTAAATAAACCTCCGTCTCCTATTGTAAGTTTTGTACCAAGATCTGTCTTTAATGTATCAAGCCCTTGAAACATTTGAGGTGACTGATATGGGAAAAATATTATTGCACCATTCTTGTTAATTGGTTTTATTACATTAACAGGGTTTTTAAAATCTTTATAATTATTTGGTAAGAATACTCTCCAAAAATCTTTCTTAGCTTCTTGCTGTGCTTGTAAAGAATATATTAATCTTTTAGGATAATAAGTAAAACATTTTTCTGCTACATATGGATTGTAGTCTCTTGGTTGTACTTCTCCAAAATTGCTTATTTGCGTTAAAAATTTAGAAACACTCAATGACATATCATATTTATAAAAGTTATCTTCTTTTATAATATCAGCATTAAATATTGTATCATACTCTGCATATTCAACTGCATCAAAAAATCTTTTTGCTTCTGTATCTTCCCAATCTCTTTGAGCCATATTATATTCTGACTCAACAAAGAAATCCTGTACACCATTACAATGAGTATACATATATGCTGTAGTCATATTAAATACATTATTCAAGGAATCTGCAGTAAATATATTTGTTAAACTAGCACTACATGTATTACTACCTCTATCTAGATAAAATAAATCACTTGGAAATGCATTCTGCGTACTTGCTAAACCAAATGTTACCATTTCATTAGCTAAAGCTGTAGTATCATATTTTCTTGTATCCATCCAAAATCTAGGGTAAGGTATATTAACCCTTTGCATATAGTTATATGGATACTGATCTGGTTGTCCATTTAAGAAATCAGAAAAAATTGGCATAATAGTTTTTTCTGTATATCTATTTAGGTATACATCACCAGCAAAAATAGGAGCTGCAGTATAAGTCTCAAGAGGTGTTTTAGGTTGTACAAGTTCAATACAACCTCTCATTTGTATTTGTTTTATACCATCTATCTGACCATATTGATTTCCATCTTGAAATTTTAATGCTCCGTAGTGTGCAGATATATTTCTCTTACGTTCCTTTTCAGGATCTTTCATGTATGCATTACCATAACTACCAGAACTACTACCACCTACCATATATCTAGAGTTATCTGTGACAGTTGGGTTATCTATATCATCTAATGTTTTAACAGCTATAGTACTTGGTCTAAAAAGATTATTTATTTTAAAACCACTAAATTGTGTAAAGGAACTTTTAATATAATTAGCATCTTCTGTTTTAGTTCTAAATAAATCATTAAGTGGATTTTTCCTAGTATAGTTATTATAGTAACCATATGAATTATGTTTAAATGCAAAATCATCAAATGCTACAAGATTATACATTAAATCAATAATCTCTTGTGACCCTAAAGCTACATTCATTTTAGAAGAAACTGTTCCAAAGAATAATTGGATTACTTTAGGTAAACTCATTACACCTTCTCTTCTCTGAACAAATTTATTATTATAACTACTACTCTTGTTACCAGGAAGGAAACTAGCAGCATGGCTGGCTAAAGTAGAAGCTTGCATTTCTAGTTGAGTTCCAAAAGGACCAGCACTACCCCCTATAAGTGTTCCAACTGCTATTCCATCATCTAGTAATGCACCAAGTACAAGATCAAAAAGACCTTGTTGAGTTGCAACTCCAGTTGCTGATAGCCCTGCTCCAGCAATAGATATAGCTTGTTGTACACCAATTATACCTGTAGTTGATGGAATTAATGCACCCGGTATAGTACCTACTGCCATCTCACCAGCGTAATTAGTAAAATGTGTGCTAACTCCCTCCTGTTCATATTCTTGTTCACCTCTTGCTCTACCAATAGCGTATCCTATACCAACTATCCCGGCAATAAGTGCTGCACCATTTCTTAGCAGTTTATTTTGAGGATGATTTTCT
>Ga0098037_1001700_pt1 | contig 10018 bp, 13 predicted proteins | sample 5_EtaG_FD_75050 | JGI IMG/M metagenome (GOLD analysis project Ga0098037, IMG submission 75050) | Marine viral communities from the Subarctic Pacific Ocean - 5_ETSP_OMZ_AT15132 metaG | ecosystem: Environmental > Aquatic > Marine > Oceanic | place: Pacific Ocean | collected 2015-01-08 | reverse complement strand
GAGATATCGAGGAACATTAGAGACAGTATCTAACCTGCTGGAAGATGAGATTGAGAAGCTTAAAAGTCGAATTGCTTAATTAGCATCGTCTTCGTGATCATTATTCTCTTGACGGTTACCGCCACCCCTCACAAAGCCATTAGGATAACGAGCGAGTAGCTTAGTTACATTAGCCTGAGCAACATCGTCCAAGCTCAAACCAAGGTTTGAAGCAGCCATCGACACGTAATATAAAATGTCCCCAAGCTCCTTCTTTGCATCTTGAACGTCTAAGCCCTTGCCGTGAAATTGACGCTTCTTAATCAACTCACAATACTCACCAGCCTCACCAGCGATACCAAGAGCCCAGTTTAAATTAGCGTCTCTCCAACTAATGTCTGGGTTAGCAGTTCTTTTACACGCTTCTTGAAATGTGTTAAAGTTCATCACACAATCTCCATCCAATGGTCAACCATCTCGGACACCATACTTTCAAAAGTATACTCAGGCTTCCAACCTAATACCTCTCTAATTTCAGAAGAATCACCCTTCAAGAAGTTTAACTCATGAGGTCTGAAGTATTTGGAATCAACCGTGACATAGTCCTCATAGTTCATGCCAAGAAGTTCAAACGTAACCTTGCACATATCTCGAATTGTCCTACTCTCCCCAGTGGCCACAGTCCAGTCACTCGCTGTTTCGTGATTAAGAATCATATGCATGGCTCGAACATAGTCCTTCGAGTGCCCCCAGTCTCTTGAAGCGTCGAGATTGCCTAAAGCAAGGCTATCCCGTTTGCCTTTTTTAATCTCAACTGCGCCCTTAACGATCTTATTAGTTACAAAGTTAGACCCTCTGCGAGGGGACTCGTGATTGAAAAGAATACCATTACAGATATGCATATCGTAGGCTTGTCGGTAGTGTCTAGTTAAGTTATAGCCCATCACTTTCGCACAGCCATAGGGTGAAGTCGGATTCATTGGCGTAGTTTTACGTTGGAACCCATCTTCGTCAATAGTGTTGCCAAACATTTCAGATGAGCTAGCTTGATACACTTTCACTTTCTTCTTCAAAGCCCTACACGCCTCCAGAAGATTCAATACGCCCAAAGCATTGGTTTGAATTGTGAAGGATGGCATATCAAAGCTAATCCTAACATGGCTCTGTGCAGCTAGATTATAAACCTCATCAGGTTGAACTTCATTCACAATTCTGGTGATAGAGGCTGCATCCAGGAGATCACCGTAATGCGTGGTAACGTTTAATCCCTTGATTCTACTGTCTTGATTTTCAGGTACAGAGTTTCTCCGCACAACCCCATGAACTTCATAACCCTTAGACAACAAGAGTTCAGATAAGTAACTTCCATCTTGGCCCGCGATGCCGGTAATCAATGCTATTTTTCTCATGTGTGTATTATAGTTCTCTGACCCTCTAATGTGTAATAAAAAAGACCTTCCTTACCTGGGAAGTGCAGTGCGCGTGTCAACTTAGAAATATCCCTTAGCTCATTAAGCATTTTCCTGGTGTATAGGGAGTTAGGTTTCTTCTCTACAATAGTTGATTCGTAGTTTTCCGTTAGTATGTTTAAAAATTGCTCTTTAAATAGATCAAACAAAGCTTCCATACCCTCCAGGTAGAGGGAGTAAGCTGTTGAGTTATTAGTTATGGGGAACTTCTTACGAGATATGATCGGACCTGTATCTAACCCGGCGTCCAACTCATGCAGCGTAATCCCAGTCTCTTTCTCGCCGTTGATGATTGCCCAACTAAAGATGCCTACACCCCGATAGTCTGGTAAGAGCCCTCCATGGAAGTTGTAACACTTTCTCTTAGCTATGAAGTCTTCCTTGAGGATGGTGTCATACATAACGCAAATTAGAATGTCAGATTCATCCATGCTATCACATAGAACATAATCAGAAGGCATGTTATGTCTTGCATAGTCTATGCATTTCTGCCCAACGGGGCGAGATGTTGCTATATGCACTTTCTTAACCATGCTTAAAAACATCCATTTCTCGTAAGTCAGGCCAGTCTTCCCAGACCCATTGTCTAGGCTCCCTAGATTTAGCCTCTTCAAGTTTTTCAAGACCCAAAGCTGCGGTTTCAGGGGTCATGTAGTAGTGATAACCTATGGTGGTGATGTTCTGCTCACGCCAAGGAATATTTGGAAGTCTACCGTCGTAGGACATTTTCTTGAGAGCCACCGCATCTGATAAACTATCAGTGAGTATCATGCCACCTTTACCTAGACTCAAATGTTTTTGAAATTGAAAACTTAGACACATGAGGCTTCCAGGAACATAGCCATTCTCTTGCCAATGAACGGCAGCGTCTATGATATGGGTATTTCCGATAGGGTAGTAGTTCTCCCACTTCCAATCGTCAAAGGACCAACGAAGTCCTAACTTCTCTGCTGTGAAGGGCACTGAAATGTAAGTTCTAGAAGGTATAACGATGTCGTTAGCTTTAGTGTGCCTTAAGCACAACTCAATAGCATGTGTGCAGCAGTCTGTTGCTACTGCGTAAGGGGCATCATAAAACTTAGCCACCCTATTTTCAAACTTCTCTACGGTATCAAAACTCATAAAACTTCCCAATCTGGTGAGTACAAATCTTTCGTAACCATGTTCGCATAGGCTGGGCCGAACCATACCTTAGGAGCTATTACTTTCTTAGCAGGGTTTGGATTCAGCCAAGAACCCCACCAACTAAAAGTGCTATTAGCTATGATGTGGTGTTCACATAAGGACATTAATTGCAAATCTTCTTCGGCGCTTTTTCCTGTTGAGAATTGAATCCTTTCACCCTTAAAGTTATCTAAACACCATTCAAGATCATCACTGAAAACTAAAAAGCTATGATCGTCAAATAAACTCATAGCTTCCTGATAGTAACTCAAGGGGCATACGGGATGGTACTGCTGCTTCTCTACATAGTCCCCTCGCCTAACATGAACACTAACTGTCTTTGGTGTAGGAGGGGTATCAACTAAACTCCTAAACGTAAACTCTCTCCTAACTTCATTTGAAAATTCTTTAAAATACTTTTCGGATTGAAAGTAGCCATGTAGGGTTAGGTCTTTAACTGGAGGGAGTGGGTTGTAGTTGAAGCCTACCAATGTCTCATCGTATAATGGTCCATAGGACCCGCTACTCTCAGCAGACAATTCAAAGATCTCCCTAAGCCCTCCTTCCCTAAGGGCATTTGCAACATGAGGAGGTTTGGAAGGATAGTGAAACTTAGTCCCCATCCTTTTAGAGTGAGCAAAGCCCGCAGCATACTGAAATAATTGATTCGCCAATCCACCGCCGACGTTATGGCTGCTGATCATCTAGAAACCTCTTATCTAGGTGCTGACCGTTGTAAGGGCCTGTTTTGTATTCATACACTAAAGTATCATCTTGCATAATCTCATAAGTATGACCGCCCTCTAACGTAAACGAAGAATCACCCTCGTTTAAAATATGGCTCTCTAGGAATGCACCATCTGTATCATAGAATAGTGCCTTTACCTGACCTTTAATAACAACCCAACTCTCTTGAGCGATAACTCTATCAAAGGAAGGAACTTTCCAAATATGCTTATGTGGCCTAAAGGTTTTACCTGCATCCATCTTAAGGTATGCACATTGAATAAACTGATCAGGCTCAACTAATTCAGTTCTAGATTCTTTAAAGTCCTCTGCACGATAGACCATATGCAGTAACTTAGAATTTACTTTTGAGTTAACTTTTATCATTTTGTTACCAGAATTCCCACATCATAAAAGTATAGGTAATCAATATTTGTCTTTAAAAAGCAATTGATAGCGTGAGTAGGCGTCTCCACTATAGGCTCCCTATCATTGAAACTAGTGTTCAGTAGAATAGGAACACCAGTTTTATTTTTAAATTTAGATATGAAGCCATGATACCAAGGATTATCTTTTTCAGTAACTGTTTGAAGTCTCGCAGAATTATCAACATGGCAAACTGCGGGGACCTTATCAGCCACTTCTTCTTTAAATTTAATCACCGCCGTCATATAGGGACTGTTAACATCTCTTTCAAACCAATCTGAGACATCCTCTCGGAGGATGGAAGGAGCGAATGGCCTAAAACTCTCTCGGTGCTTCACTTTATCATTAATTACACCTTTCATTGTCTTACTTCTCGGGTCTGCTAGAATACTCCTATCCCCTAAGGCCCTTTTCCCAGACTCGGACCCTCCCCCAAAAACAGAGATAACATTATCGTCTTTACATAGTAAATCAATAACTTGATCATCAGAGACCTCAGTATAATTAACCTCAGCCTCCTGTAGTGAACTCATGATATCAGACTTACTATAGGGAGTGCCTAAGTATGGGGAGAAGTTGTCTTCCCAGGTTATTCTCGGATTATCAAGAACGTGGTGCCACAAATATTGAGCACTACCAATTGCCAAGCCCCCATCAAAAGGGACGGGAGGGACATAAATGTCCCCTAATTGAGGGAACGCTTCATATAGTTTTCCTACTGTCACCGAGTTAAGAGCTACCCCACCAGCTAGACAAAGATACTTATGAGGGTACTTATCTAACCATAGCGAGACAAGATCATGAATCACATCTTCTGTAGCTTTTTGAAGACTCGCAGCTATATCGTCAGGGTTGCCCTGTGTTGTGAATTTAATATTACCATTTAAAGATTGTTTAAATTGATCAACTAGAGACGGTATAACTTCACCACAAGCTGCCATAGCCATCACTGTACCGGCAGCATTACCCCCTGGGTATCCCCAAGAGAGTCCTAAACCTTTTGTAACCGTTGACCACAAGTTGCCTATGTTAATTTGCTGTAGTGGGTAAACGTGTCGTTTTGTAATCTTATTATCTTTACCTGTCCAAACAGTAATAGCAGTAGGACCATCATCAACCTCGTTACCACCCCCATCGATGGTTATGATTAAGGCTTCTGAGTGGTTACTGGAGAAGAACGCATTGGCTGCGTGAGACAGGTGGTGAGAGAATTCATAATACTCAGCACCACTAGATCTCATTTTCTGATCGGCGTCACTATCAAATGTTGGGTATATGCCGCTATCGGGCTGCATCATATTCATATGCCTGTCTTGACGCCCCAGATAGTTTCCATGAGTGAAGTAATCAACCCCTTCACCGCTTTCCATATCAAAGAAGAACTTCAGACCATCTCCAATAACTTCTTTCTTCCTACAGAACCGCTCCCACTCATTGTGGACGATTGGGATTCCGTCCTCTAAAATGCAATAGGACACATCGTGCCCTGATTGAAAGCCTACAATCTTTGTCTTCTTATTAACCATTACAATACCCTATAATAGTAAAGCTCCGAACCTAATCGTATAGATTTCCTAAATGCGACATCAGGACTTCATCTGCTGATTGAAAGTTTCTAGACAGTTTTTGATTTGCAATCACAGAAGGTAAATTGAGATTGTAATATTCCTCTAAATTGGAATTCATTATCACATCTAGCTCCTCCATAGAGTTAAAACTTAATATCCCCTTCTTATCAAAAGTCTCACCTATTTGAGGATCACCCCAATAAATAGGAATAGTTCCTAACACTAGAGAGTCTATAAGTTTCTCAGTAAAATAGCCGTTAGTGCGTTCATTCTCAATCACAATTGAGAATCTATAATCCTTCAAAGCCATTGCTTTGGACTCTAAAGGTCCAGACAACTTATCATTGCCGGAGCCCGAACCATATCTATGAACTTCAGGATACTTAGCAGCTACCTCATGCCTTAATTTATGCCCTGGGAGAAGAACCTTAGAGCTATAAATTATGGACACATCTTCTTTCTTATCATGCACTCCCCAATCCCGCTCGTCTATCCACGTAGATGCGATAGGGACATACACTCCGTTAGTTAATTGTGATACAAAATCCTTATTAGAGGAAACTACCTTGTGAAATAGGTGACTGCATTGCGTCAAGCCCTCGTAAATGTGTGGGTATAAACTCCTAGGCTCAGTAAGCCAAGCAATCTTACGTATACCGTTAATGCTCAAAGCGGAGGGAATGCATCGGGTAGTGAATATGACAAGTTCGTTTGGCTTATAATCGGTAGTCCTGTCCCAGACAAAAGTCTTAGTTGGGACTTGGCAATTAGAATCAAATCCGTAGATTCCTAAGGTATGTGCAAACTCCTGATCAACTATCTTTCTCTTTTTCATGTTATTCTCCAAACTACACCTCTAAAGACATATTAGTATGTTCAGATTGTCCTGCTTGAAAAAACATAGGGTTATTCGGTGTAAGAATATTGAAGTGTCTATGTATTGAAGCGAGACCTAAATCGAAAGCTATACCTGCCTGTAGGCACTCCGCCACTGCTTTCCTGCAAGCCTGCCAGTAACGATCAGTGAGGTAAATTATAGCGTGGGTAGAGCACATGTTTAACACTCTCTTATAGTTAATATCCCACCTGGAGCACATAACAGAATCTTTAATACCTACAGGTCTGCGCCTAACATAGCCGTGATTAGACACGCCTAAGTAAATCGCATCTGCGTCTTCTGGTATGTCGATGCTCTCTAACACATTCTCGGTAAGGCGAATGTCGTCCTCTAAAACTAAACATCGAGGTTTGTAAGTATCAAAAATATTAAGGTGAGCTAAACCGCAACCCACAATCCCTTGTTGATGTTCTACGCCATTTACAATCTGATGATCCTGATTTATCCTTAATAGAGTTTCCTTTGCAGACTCAAGTCTTTGTTTGTCTCTCGGTAAATTGATGAGGTAAGTATCAATATCATTCAACAATATTTCACTCACTAAATCGAACTCCAGAAGTCACTCCACACCTTCTCAGGATTAAGTCCCGCCAACAACTCCCTATTAGCCTTACTAGCCTTAGCCATCTCTTTAAAATCCGGTTGTGCCTCTCTAAGGACAGTGCCTAAGTCATCATGATCATTCACTGTGATAAACTCTTTTGGAGAATACATGGATTTCATCTCGCATTGTCCAGTAACAATGATCGATCCAATAGCCATTAAGTCGTATAATCTCCAACTATTCCGATTATTACCAGCGGGATTCAAACCAATCCTATTCCTAGCAGCCTTGTTAAAGAATGTATTTCGGTCTATGTAGTTTCTAGAAAATTTAGCAACATTTCCAAAGTACTTAGACTGATGTTCTAAGGAGATACATTCAGCTTCCATGAAAACAATACCACCCTCGTAGGGTATGTTATTATTTTGTAAGGATTGAAGCCATTGAAATCTTTGATTGTACCAATAACCATCAGGAGTATCGTTAGCAAAATAAATGTCCCCTGATTTTTGAGGCCCTTTGAAAGAGCCTACGTCGCCTAGGAACGATGGAGACCCTTGGAAGAAAGGTATCGCATTCATATGCGTAAACTCAGGAATTTCTGCATTGGCCACACTAACTAAACCCATGTAAGGCTCTATCGGGAATGCAATATATTTTATGCCATCATTCCTAGCTTTCTCTGGGTAGTCCATCTTAGCATAGAATAAAGCATCATCCTTAAACACATGATACGCAACTCCATTATAAATTTCTGACCAGTATTCATCATGCTCAGGTGCGTCCTCGCAGTCGAAGAAACCGAGACGATCAAAGGTAAATTCCCCTCGCCTATCTTGAGGATACGAGGGATCTACTAAGACTAGATCAAAGTGCTTACCTTTGTAATCAGTGTTACAATTATTCCAAAATCTAAATCTAGGATTTGATAGGTCTACAGAATCATGAGTGTCAGAAATCTCTGATGCGAATAGTTCAATTTGCGGGTTTGCCATCATCAAACCCATGATTAATCTATAGTTATGAGCATCCTCGCCAATTAATAGTAATACTCTCATTTGACACCTATTAATATAATTTCATCACTAAGTCCAGTTAATTGAGTCCTGTCAATGATGAAGCTAAACCTAACGTGAGGCATCAATAAGTTATGAAGTTCACGAGCATTATCTATCCCAGAAATATCTTCAATGATCATGTAGCCTTGGTCATTAAGGAATTGATGATAGTTATTCACAAAGAACTTTTGAGAGTCCAAAGTATGAGGGCCATCATCAAGAATAACGTCAAATGATAATTCTAAATTAGTTAGCTTATCAATAAAGGCATCACAGTAGGCATTCTCCCAAAAGGTAATTATGTTAGGGTCGTTAAAGTCTCTCTTAATATTTAAAAGGTAAGGAACGTTGTCCACACCGTAGATGGTGCCCTTATCAAAATATTCCCTCCACATCTGGATAGATCCTCCTTTAGCTATACCAATCTCTAGAAGTTTTACTTCCTTATTTCTAAGAGGATTTAAAAGGTAGTCATAGAACTCGGCATACTCATGGCACCTATGAGCATAGCCGTAGTCTTCTACGGCATTTTGACCACCGGCTTTATCGGTGCAGTAGTAATTTTTCTTATTATTATCTAATACAATATTTCTTAAGGACTTTGTCATTGTTATCTCTTGGAGGCGAACACAGTTAAGATGTTCGGATTACTATCAACAGGAATTCTCAAGGAATCCTCAAAGTTAGAGGAAAGTAGGACATCATACCCTTGATCATTCAAAAAGTTATTTAAAGATTGTTCAGAGAAGTGCCACAAATGCTCACCTCTCTTCCTATGCTTCCAATTCTTAAACCACTCATCCCCTAACTTATGGTGGTGGCACCACGGCAAACTTATTAATATAAATTGACAATCCAAATCTTTAACGAAATTTATATCATCAAAGTGCTCTAAAGAATCAAAGAACGTTACGATATCATAACCAGATTCCAGAGACCCTTTATTAGCAAACTCAGAGATATCGTGATCGTTGATGTCTAAGCCATAGGTGTCAAATCCAAAGTTTTTACTAACTTTTAGAAAATGTCCAAACCCACAACCTACATCCAAAACGGATAAGTTCTTACTGTGTATATTCTCGCCATGGAGAGTAGAGAGCAGGAAGCCTAGTCGAAGATAAGATATCCTCAACATGTTTTCCTCCGTATATGAAGAGGAGATGTAATCCTCGTCATACTTCATCGTTATCTTCTTGTCTGACTGAAGTATAACTCCATTATCTAAAGTTTCATAACCTTCTAACATAGATACTCCATAATAGTCGGGATAGCTCTTTTTGTGATTATATCCTCAGTTTCTTTAATTAAAGATTCCCCACTTAACTTAAACCATTTAGAGAGAGGCGCTCCGTAGTTATAAGTTGTAATGACGTTTAGACCAAGCATTCTAGCCTCTACTACAAATCTACAGCAGGTCTCAGGGCTTAAGGGCGTGAACACTAGTGTTGTATACTCAGACAGATTTTTTAAGAATTCAAATCTAAGATCACTCCCTTCTAAAAGTTTTACAGACCAACCATTTGATTCACAGAAACTTAAGGATTCAGCGGTTCCCTTCAACCAAACTTTAGAGTTAAGAACACAAAAGTCTTTCTGCTTAATTTCTCTATTGGCCAACACCGTTCTAAGTAACTCTAACTCGCTATCAGAAAAGATAGTAGTTTCTAGGCTTATGAGATTTCCTGGCACATTATTTCTTTCGAAAATATCTTTGTGAAAGTCTGTTTGCAGGAATACAGCTTTAGCATTTTCATAAAAGTCTAAATTCTTTTTGAATTCATCAGGAACTATACCCTCTTGATTATAAATGTAAGGGTTCCTACCCACAGGGTATCTAGGAGATCCTCCGTCGTACTGGTGATCATGTTCGAAGATCACGTAGTTAGACTTCATTATCTCTTCAAGGTATGATCTTGGAAAGAGAGACCTATTAGCAACAATGTAAGTGCCCTCAGGATCGACGGGTATCATGGAGGAAGGTCTTATCTTTACAAATGAAACATCCAAAGACTTTTCAAGACGCTCCATAAGGGCGTAATCACTTAGGCAGGCTCCTCCAGGCCCTTCATCTTCTCTGAAAAAATCAGAAACATAATGTATAACTTTAGACATATTGTATACCATCCCTTTCAAATATTGCAGCGGGGGCCAACCTGTACACCTCTAAAACTACACTCTTTTTTAAT
>Ga0098037_1001699_pt1 | contig 10019 bp, 15 predicted proteins | sample 5_EtaG_FD_75050 | JGI IMG/M metagenome (GOLD analysis project Ga0098037, IMG submission 75050) | Marine viral communities from the Subarctic Pacific Ocean - 5_ETSP_OMZ_AT15132 metaG | ecosystem: Environmental > Aquatic > Marine > Oceanic | place: Pacific Ocean | collected 2015-01-08 | reverse complement strand
CTTAAGTAAGCAAAAGTGTTTTTATGTTCGCTACCCGTTAGGCATAGCTACCTCTATTATATCACAAAGCCCCGATTTTGTCAAATTATACAAGCGGGGCTCATTTGATTTAATGACAGCCATTAAAAGCCCCGTGTGTGTGTGGTTGGGCAGGGTGGAAGCCCCGTGCATGTGCGAGCAAACTTCAGATAAAGACTTGACAAGGTCATAGGGGTGTGGTATACTTGGTTATCGCATAAGAAATGAGTGTCCTGACGTGTACAGAAGGACCAACGGCAGTTGGCAGTATGGTTGGGGTGTGGTAGAAATGTCACACTAAAGCGATACACTCTAGGGAATAGAGCCTAGTTTCGGGGGCAGATAGCAATATGCCTAGACCGTTAGGGCTAGCCGTACCAAGCGGTTGTGATCACCTTAATCCCTACCCTCACCCTCGTGCTAGGGGGTGGGGGATTTTTTTCGCCCATACTCGGGGCTCGCTGACCCGCACCAGCCACCAGCCCGAAAGCCCCGTATATGCACACAAAAAAACCCTACCGGACCAGCCATAGCCAATCCGGTAGGGAACAAAGGATAATTATGTTTCAGTTAGGTTCTGTTCTGTTGCCACGCCTCCCCTAACCTTGCCCTATCCGAGCAGGAACTGCGCCGGTATCCGGTTACCAAGTCTTGGATTTACTACCGTTCCGATATAACCACTATACCACACCAGTGAGACATTGTCAAGTTATTAAAAAGTGCCACAGTTTTGAAACCATTTACTTTTAGAGATTTATCAAAACCACACCAGTTTTGCTCACCACAGCACTTTTCGCCCCTAAGCGCCCCGGAAATTTGCGCTTTCGCACTCGGGGCTCACGCACATGCACAAAAAAAGACCACCCCATACGGAGTGGACTTCCTGTCTCCTTCGGGAGAGCTATTCACTGGCTAAATCCTACTTGTAAGTACGACTAATACCAGCATCAGTGGGAGTGTTCCCATGATCAGAATTGGTAACAATTCTATCCTTTCTTTAAGTTGTTACAACCAGTATACCACACCAGATAAGGTTTGTCAAGTCAATCTACGACCACACCAAGCCACACCATGTCTTCCGCCCCGAAAAGCCCCGAACTTGACGCTTTCGTACACGGGGCTCCTGCACATGGACAAAAAAAGACCTACCGCTGTCCCACTATACCAGTGGAACATGTAAGCGGTAGATCATACCAACCATCATTACTGTAAACATGATGATTTGGATTGTAGTTTTAAGTCTCAACTTAATCCTCTCCTCTATTTTGTTGTAAACCCAGTGTACCACAAGGGTATGACATTGTCAAGTTTTATCTGAGATGTACCACACCACATCGTGCATCAGCCCGAAAAGCCCCGTGTTGCGTAGCCGTGCCACTCGGGGCTCGTGCTACCCCTGCAAGGGTCATGGGGTGGACCGAAGATAACCAGAGGTCGTGTGATTTTTGGGGGCGCTTTGCTGGCTTTCGCCACAGGTTGCGTACCACGAGTAGAACTGTCGCCCTCCACACCAGTAGCTTACCACACCGAAGCCCCGCATATGTGCAGAAAGGGCAAAGAAAAAGCCACCCCTCGCTTGGAAGGGTGGCTGTAGTTTTTGGTTCTGTTTCCACGCCGATCTCAACGATGCTACTCGTAGTCTTGATCACTACCGTTTGACGCAGGTACTCATCACGATCTTCCTTGTGATGCACCAAGTGTGCTATAAGCTTAGCGTATGGGCTAACAATACCAATATACCACAGGGGTAGGACATTGTCAAGTCATTCCATAGAAAACTTTGCGTGAGATTTGTCACACCCAACCACAACGTTCCCAAACCGCATCACTTTTTGCCCAAAAGGCGGGGCTGCGGACGGGCGACACGGGCGAGGTTGCGAAGCCCCGTGCATGCGTGCTAACAATCGCAAAAAACTTCAGGTGAAACTTGACTTTGTCATACCAGTGTGTTATAGTGGTAGTAACAACTAAATAAGGAGCATTACATGATACCAACGTGTAAGACATGTAACCAAAGCGGAAATGACATACTTTTTCCACTTTTTCCCCAAAGCGCCGATAAGGGTTTCGGGGACATATGCAAGGATTGTGACGAAGAAGCCACAGCGGAAGCGTAGCAACCCAGCAGGTAAGACCACCCCACAAGAGGGTGGTTTTATTTTTGCCCATACACGGGACTCCCCACCGCCAACCGAAAGCACTCTCGGAGCCCCGACTTCGCCCGATTTCGCCCAACGGGGCTCAAGCAACAGGCAAAGAAAAACCCCCGCCGAAGCGAGGGTTCTTCCCACAAGGATAATTATGAAGTAAGCGCCCCTCCGTGAATCTTTGGACCCTAGCCGTCACTAGCATTGTCCTTAGCTCTCGGAGCTGGGGCGAGGAGACCGTCGTCTTTACCCTCATCATCTTACTGTTATCAGTATAACACACCCACAGCAGTTTGTCAAGTCATTTGGGAAAAAGATTTGCCGTATCGCCAGCCACAGCCCAACCGCCCCCAAAAGCCCCGTGCCCCGCAAGTCCGCAAGTCCGGGGCTCATAAGTATGCACAAAAAAAGTCCACCCCTTTCGGAGTGGACTTAAGCAGTTTTTATGACACCTTTCGGCTCCACCCTCGTTGTGGACTAGTGATGCTTAGCACTAACTGTTCAATTAACAGTATAGCACAGCGGTATGACATTGTCAAGTCTTTACCTGAGATTTCTTACCATAGGGGTAGTCCGTGCCCAGAAGCCCCGTGACCCGCACGCACGCCAACTCGGGGCTCACAAGTAGGGACAAAAAAACACCCCCCACCGAAGTGGAGGGTGTGACGCTTAATCCAAAACGTCTGTTTCCTCGCTAACCCATATCAGCATGAGAAAGACGAAAGATATTGTGAAGGCTATGAGATAAAACTCGTTCGCCCAAGTAAAGCTGTTCATGTAACTCCTTTGTTAAGTTGATACCATCATAGCACATACCAGAGCATTTGTCAAGTATTAAAACCTTAAATAGGATTTGACAATGTCCCAGCCATATGCTATACTGGATTTATCAAGTCGGAAATACCGCACTTGATAGAAACAATTAATGAAACACTTAATCCAAACAATAAAGTTGATTGGAACTGAGATAAGAGTTCTAGTCACAAAGGTGTTAGATTTTCTAGCATCTCCGTACTGGAAACTCTACAATGAGCTTCTCAACCGAGATTTTCGTAGAAACCCAGAGAAATACAGCCACCCAGACGCTCCACCAGAGTTCGTCTAGGTAAAGCGCCCCCATCAGAGCAATCTGGTGGGGGTATTTTTCTGTGCCTTTACTTTACACATGCGGGGCTGTGTGGTATTCTAAAAAGATGTCACCAGAAGCCCCGATACTAGAAGTTTTCACATGCACTAAGTGTTCACCAACCATAGTCGTTGAAGCCATGAGTTCGGCAGACGTTTGGTGTCCAAACAACCACAAAATGATAAAAGAAAGTAGCAACCACAATGGCTAAAAGACAAGCAGTAACCACACATGTTTCACGAACCCCTCGCAAACGTCCCGGCATTCACGCAAAAGCAGGCGAATCACGACTAAAGCAGTCAAAGCTCTACAAGAAGAAGTATCGGGGGCAGGGTCGCTAATGACGGGGCTCGCTATCCTCCTTGCCATAGGCATAGGGCTTTGGGTGATTTGCGCTGGCATGATGCTGTGAATTGACTTGACAATGTCACAACCGTGTGCTATAATGGGTTATACCCAATAGGGCGCACCTCCTGAACAGGTCGGGCGAGAATGGCTAAGAGGCATATAAACTGTTCATACAAAAACCCTCACCAGAGCAAGTCTCTGGTGGGGGTCATTTTTTTGCCCTCACTCACGAGCCCCGCCCTGCGCCAACTCGCCAGCACGGGGCTCCAGAGCATGGTAGAATAAAAAGATGGGGAAGAAGGTTGCCGTGTTCATCATGGTGTTTATTATCAGCTACTTTGGAGGTGCGCTTGTGCTGTGCGTAGACGAAGGACAATCACCTAACAGTTTTCCAAAGTTTTGCTCCAATTATTGATTTGACTTTGTCCTACCCATGTGTTATACTTAGGACATGAGACAAATCATGCGTAAGATTTGGAATAACGATCTTGTTAGCTGGATATTCATTATGGGTACTTCCTGCTTCTGGATTGTTCACCAATTCATCATCTAAAACTAAATAACCCAGAAGGACCACCCACAGCGGTGGTCTTTTTTTGCGCCCACTTCCGAGCCCCGTTGCGCCCGACTTTGCCCACTCGGGGCTTTTGGGCATGGACATGAGAAAGTCCCCCAACACTTTCGCATTGAGGGACTCGCTCCACAAAGGATATCAAGCATATGACAACTTGATAAACAAAGTTTACCACATGCCACAGCGTTTGTCAAGTCATTAGAACAACTTTTTGAAGATTGTTTTGCCTACTGTTTTCTTTTTCTTAGGTTTCTTCTTCGGAACCACCAACTTCTTAACTCCGAAGTAAGCTCCTCTGCCCCAAAAGTCCATAGGGTTACTCCTTTTCTTTGTATCCAGTATAGCACATGCCATAGCGTTTGTCAAATCGTTCACTCGGAAAGTACGGGGCTCGCTGACCGCAACTTCCCGCACCGTCCGCAGCCCCGCATGTGCATAAAAAAGTGCACAAAAGTACCCCACCTTTCGGCAGGGCATTTCGTGTCCAGAACTTAGAACAGTTTTTTGAGCGTGTACTCCGTAGCGGTTTTCTTACGCTTTTTCCGAACTTTCGGACTTAGCGCTTTCTTTACGCCGAAGTAAGCTCCTCTTGCTTTGAAATCCAAGATTAGCTCCTTTATTATGTTGTTATACCACTATACCACATGCCCACTGACTTGTCAAGTTGTAGAATAAAAACATTAGATGGCATTAAACCCATAGACGAAAGGAAGCCAGACATGACAGAAAGCCCCGAGATGTGCGAGTGTGGATGCGGGACTCGTGAACTTTGCCAATGCACCGCAGAAGTGAACTGCGGTTGTACCTGTTGGGAGACATGATGATACCTAAACCTCATCGTGAAGCAATCATAGATGGGTTGCTTGAAGCATACCACGCAGTACCAAAGAATGCAAACGCTGATGAATTATACAAAAAGCGTAAGTTTTTATCAATTATAGTCGCTAACGTTATCGTTGTCAATTCGGAACTAAAAGTTTTTGACGATGAAACGAAAGCTCGTCGTTACAAAGCGAACCTGTCCCTAGATGAGATGCACCAAGCTGTGGAGTCCCGAGTGAACATGACAATACCCAAACAACGGGTGTCGGGGCTCGTGGAGGAGATGGAGAAGGGTTTGTGGTTGGGGAAGAAGCGGAACTACCCAGCCGGAGGAAAAAGCAAAGCAAATGCTTGACATTGTCTCAGCCATGTGCTACACTAGTAGTACAACAGAATAAAGGAGCTTTATGCTACCCCTATGGTTAATACCGTTTGTAATGCTAAGCGTTGTTTACGGAATTCTCAAGATGGAATGGTAAACCCCCACAAGAAGCCACCCCACAGAGGGTGGTTTTTTGTTGCCCGTTCTCAGGAGCCCCGGAGCCCAGCAGTTTTACTTTCGGGGCTCAAGTGCGTGGCTACAGCCAAAAGAACGCCCACCCTAGCCAGAACCCGAATCCCAAATGATTCATCTTGACGTAGTAGACGAGTGTTACCAGAGCTGTCAGATCTCCTAAAAAGATCGCTAAATCGTTGATACCACCGTGTTTGAATGGAAGCTTTGCTTCTTCTAACAGTGAACCCATACTATCATTATATCACACCTGCTAACTTTTGTCAAATCAGCCCCGTATATTGCAGGGGTCGGGCTCGGGGCTTTTGGGCGTGTCGGACCCTAAGAACGCAAAAACCCCCACCCCTTGCGGAGTGGAGGACAGTTTCGCTATTTAGTTTTAGGAGAAGCCATTTCCTTCTGTGTGGTAGGGGAACCAACCTTTTTGCCTAGCTTGTTGCATGTAGTAAACTTCAATTAGCATCCAAGTTCCGTAACCTTTGACTTTCTCGTCGTATTGTTCTAACCATTCAATACTTTTGGTTGGACTTTTGACTAAGCCTGTTCCTAATGATGTTGCTATATGTGCCATTTACTCTCCTCTATGTTTGCTTATGAATACCAGTATAGCATGCCAGTGGGACATTGTCAAGTTTTACCTAAAGTTTTCTGTGTGAGATTTGTCACACCAGAGCATACCACAGTGTTAGGTGCGCTTAACATTCTATGTTAGGTTAGGCTTTTGAAAGTGTTAGGTCAGCTTAACACGAACGTATGTTCGCTTTCACGAACGTATGTTCGCTTTAGCCCCGCCCCCCCCCCGCAGGGACAACGGGAGCCCCGCATACGGCTAGCAACCCACTCGGGGCTCTGGGCGCACAACTTGACAACACCGAAAATGTGTGTTATACTGGAGTATGAATATTTTTGTAGTAGAGAAAGACCCATACGAAGCATCACGGTCACTATGCGATAAGCACGTTCCGAAGATGATCGTGGAATCCACGCAAATGTTAGTTAGCGCTTTACGCCGTCACGGAGCAGGTGACGATGATGTCCCACTCACTAAAAGCGGAACTCCCCACAAGGGTGGTTACCGGAATCACCCAGCTACAGTTTGGGTTGGGGATAGTAGGGCGAATGCCGAATGGTTGTTGGAACACGGAATCGGATTATGCACTGAGTTTGAGTTACGATTCAACAAAAACCATGCTTGTTTTGAGCAATTACTTGTCGTTGAGCAAGAGTTGGACCGGATACCAGAGGGTGACCTGACCGAAGTTGCGCTTTGTGTCGGAGAAAACTTACAAAACGGTAAAACTCACGCACCCATAGATGATGCCATAGATGTTTACCGAAAGTTCTATCGTGTGGACAAAGCAGAGTTCGCTAAGTGGGAGAAAGGTACTCCTGCTCCTGACTGGTGGTAGGCTGACCTAACATCACCTGTGGATAACCTGTGGATAAGCCCCGTACTCGCCCACCTTGCGGGCTCGGGGCTCCGAACATGGGCAAAAGAAAACCCCCACCGAAGTGGGGGACTTTCCGTTAATAATGATCTGGACCCATACAAAGATGAGCGGACAAACCGTGTTCACATTCGCCCTCATCAGCCATTGCTTGAAAGACTGCGTCATCTTGTTCTCTGGTCCAATTAGCCATTTTACGAGCTTCGTCTACGGCTACACCGCTTGCGACTAACCCATGTATCGCTTCATTGGAAGATATATCCATTGAACCTCCTATTAAGTTCTATTTAGTTGTTAGCACCCAGTATAGCACACCCATAGGACATTGTCAAGTTTTACCTGAGATTCCTTTGAGGGTGTGGATAACCTGTGGATAAGTCCCGTGCTGTGCACGTTTGCGCCTCGGGGCTCCGAGTGCGGACAGCAAAAAGCGCCCCCATCTGAGTGAAGGGCTTTCTTTCAGCTACGCTTTTCGCACTTGTGCGTCAGTGTAACCTGCGGACTCATACGCTTTGGCTAAACGAGTCGCACCGTTCTTTGGAACCCACGATGGGAGTTTCATTGATTTGTGCTTACCTTTAACATCTTTATACACAATCTTATAGGAAGGTTTGTGTTTTTCCAACGCTTCAGCTAACTTTTTTAGCCCAGCTTCGGTGTTTGGTTTAACTATTGTCATTATTGCTCCATTGTCTCTCCTCTTAGTGTTACTACCAGTATATCACATACCAGAGCCCTTGTCAAGTCTGTGGATAAGCTGTGGATAACTATCGGGACGGTACTACCCGTCGCTGACAGCTTTCGGGGCTCCACTACCTGTAGCATCTCGGAAAAATCGCCCATTTGCGGAGTCCCGCCGAAAAAAACCCGATACTGGTCGGAGTCCCGCTGAAAAATGAGTTTTGTAGGTCGGAAATTTTTTTTACAGAGCGTTTTGTAGGTCGGAAAATTTTTTTACGGGAAAAATGATGATCAACTTTTTTTCAATCTCTTAAAAAATTTTTTTTCTGGAGCCATCACGGTTAAAGAAATTTTTTTTACAGACCGGAACGGTTAGCAAGCCCCGAGTTACACACCGCAACGGGTAACGGAGCCCCGATGCAAAAGAGCTGTGAAGACCTCAAGCAGGGTACGAATTTACTTTTAGAGAGCAAAACTTTTCAAAAGTGCCTATCTTTTGTTCACCCTTCCAGGCACCAGGCGGAGTTTACGGGTGCGTTTGGGGCAAAGGTGGCTAGTTTCGCTAAAACTTTCCTCACAATGACTTGACAAATCTTATCTGATGTGTTATACTTATAGTAACGTCAGGTGATAGGCGTTGTAAAAGTTTCAATGTACCTAGAAGTTATCACCACCAAAGAACGAATAGGATTCGGAGGCAGTAGCTACGGTGGGGGTCTCGGCAACAGAACAGTCCCCACCAAAGATATAGCCCTTGCCATAGGTAGGGGTTATTTTTTTGTGCCGGTACGGGAGCCCCGTGATCGCTCGTCTGATGCACTCGGGGCTCTGAGAGTGGGCATAAAGAAACCCACCCCTTGCGGAGTGGGCTTCCTTTGCGTCTTTGGGGGAGAGCCACGTTACCACACTACTGGTCGTGATCTGGTGACAGCGACCATGCTGTCATGGACTCGCATCGGGCGCTACCCATGCTATGTCCCCCGCCGTTATGTTCCCCTATTGGGGAAGCGTTCTACGAACAGTATAGCACACAAAAAAGAGCTTGTCAAGTCTTAGATAAACTTTTTGTTTGACTTGACAACGGTCAGAAAGTGTGTTACACTGGAAGTAACAATTAAATAGAAAGAGGTAGTATGTCTTTTGGATATGGAACCAAAGAGCAACTAGATCAACAATGGAAAGATTTAGAAGCTGACAAACAGGAAGCGTTAGCAAGAATCCGTGCCAAGAAAGCAGAAAAGCTAGAACGGCAAAAGGAACTAGCTAAAGATTTAGCCCACTTGTCATAACAGAGAAGTCCTCACCCTACGGGGTGGGGATTTTTTTGTGCCTGCTCACGAGCCCCGTATCGGCGAGCGTTGGCGACTCGGGGCTCATGCACGGGGTGAACAAAAGTTGCGGAATGACTTGACAAAGCTTCCACAATGTGTTACTATAGTAATTACCCCCAGTAAGACGGAAAGAATTGTACTGGAAAGAGCGGTAATAGCCGTCATAGCGTTGTAAAGCGTGTAAGTTAGGCGACTTGCTTACACCGTCAATTCCCTTGACACGGCAAAGCGCATAAAAGTAGCCCTTGCCTCGGCAGGGGTTATTTTTTTGCCCTCAGAGCCCCGGACCCGCATGCAAATCGCACTCGGGGCTGATAGAATATCAGTATGTACGCTGATGAACGTAAAGAGCAAGCGGTTTTACAAAGACTTAAGGAATACTACGGAAATGGCTACATTCCACATCAAACATGGGAATATAAGAAGAATGAAGACGAAAGACCCAGAGCAACCAGTGCTGTTCGGCACAAAAAAGATGATAAAGGACTTCATTAGCGAAGTCTTTGAAGATTGGGGCGAAGGATTGACTTGGTACAGTAGTATCTATTGGGGTTATTCGCACAAGTCATGGGACGAGCTGTGGAGCCCCGATATCGCAAGTGAAAGCGAAGAAAAAGGCGAGGTTTACCTATGATCACCCTATCAGACACCGCAATCGCAAAAGTGGGCGAGCTTTTGACAGAGGAAGACGAAGATGGACTCGCCTTACGGGTCGCCGTGCGTTCGGGCGGATGTGCGGGGCTCAACTACGAGATGTACTTTGACACGGAAAAGACCGACGATGACGTATCACAGACGTTCGGTGAGTTCACCGTTGTCGTTGATGCCGTCAGCGCCGGACTGCTCACTGATGCTAAGTTGGACTACCTAGACGGGCTAGGGCAGTCGGGGTTCAAGATTGAGAACAAAACCGCACAGAAGACCTGCGGTTGCGGACAGAGTTTCTGCTAAAACCCTACCACTTTCTCCAACTCTTGCCCCATCGGGGACTTGTTGTTCTGAGGTAAGTG
>Ga0098037_1001696_pt1 | contig 10024 bp, 16 predicted proteins | sample 5_EtaG_FD_75050 | JGI IMG/M metagenome (GOLD analysis project Ga0098037, IMG submission 75050) | Marine viral communities from the Subarctic Pacific Ocean - 5_ETSP_OMZ_AT15132 metaG | ecosystem: Environmental > Aquatic > Marine > Oceanic | place: Pacific Ocean | collected 2015-01-08 | reverse complement strand
GATGGTTCGTTCGTCAAACCCAGGCGTTTCCTTGCGTGGGTTGGGACCAGCGCATCACGCGGGAGATTAGAAGTTTTATTTATTGAGCAAAAATCTCTCCGCGAACAACTTACTGAAATCCTCCAAGAAGATGAAGACTACACCTGGACAGATGAAGGTCTCGCCAACTTTTCGATTAAGATTAGTCGTAAGGGAACTGGCTTGGAAACTTCATACAGCATCCTTCCAAAGGTACGGAAGGTTCCTGAAAAAATTGCAAAAGAATGGGCCGATCAAAAGAACAAGATCTGGCTCCCTAATTTCTTTGAGGGTAAAGATCCTTTCGATGGTAAGCAAATTGACGAGAAAGGTTTACCTGCTGGTGGAGTAGATAAACGTGGCTCTACTGTGCTACCAAACGCTAAGTCTAAAAAAGAAGAAAAAGAAGAGGAAACTGAATTCTAATGATTGATCTAAATATTTCTAAAAATGATTTAGGACTGCACGAAGCAACTGCAACGCTGACAGTTCCTGCAATCACAGTCAATCGTGCCAAAGCGGAACGAGATGACTTGGAGTATGAACTCCGCCGTGCCTTCGAAGAAATCGTAGGTGAAATCGTAACTAAACAACTCAAGGAAGAATTCTGATGTCTAACGCACTCGAAAACCTGCCTCCCGAAATGCAAGCACGTCTTGCTCAAATTATGGCTAACGCTCAGCAAGGACAAGCGCCAACTGCTGCTGAACAACCAGTAGCTGAACAACGTCCTCTGGCAACATCACGTCCAGAAGCTCCTCCAAAGACACCATCTCTTATGGATCACGTGATCGCATTGCGTCAAGAAGTTTCTGCTATGCGGCAAGAAGTCCACGCAAGTGCTCAAGTCTCTGAAGCTGTCGGCAATGCCGTGGGGCAGCTTTATGCCATGTTTCAACCGTCAGCCGGGAGCGCTCCTGAAAGCTCGACGTATAGCCAAGCGTTTCAACAATCCGTAGACGAATCTGATTATTGATATGACTGAACAAAGTAAGCCCTTCCGTATCCAGACCCCTGCTGGGTATCGGAAGTACCTTTGTTCCGGTCTTTACTTACCCTCAGTGACAACAGTGTTGTCCGCGACTGAGTCTGCTAAGTCAAAGGCTGGACTTAAAACCTGGCAACAAAACAACCCTGGTGCTTTAGAAGCAGCTAGCAAACGTGGATCAGCTATTCACCTTGGCTGCGAAAACTATCTCCGTGGTCTCGACCCTGGTGTACCTGAAGAATATGGAGATTTCTGGAATGGTATTACACAATATCTTGATTGGTTTGATATACTTCATTGGTCGGAACGTCCATTGCGTCCTGATTGGTATCATTTGAGATCGGAGGATAAAGAAGTTGCATTTGTTTGGTCTACTAAGCATAAATATGCAGGTTGCCCTGACTTAATTGGTGAAATTGGTGGTGTCAAAGTCATTGCCGACTTTAAGACCAGCAACGGCCCATACATGAATACATTCCCTGAACGCGGTGACCGTATTGGTTTCGGTGGCTTTAGGAAATACCAAAAGTGTGCTCAGCAGATGGCTGCTTATCGGCTTGCCCTTGAAGAGCGCACTGGATTCAAGTGTGATGTTGCTCTGATTATTGTTTCAACACCTGAAACAACGCAGGGTATTTTTATTGATGGAGATCAGATGGATCTCTATGAATCTCGGTTCTTAAAACGAGCTGAACAATTCCACAAAATAGAGGAGGATAATGAAACTACGGATAGCAGTGAACCGCAACTGCCTGAACAAGGGCAATGCGAGGGAGACAGCTAATGGATGGCTTAACATTAATGAAAGTCTTGAGTGGCTACAAGGCTGGGTATCTAATGGATACGCCTGGTGCGCTACTCACTTTGTTGATCGCTATCGTCGGGCTGACAACAGTCGTGGTAGCAATCTCATTGCTATTGATGTTGACGGAGACACGACGCTAGCCAGATTCTGGTCTACTGATACTGCCCGTCAGTGGTGTGCCGGTACTTACACCAGCTCTAGTCACACAGAGCAAGAGCACAGATTTCGTGCCATCTTTCCACTGTCCCTTCAACTTGAGTCAACTCAGCAGCACCGTGGTGCTTATTGGCTGATTGTTGACCGCCTGTTAGCTGATCTCGGCATTGAAAAACTGATCGACAACAGTGGGCAAAAGCCTGAACGGTTGTGGTTTGGTAATACCAAAGCTGAATGGCATGTCAATACAGAAGCTGAGCCAGTACCTGACTTTTTGCTGAAAGATATTGACTATGAAGAGACGATCAACTTTGTACATGCAGACGTTACTGATACCGACGTCAAACGCTGTCAGTGGCTCCTCCGTGAGTTTCTAAGGCCTACTGATGACGGTGAGTACGACAGCTACTTCACGCCTGTCATGGCTGCATGTGCTGGTGTAGGTGAAGTCATATTTGATGATTGGGTTGACTGGGTATTACGCGGTCATCACGGACACAAAGATGAAAATATTCGTCCTTTTAAATGGCGAGGTCTCGGCAATTACGCTGGGCATACTACACTTTATTCGTTGGCTAAGAAACAAGATTCATCTTGGACTAGTCATCTTCCACCTGAGTTACGCTTCGGCGCTGCTGGTGGTGCTGCTGGATATACAGAGTTCGACGATCTGCCGAACTTTGATGAACTATTAAATACATTGCCACTTATGAACACAGATAATGTTATTGAGTTTGAACCACTACCTGACACGGAGGTGGTTACAAAAAAGCGCGGTCGCCCCAAGCGTTCGTCAGACGACCTAGCCAAAGAGCGGGAAGGAGACGTACAGAAAGTCCAAGATATCCTTCAAGGACTACGTAAGAACCAGCTTACTGGGGCGATTGAGTACACAGACAACACTGGTAAAACAGTTGAACTGCAAGGTAACGACCTTGATCTAATGACAACCAAGCTCAGCTGTGAGCACGGCGTCTTCATCCCTGAGATGCGGATCAAGAATGCAATTCAATATGCAGCAGGGAAGAACTCCTACTGCCCTATCCGTCGTTACCTTGACAAGTGTGCTGACCATGCCATCCCACATGCCGATTGGAATCGTATTGGGGAAGTCTTCTTAGGCAACCCCCATTCGTTGGCCACTCTGGCAATGCAACGGATGATGATTGGAGCCGTAGCTCGTGCTTACAAGCCTGGCTGCTCTATGAGCTGGCTTCCCATTTTAGTTGGTGCACAGGGTGTAGGTAAATCAATGTTCAGCCGCAGCCTGGTTCCTGATCGCCTGTTTGCTGAAGTCACTACTCCTCTTGAAACACTCATGAAGGAGCAGTACCGATTACACGTTGCTTGGCTGCTTGAACTTCCTGAGATTGATCACTTTTTCAATGCTCGCAACATTGAGAACTTCAAAAACCTCATTACTACTCGCTGTGATGAAGTCCGTCGTCCTTACGCAAGTCTGCCTGAACGACTGACACGCCGCTTTGTCATGATCGGAACGACTAACCGTAACCAGTTCCTGGTGGATTCCACTGGTAACAGACGGTTTGTTCCACTTGAGATTGGCACAGGGTTCCTTATTCCTTGGAAAAAGCTTACTGAAGAACGGGACATGCTTTGGGCTGCCGCCGTTCAGGCTTACCGTGCCGGTGAAGGGTATGAATTTAACAGTGGTGAGATCGCACAAATTGCTGATTACATTCAGGAGTTTGGTGATCCTGATCCCTGGACTGAAAAAATTGCTGCTTATTGCATTGATAAACCTGAAGTTACTGCTTCAGAGGTTCTGACCAGTGCTCTTGATCTTGACCCTCGCCAACAGGGGAGGAAAGAATCACGACGTGTTGCTGATGTTCTTCAAACAATGGGGTGGAGACGTCAAGTTACACGCAGAAAAGACCCTGTCAGTAAAAAGTCAAAGTCTGTCCGAATTTGGGCAAGACCTAAAGATGATCCTATCTCAGAAGACCACATTTTAAAAGACTTCTGATTACACTTAAGTCAACAGATTATATATTTAAAAATGAAAGCATCTGATATCAAAATCGGACAAAGAGTTATTGTGTCGCCCTTTGGAATGACAGCACTTGTTGTTGGAACTCCTGAGTACTACACGCCTAGAGCAAAGCTTGTCCGTATCAAGTTTGAAAACAGTACACGTTACGAACACAAACTGAATCATCAACTCACACTGTGCTCAGACCAATATCCAGCTCATGGGGGTGATTACAAAAAACCTGAGGGTGATTTCTGATGAGTGAAGCACAACCTAGTAAAAAGAGAGGTGGCCACACGTATGGCCGCAGGCATCTACAGCTGTCTAATACGGCTGAAGAAGGTGAACTGTGCCTGTATTCAGGCCATTCGCTTGGCCGCTTTTCGACGCACTCAATGCGTTACGACAGTCATGCCGCATGCACTAGGTGTGTAGCAGCTGCTCGTGAAGGTCGAATGTCTTTTGATATCGATCGCCTATTAAAGAAGCACCGATCTAGAGCACTCAAGTTCTGGAGTCAAGTTGATATCGGAGCACCTGATGAGTGCTGGAACTGGAACGGTTGCATTAACCCCCGAACCAAACAACCACAATTTGCTTGGAGACGTAATGGAATTTCCTCGTCAACTCAGCATCATCCTCAACGTGTTGCTATGTGGTTCACTTGGGGTGATCTTGGCTTTGCTGGAGTCAAAACTACTTGCGGCAATAAGTATTGCTGTAATCCTTTTCATCTTATCCCTCAGCACATCGGAGTCTACGTAGATGACGACAGCTATCTTGAGAGCTTCGAGCTGGCCTGTCAACTGCATACATTAAAAATGCAAGTAAGTGAATACATGATCGAGCAAGCCCTTAAAGAACAAGAGAAGATCGATCAATCTGCAGAAATTGATGCAAGAGCTGCTTTAACACTTGATCCAAACACTGGGTTTGGTGAAAAGTTTGAAGCGGTTATTACTGATCTATTAGCAGGTCGGCATACAACTCAAATTCAACCTTCAGATCCTGGGCTGTATCGAGAACCTATCGACAATGGCGAAGATAATGATGACCCCACAAAAGATTTTTAAATTAACTAAATTAAGACAAGAGTCATTGAGTTATGTCACGACGTACTGATTTACTACAACAACTAATCTCTTCTGATAAATTTGGCGATGAGAAAACACAGGAGCAGAAGTTTCTTACTGCTACTGCTGAATTAATTCTCACAGATTTAATCAACATTGCCATGAATGGTCTAGAAGCTAAAGGTGCAGGCACACTTGTAATCAATCTCCAGAACGATTCCACTACATATATGAGTGGATCAGATATCGAAGCAGATATCCGTGTTGCTGAGAACGATGAAAATGGTGCTGAGGTCCTTGAGTTTCTACGCAAGACTCTTGAAGAGATTGACGATAACGACTGGACCAAGAACGTTTTAATTACCTTGATTAGTGATGCTGGAACAAGAACATTTGCAATCGAAGCAGGTCGGGGCCAAGAAGAGTTCCGAACGATCGCAGCAGAATTTAGCGGATAAGCTCAAGTCCTCTGGCTTAAAGCTGCCTCTGTATCCGACGCCTCAGATCATTGATCGAGCCAGGCTGGTGATGGGGTCTATTGATTACGACCCAACTTCAGACCCTGTTCAGCAAGTACTTGTGGACGCTACGTCTGTATCGTCAATTGAAGTAAATCCACTGCAGGAGCACTGGCATGGCAATGTCTTTGTAGCTCCCAAGGGTGCTGTAAGAAATAACCGCACATGGTTCAATAAGACTGTCTCTGAATATAGAAATAATCATATTGAAAGTTTTATCTTCTTTACCAGTGCATCAGAAATTCTTCGAGCAGCGCCAGCCATTTACGACTATCCGTTCTGCATACCGTTCAAACGTGTAAAGCAGTTACGTGCTACTGGCAGTGGGTTTGAATCTGTATCACCAAGTACCTGGAATGTTATAGTTTACGGTCCACCACTTGATCAAGTCATGTCTAACATTGACAAGATCACTTTATTTCATAACACGTTTAGAGATATCGGACGTATTTGCTTCAATGAATTTGCCGGTGATAGCTGGGCAAAAGATTTGGAGTACTACGAAGAGAATAAAGGTCAAGTCTGATGTCTAAACACTTAGCCAAGGAACATCTTTACAATCTTCCATCAGGCAACTTAGTTCATCCTTGTCGTTTAATTTTACGTGACGGTACTTTGATGTGGAAGCATGCCCTGCTTTATCAAAACACATTAAATATTCCTGCCACTCAAGCAATCGAAGCACACATTGTTAAAACTGCTCAACGTCTAGAAGAGCTAAACAGTTGGATTACCTGTTGCGAAGAGCCTTGGGAATCATTAGTACCCCAAGCCTGGTATGTACCAGAAGTTCCTTACCTAAGTGAAGGTATCTCTTTATTCTTTAAACATTCGGTCTTACAAGCAGAAGAGGTTTACGACACGCTGAAAGATCATACTCAAGAATTTGAAACCTTAAACCTGCTTGACGATGACGGATCAAACTATCTTTATTTCCAACGATGCTAGGCCGGCTAACGCCGGCTATATGTCAGATGTCTTCTTTCAAGCTGTCGATAAGCCTCTTGAGATACCACTCAGCCTTTTCTGCATCTTGACATGGGTTGTCTTTCAACCACAGACGCAGCAAATATTTGAGTACTTGCCCCTGCAGCATTCCCGCTTTCACTGAAGGTGCATCAATGATTGCGTCTTCAATGATTTCTATAGCTTCCTGCTTACCGCGTGTGTAGTGCGCAGGGCTGTTTACAGAATCAAAAGAATTAGCAAGTTCTAGCCATGCCCCTTTCTGATTGCGCTTTTCCCACAATTCGTTTTCAATGAATTCTTTTTTAAAGTTTTCGTATTCCATTTATGTAGTCGCGCTATGTTGATTACATACCTAATATAGGAATAAACCTTTGAATATGTGAGATGCCTATTGTTGCCGGAGATCCATGCTTTATAGCGAATAAGGAAAAATATTTTATGGAAGTAGCCAAGACAATTGCTACTGGATCAACTCATCCAATCTGCCCAGGCGGAGCTGTTGTCGTTAGAGATCGTGAGATCATTGGCGACGGTCGTAGTGTACTAGCAAGTTGCAAAGTTGAGATTGACTGTGTAACCTATGCAATAGCCACTGCTTCTAAGCGTGGCACAACAATGGCGGGATCCGTCATATATTCGACACGTTATCCATTCTCGGCTTCTGTTTTCCAACTGCACCTTATGGGTGTTAGGAAAATAATAGTTCTCGCTCATGCGTGGGAGCCTTACTACAAAGATGAATTTCGTAGAGCAGCACGTCTAGCACGTGAGCTTTTAATTGCAATTGAACCATATTTTGAAACTAACGATGAACGATTCACAACTAATAAACATGCTCCGCGCTTCGATGAAGAAGAAGAGCAGTTCGACAACCAGGACCTCTACACGGAAATCCCGGTTGAAAGCAACGATTTCAACATTGAAAAATATTCAGAGCCAAACGATGAATCGAACTTTACTGTTTGACCTTGAGAGCACTGGCTTGCTACGTCGAGGTTCCCGTATTCACTGCATTGTTGCCAGAGATCTAACTGATGTTGATCAAACCATTGTGTTTGACAACCAAGATGATCAAAGCATCGACCTAGGGATTGAGCAGCTTAAGCGTGCTGACATCCTTATTGGTCACAATATTGCCGGATACGACATCCCCTTGATCAAAGAGACCTACGACTTTGATTATCAAGGTGAAGTTGTAGACACACTCGTGCTTAGCCGACTGTTTTATCCCCATATCTTGGATCGTGATTACGAACGTAGGCCAAGTGGTATGCCACAGCGCCTGTATGGACGCCATTCCTTAGAAGCTTGGGGCCATCGGCTCCGCTGCTTCAAAGGTGACTATGGCAAGCATGAGGCTGCATGGGACGTCTACACACCCGAGATGCTCTCTTATTGCAAGCAAGACACTCTTGTAACCCTAAAACTTTATGAGCTCATGCTTCGGAGAATGAATGATTATGCCTAAAGAATTCTACGACTGGCTTAAACAGTGCCCCCTCGACTACATCTTACAAACAGAAGATGCTGACGGGGTTGTCTATCGGTTCCATAACTGGGAACCATATTGGAAACAACTTAATGAGAAAAACAATGACGAAAACACCTAAAAAATCTGATCCACTCACAGTTGAAGAAGTTAAAGATGCTTCTGATATTTTCTTCCCACTGTTCCTTGAAGTCCATGCTCGTATGCCAAAAGGCTCAACGACTGAAGACACTTTAAAAATTATGGAAAGTGTTGCCAAACTTGGTCATAAAACAAGAGCAGATAAATTGCTCAAAGAGAAATCTATTTCATTTGGTTTTAATAAAAAAGAGGATGACAATGCTTGATTGTGTAGAACTTGAAATGTCTATGGCTCGGATTATGGCCGAGCAAGAAGCGTCCGGTTTTCGATTTGATCGTGAAGCGGCAGAACGTGTACGTACTGAACTCAATGCTGAAGTAGACGAACTCAAGTCCACAATTCAGCAGCGGTTCCGCTTTGTGCCAGGCAAGGTCTTTACTCCCAAAAGGACTGACAAGAAGAACGGTTATGTCTCAGGTGCTCCTATGACAAAGCTGATTGAGTTTAACCCAACTAGCAGGCAGCACATTGCTTGGGCACTGCAGACACACCGTGATGCACGCTTTACCCGTGTTACTGAAACAGGTAAGCCAAAGGTCGATGAGGCCACACTCTCTGAGATGCGTGACGTTGCTCTACAGCAGGGCAATGACTTGCTTCACGAAGAGTGTGAGATGTTTATCAAGCTGCTTACCTTGCAGAAGCATCTAGGCCAACTGTCTGAGGGTACAAACTCTTGGTTCAACACTGTTGAAGAAGATAACTGTATTCATCACAGTTGCTCACTCGCTACACAAACCGGGCGAAACGCGCACCGGGGGCCAAATCTCGGACAAGTTGTGAGTGCGCCCTGGGCACGTCAGCTATTCATTCCCCACCCTGGGATGATGATGGTCGGCGCTGACCTTGAAGGGCTGGAACTTCGAGCGTTAGGGCACTACCTAAGCAGATTCGACGAAGGCGCTTTTGCTGATGTTGTCGTCAATGGCGATATTCATCAACAAAACGCCGATCGTGTGGGATGTTCACGCCGTGAGGTAAAGACAATTTGCTATGCCTTCATCTATGGAGCTGGCGATGTGAAGCTCGGCCATAGCTTGAATCCAGCGTTGTCTGACGCTCAGAAGAAGCAGCTTGGTGGCGAACTACGTCGTAAGTTCCTAGATGCTATTCCTGGTCTTGAACCACTCATCATTGCTGTAAAACAAAAAGTACGAAACAAAGGTCAGCTCATTGGCCTTGACCGTCGTCCTATTTTTTGTCGCGCAGAACACAGTTGTTTAAATTTCTTGCTGCAGAGCGCGGGTGCGATTTTGAGCAAGCGTTGGGTTGTTATTAGTCAACAGTTGCTAGACGACGCGGGCCTTACGTATAATATTGACTATACACGTTGTGCTTACGTACACGATGAGCAGCAACTAAGTGTATTACCCAGTGAAGCTGATCATGTTGCATCTTTATTAGTGGAAGCAGCTCCTAAAGCTGGTAAATATTACAAATTTAGAGTACCTATTACTGCTGCATCATCTATTGGAGACAACTGGGCTGCTACTCATTAGACATGTTATGTCCGACTATTATTTTAAGTTTGAAGTTCATGGTGATGCATTGCACTATTTATGCAGAGCAATGGACAAATATATTGAAAAGTGGCCGGGCGGTCATCCTGATGAACAACGTATGTTAAAAGAAATTCAGTTTAATCTGAATAAAGCTCATTTAGAATATCAATTACTTAGTGACGAATGAATTTATTTATTATATCTAGGTGAATAAGACCCGTCAAGATTTAAGTATTGTACTGCTAGAGGATTATAGTCTTCACCAGCTTTTCTAGCATTTACCTGTTTCATTGCTTCAGTTGCACTTGTATAAGCACTTCCGGGGTTATACCAGTTGTTTGCTTTGTACTGAGCTTGAACTTCGTCTG
>Ga0098037_1001695_pt1 | contig 10025 bp, 5 predicted proteins | sample 5_EtaG_FD_75050 | JGI IMG/M metagenome (GOLD analysis project Ga0098037, IMG submission 75050) | Marine viral communities from the Subarctic Pacific Ocean - 5_ETSP_OMZ_AT15132 metaG | ecosystem: Environmental > Aquatic > Marine > Oceanic | place: Pacific Ocean | collected 2015-01-08 | reverse complement strand
ATTCACTTAAATTCATTACTTTTTACTTTTAGTACCCCAATTAGCAGCACCAACTTTACGGCATTTAGCTATTGCTCCGCTTGCATAAGCAGACGGAAACACTTTATATCTTGCTTTTACTTTACGATAGCAAGCATCTTTTTTTTCAAATGGTGAGTTTGATTTCATAATTCTCTTTTTTTAAATCTTTTACTTCTTTGACCTTTTTTAAATCCATCAGCAGGCGTTAATGGTTTTGGCGGTTTGGGTTTTTTAGCACTTTTTTCAATAAGCCCTACATCCCATTTACTATAACCTAACGCAAGTGATATTGCTTGCCAGGTTTCAACATCTTGCCTTACAGGTGTTGTAAGGTTGTCAAGCTTCCTAACAACTCTATCTGCTGGTAAGTTTGTAGTTGCTGCTATAATTTGGCCAACTGCTTCAAAAGCGGGGTTGTCTAAACTTATACCTTCAGTTCTCATTTTTTCGCGAGACTGTCGATATGTAAATGATCTACCAGCTGAAGCTAGCTTGCTTATCTTAGAATCAATCGGAGGCGATAAACTTAAAGCTTCTAAAGCAACCTTTTCATAATTTGGCCTGCCACTTTTATATTGCCTTATTACTTCAAGAACCATATTCTTGCCCGCAGCCACGGACGCACCTGCAAATCCAATACCGCGGAGTATAGAATCAACGGTACTATTAGCAATTCTATAATATCTTTTTTCAGTTTCTTCGTCTTCTTCATCGGTAAACATTAAAGCAAACATTGCGGATTGCAAACTAGAAAATATAATGTTTTGTACGACACTATAATACATTAATTTGCTAAGGTTTGTTTTCCAATCGCCTCTACGATTAGCTAAATCTAAGACAGCTTTTTTGCTTAAGCGAGCGTATTGCATAGGTGTGTTAGCAAAAGCCAATATAACGCGCCCTAAACCGCTTGCTTGTTGCATTGAAATACGGTCTGGCCTTGACGATTGCTGCGTTTCTTCAGCAACTTCTTGAAAATCCAAAAACGCTTTATCTGCTGCCTCTTGTTCTGTCATACCTTCTTTTATATACCGCTTTAATCTATTGCGATAAAATGAGGCCCCTCCTATAGCGATTGCATGTGAGTCAGCAAGCTGTGTTGGTAAAAATCCTTTCTTAAGTATTGATGCTATCACAGATCTTACAGGGTTTGTGCCTGACTCCGCTGCTTTAGCAATTTCATCTGCATTTACATCTGTTTTTAATCCTGATCGTCTTTGTTTAAGAAAATCAGAGTTAAATAAAAACGCATAGTCTTTCCAAAACTGCGGTTGGTTTGCAAATGCAGCCCCAGCAGACAGCGGATTATTATCGCTAAAGTTTATAAAGTTGACCATTGATAACTGCTGCAACAATGCTGATCTAGAGTTAAAGAACATAATAGCACCAACAGAATCATTAACCCAGTTTATTACAGAATTAGTAAGTTTATTCGCTCCAGCTGGTCTTCTTCTGCCAGTTTCCATTCTATAAAGAATATCTTCTAATGCTTCAGTATAACTTTCCCCAAATGCAGCCTTTAGCTTATTCATTGTTTTGTCAGTAAAGAAAGCGTCTTTAGCTGCCTGCCACGGTTTTAAGTATTCAGATCTTTCGGTTTTGTTTACGTATGTTAAAAGATCGGTAGTCATTGAGCCGGCATCCCAACCATTATCAGGTTCAGGATAGCCCATAATAGATATACCTTGTACATTTTGAGCAAATGCTAATAAATCTTCATTACCTTTAACAAGTTTTACATGAGATGCAATATCTTTCTTTTGCAATCCAGGAATAGTATAGCCTAAGCTATTCCATATGTATATTCTTACCGAATCCTCGTTCGTAAATCCTGTTTCGTTTTTCTTTGAAAGACGGCTAGGTGTTCTACGTATTAACTTTTTAAGTTCTCTAAAGTCCGCTAAGCGTTTTTGTTTTGCTGCGTCAAACTTTCTTATTGCTTTACCAAATGGATCAAATAAGTTTTCTTTTAAAAACTTTAAATCATTATTACCCTGCTTGCCTTTTCCAATCATATAGTACATAAGACCCGCAAAGTCATCGGCTGAAGGTGGTATAAAAAATCTAAATCGCCCTTTGTTTTTACCAAGCATTGTGGCAACCTTGTCGGATATTTGCTCGCGTGTGCCAAATCCAGTTGCCCGTGCAATCATTTTATTAAACTCAGGGGCTGCGCTTTTACTAAGCTTTCGCGTTATTTCGTTTGGTTCTAACGGTGTTAACCTTTCTTTTATACCTGTCTTATCATATCTAGTTTGCTCGCTGCCAACTTGTTTGTAACCTAAAGTGGTTAGCTCATTATCTGTTTTCTTTGAAACTAATGCTACCTTACTGTTATCTAGCTTTTCAAAAAGTAAATCTCTGCTTATTAATTTATCACTAATTAAATATGACATAGCCATACGAGCCAGCAAAGAGGATGGCGTCATGTGCTCGTACACTAAATTATCAAAGTTACCTTTTTCAATATAAGAAACAGTACCTAATAATTTCAAAGCAGTTCGCATATCCCCGGTTTCTAATTGTAGATATGTTCTTGCAATATCAATATCACCCTTGCTTTTAAGATAATCAATTCTAGATTTAAAATAATCCAGTGCTTTTTTAGATTGAATATCAAATTCTGGTTTAAATGTTTCAACACCCATTCTAAATTTTTTATTAGTAGGGTCTTTTATAGCTGTTATCTGGCCATTGCCAATATATATTCTTCCGTTTTGTATTCTAAAGTTTTGAAAAAGCTCTTTAGATTCTTCGGGCATTTGTTCTATAACTTTGCTATACACATTGTCCCAAGCCTGCTGATTGGTTGTAAAATACATAGAGCCTTGCCGTATATTTCTGCCCTCAAATCTAATAAAATCTATAAATCTTTGGAACCGTTCGCCTTCTTCCGCATTTTGTATATAATCTAATGCAAAACTAATTTGTTGCTCAGCGTATCTTTCACCGTTAGGTGTTAAACTCCCGTCTTCATTTATTAAATTTAATGTTAATCCGCCAGAAACAGTAGCAATACCATCTATTACAGATATTTCGTTAAATTGATTATTATTTATATAATCTATTTGAGATTGTCCGTATTGCTTAGTCCTATTAGGGGGAAACTCACTTTTCAATCTGTCAATTATACCTATTACATAATTTTCAGGCACGTCTAACTCACTAGCAATTTTTAAAGGCGATTGGCCATCTTTTATTAAATTAACAAGTTTTTCAGTATTTACTTGTTTAATTTTTATACCTTTGCCAGTTATTGAAAACTTTTGTCGTAAATCTCTATTTACTTTTAAAGCTATTTTAGCAGCCTCTTGTTCTGTATAAGGTTTTGTTTGAATTACACCAGGTGTTGCGTCCGACGCTGTTTGTAATCCTATATTAGCACCCAACTCTGACTTTCTAGCAGCAAGTGTAGAAGGCGAAACAGTGTAGCCAAGAATATCTGGCATTGACTGATCACCCACGGGGCCAGTAAAAAACGCCTGTATCTGTGCATCAGTAGGATTTAATAACTGATAAAGCTCAGGGCCATCAGCGTCATTCTCTGTATATACTCTACCAAGAGCAGTATACTTATCTATTTCTGCTTGTGTAGTTAGCCTTTTAACATACTTAGTAAAAATCTTTCGTGTATCAGGTAACAACCTTTCAATCTGTACCCAATAAGAAATAGGTAAGCCTTCTAATAAGTCCTGTTTATTTTCTATAACAAAATCCGCTAACTTCTTTTTATTACCTAATGCCTTTTTAATTATAGGCATAAGCTTTTTCTTGTATGAATCAGTAACAAACTTTCTAAAGTCACGACTGTCTATAGGCGGTAAATTGCCTTCAAAAGTTTCATAAGCCGCTGTTCTAATTTCTTGCGCAAGCTCAGGCGTAATAAACGGTTGTCCGCCAACAGTAAGCGTAGACTTTAGCTGTGATTCAAAAGTTTGTTGCTCTTCTGTTAAACTTCTGTCTACAATTTCTTCTATTTGTGCAGACTCTGTGTCCACTGCTTCAAACCCTCTGCCTTCTGTTTCAACATCTGTAGATACAGTTTTAACTTGTTGAGCATATTTCTTTTTAACATCACGAAGCGCAAAGTCAACTATAGGTTTTGCTCCAAACAAATAACCAAATAAACTTTCGTTTTTAGCTGGATCAAAGTTCTTTAAAAATCTTTCAGTTATAACTTCTCTAACATTACTTATAACTTCACTTTTTATATTTTCATCAAGTGAGCCAAGATTTTTATCAGCATTGACAAGACCTCTTACATACTTACCTATGGCATCACCCTCTGCAACTTCATTATATGCATCAAAATAATCTTCAGATTGCTTAAAAGCATCTAAAGTTTTGTATTTTGTTTTACCTTCCGGTGTTTGTACAAACTTATCAAATATACCTTTGAGGTCTTTTTTATCAGGCGATACGCTTCTACTAAACTTAGGTTTTAATCCGCCTTTGTCAAGCAAGTCTTCGATTAGCTCTAGCTTTTGATCTGCAGATAATGCTTCATATGTACTAAACTGACCTGATTTTACTTTATCTTGATTTGCAACATCTGGAAACATTGAGTTTGCAGCAACTTGTACAAAGTCATATTGATCAAATGGCGATAGGTCACTTGCAAATATAGGCTTTGCGTCTTTGAATATTTTTTCAGCCTCTTTACTAAATTTAGAAACTTGAACAGGGTCTGCATCTTTTAATACTTTACTTTTTAAATTAACAAGCAAACCTCTTCTTTGTAGTATTTTATTTTTAGAATTTATATTTTTATTATAATTTCTAATAAAGTTAAATACGTCTTCTCCCGTGTTTAACTCAATATTACCGAAACCTAATCCATTATAAAACCTTTTAAGTGAATTTTTTGCTTTAGTAATTAAGTTTTCGTTTACGGATATTTTCTTTTTGTTAACTAAATCTGAAAAAACATTTATATATTCTTCTAAATTACCTTCTCCTATTTCACCTGTTTTTTTATCAGTATAAAATTCATTAATACGTTCTTGAACAGATTTATATATTTTAGGGTGATTTTTTTCTAAATAATCTTTAAAATCATTAACAAGAGGCTCCATTGAAGCATTGTCTGTTTTAAAAGCTCTAGACATTAAATAGTGCAATAATTCGTGCCCTATAACATTAGTTTGTTTTGTGCCAACAGCAACTTCCGTATTAATATAAATTATATCTTTCCCGTCTGGCCCGCCTTCTTTTAAAAACATAGCGTCAGCCCTAGGATCCATGCCTTCTATTTTCTCCGCTTGCTCAGTTGTTATTTTTTGGATATCAACATCTTCTGGCAAAATACCTTTAGCTCTTTCAAATCTTTCTTCAATTAAAGAACTAGCGTCTAAAATTTCTTTAATTGTATTTTCAACAATAGGATCGTAAAAATCTGTATCACCTATTATATCTTCATTTGCTTTAAAAGCGTCTAATACATTTTGTCTCGCTTTTTGTTGTTGGTCTTCACTATACCTTCCGTCATTTACAATGCTAATATTATTATCAATAGTATTTAGGTTATCAGCATAATTACGAAGTTCTTGCTTACTTAAAGAATCAAACTTATCGTTTATAATCTTCTTTTTGTTTGAAACATCTTGCTGAAGATTATCTACAAGTATTTGCTGAGCTTCTTTTTTAGGCCCGTCTGGTAAGTTTTCAAGCGTTTGCTTAGCGTTAGCAAGATTTATATTAAGATTTGCTATTTCTTGCTTAGCTTTATTAGGAGCTATATATTGATATATTGCATCTTTTTCTTGTTTTGTTTTAGCCATTTGAGCAGTACCTGTAGCTCCAGATACACCTCCACCTAATAAACCGCCTACAACAAAACTATTTATAAACCCTCTAAAAAAATCAGTTTGATCTTTTTCGTCTCCGTATACTAGCTGATCAGTTTTTTGTTGCAAAAAATCAGTTGCTCCTTCTGTAAAACCCTCGCCCATAAACCCAAACCCGGCTTTTGTTAAAAATTCTTTTACATAATTACCTGTAAATTTTTTAACAGCTTTTTTACCAACACCTGTTTTATCTAAGCCATTTAAAACTCTAAAAAGTTTAGCTCCAGCCCATTCAGTTCCAAATTCAGCAAAGCCTTTGGAGGTTGCAGCTTTATATATATCGCTAAGCGTTGCGTCAGGTCTTTCTTTTAATGCTGTTTCAAATTCATTTCCAGCAGTTGACATACCTAAAGCGGCACTGCCTATTAGTGGAAAAGCATATGTTATTGCAAGAGATGGAGCTGACCCAACGGCTTGATCCACTGCAAGTTTAGCAGCATCACTATATCTACCTTTAGAAAAAAGCTGGTCAAACTCTAATTGCTGACCGTCATCATCGTAGTACTTTAGCTGAAGTTCACTAAGTTTATCGCTTAGCTCGTACATTGGAGTAAAGTCTATTCCTTCGCCTGCTTTACTAAATTGCTCTTGAAACTCAATTAATTTTTTAGGATCTTTTTGAGCCAACCCGCCAATAAGACGAGCAGCATTAGGTAAATCTAGCCCGGCGGTATATCTTTCAAGACCATCTATAAGACCAGGCACGTTTTCTGTAAAAAACTTTGTAATACCAGCAAGTTTTGAAACTCCTGATTCACCTATAGGTAACAATCCCCCGGTTAAGCCTGTTAATACTTTACCCGTTGCTTGTCTTTTAACTAAGTCTTGCTGTGCTAATTGTTTACCCGGCGTTAAATCCAATGAAGTATTTTCCGAATCTAAGTCCGTACTCACGGGCTCGGGTGCTGCAGTTTCCTCCACAACCGCACCCGGTGCTGTGGGAGATATATTTCCCGGCTCATCAGATACTAGTTGAGCGCTAGGAAATTTGGAAAGAAATTCATCCTTAAAAGACGGGTGAACTTTATATTTTTTACCGTCTACAATATATATTTCAATCATTATTAAATATTTGTCTTATTATCTTCGGCCTTTTAGCCTGTCAATTTCCGCTTGTCTAACCTTAGGATCGTCTAAGTTAGGCATGTATGATGTTTCATCAATATCAGAAGATTCCTGCCTTTCTTTTAAAAGCTTTTTAACAAGCTTTTGCATTTCTTGTGACTGTCTAGCGCCTGATTGACCACCTAAATAACCAGGAGTAGATTCTAATATTGCATTATATAAATATGTAAGCATGCCTTCGTTATTTAAATCATACACAACGGTTCTAGGCACATTGGTATTCGTATCTTTATCATATTCATATTCTACTGTTGTCATTTTATTAGTAGCAGGGTCATACGATGCTTCTTTGCCTGTTACAGATGTATAAGCGGTAGCTGGATTTTTTTGTATATCTGTAAAAATTTCACCTGCAAATGTATCTGGTGTCTTAACTTCAGTTTCTCTAGGTGCTTCAGTCATAACTCTTTTATAGCTATCTTTTGTTGCAGCTTCAACTTTCATTCTAGCCATATCGCCAAGATATGAACCTACACCAGCATCAAAAATTTTTTGCTGTTCGGTAGTAAACGCACCATTTTCAGAATCATATGCTAAATCTTCAGGTTCGTAATCTTTTAATGCTGGAGCGATAGTATTTTTCCATATAGATACTTTTTGAGCATGCGTCATATCTTGCATGGCATTCATCCCAGCATCCGTATATTGTTGTATTATGCCCTCTGTATTTACAACCTGGTTTTGAGTAGTTATTTTTTTACCATCAACTATCTCAGTTTTTATTTCTAATTCAGGTTGACCGTTTTCATCTAAAGGCGCATATGAAGGGTTTATTGATCCGTCTTCATTAAATATACCTGTATTTGCTATAGTACCATCAACCTTACTATTGTAGTCGGGCACCTGAAGCACATTGTCTAAATCCAGCTCTGCTGTGTTTAAATCAAAAGTTTCTGATTTTCCATCTTCATTTACAAACGTATAACGCATTACAGAATCGCCTTTATCATTTATAATAACTTCTCTGCTTTCGCCTTCTGTAATTCCGCCGGTTTCAATATTAGCAGCTTTCATTAAATTATTATTACCCGCATAATACAAATCTACCGTATTTGGAACGCCTGGTCCGTCAGTTTGAATTTGATCAATAAATGTAGCCATTTTAATTGAGTAATCATTAGCGTTTTGTATTTGATCACCGCTTACAGCTTTAAAATGATTAAATCTTTTTAGCTGCGGCTGTAAACTTTCTATTTCGTTTAAATCAGTAGATGTTTGAGCTCTTGTATAAACTTGCCACCCTTGATTAAATTCTTTTATATATGCTTGCTTAAACTCTTCGTCTAATCCTTTCATTTTTTCAAGATTAGCCTTGAGTTTTTCTGCGCCCTGAGCAGTAAGAGCATTTCTTTGCCTAGTAAGCTGAAGCATTTCTTTGTTTTCTTTTTCTAGCTTTGCATCAAGATACTTTCTTCTTTCTATTATAGCGTTGCCGATATTTTTACCAATACCAGCAGCTGCATTAGCCCATGCTTGCCCCGCCCCTGTAGTTTGGAACTGTATTGGTGGTGGATTTTCGTATGCTCCCATTTATTTTTTTTAAGTATTATACTCTACCTTCATCATGCGCATTTGCATTAGTAACAAACGCGTCTTTTATATTTAAATCAGTATTTATTTTAGGTCTTACACTACCCGATGCCCTTACTCCCCCGATGCCCCTATACCTGCTGTTAAAGCACTTCCAACGCCGCTGAAAGCTCCTGCCCATGCAGCAGACGAATCGGCCTGCGCTTGCGCTTTTTGTTGTTCAGCATTGGCTAATTGACCAGCTACTCTATTAATTTGTGCATTTTGTCTTGATTCTCTTGCATTAAATTCGAATGATTTGCCTTGTGCATCAGCAGCCTGAACTCTTTGCTCTTCTGATATTGCTATGCCTTGAAGTCTTTGTTGCTCTGCAATTTTTTGTGATTGCAAATTTGCTTCGCCTTGAGCTCTCGCTTTTTCATTCGCAGCTTCTTGAGATTCAATGCTAGCAGCAACACCCTGTTTAGATTTTAAAGCTGCTCTAGCAAGAGCAGTGGCGCCTCCAGCTCCAGAACCTGTTGCTCTTAAAGTGTCTAATGTGTTAGCAAGAGCAATATCGCTTTCTTCTATTTGTATTTCAGCTGCTTTTGTAGCTACACCTAAATTTGCAAAAGGATTGCTCATTTGACCAGATAAATCTTTAGCCATGTCAGCTACACTTGTTGTGCCCTCGTATGGATTTATAACAGATTGCCTAGTCTTTTCTAAATGATTAAGCTGTTTTTCTTTTTCTCTGCGTTTCTTTTCCGCTGCTCTTCTTCTTTTTTTAGCGCCGCTGCTTCCTATAAAACCTCCAATGAGACTTGCCGCAGCGCCCCCGGCTATTAAAAAACTCATATGCTATTTTTTTTATTATAATCTTTTATTGTTATAGAAACTATTTCTTTTTCTAATTCTTTTATATTTTCGGTATTTGTTGGGTTTTTATGTACATTCACAAATATAGAATCTTCTAAAGCATATATTAGCCTTTGTGATCCGGGTTTTGATACAGTATAACAAGGCGCAATATGTTCTATGATTTTGCCGTTATTATTTATTATAACATTTCCAGTTAGTAAAAACCATGCATGCAAATGATTATGCACTGCGCCAACAATTATATGCCCTTTTTTTAAATTCATTTGCCTGATATAAATTTGATCTGCAAATGAATGCTTTATAGGTACTTCTGAAGTTTCGCAAATATCATTACCATTCCCAAAGCTACCTTCAATTAAACCTGAAGATAGAATGTTTTTAATGTAATCTATTTCATTATTAGTTTTTAATTCCATTTAATTTAATATGATGATTCTACATATTCAGAAGAAACAGCAAACAATTCTTGAGCCGCTGTAGAGGAGGTTTTTATTTTGCATGTAGCAAAAAATCCTTTAATCCCTGTTACTTGTTTACCAAAAACAACTTCGCCTGCTCTTACAGTACTATTATTTACAATATTTGCAAAATATTTATTTTCTTTTTTATTAAACCCTGCGTATTTTGGGTATTTAGTATTAT
>Ga0098037_1001691_pt1 | contig 10049 bp, 3 predicted proteins | sample 5_EtaG_FD_75050 | JGI IMG/M metagenome (GOLD analysis project Ga0098037, IMG submission 75050) | Marine viral communities from the Subarctic Pacific Ocean - 5_ETSP_OMZ_AT15132 metaG | ecosystem: Environmental > Aquatic > Marine > Oceanic | place: Pacific Ocean | collected 2015-01-08 | reverse complement strand
GATCAACATACTTTTCTTGTTTTGATATTAAATTTATGGCTTCTGCATAGCTTTTTAAACTTGGGTTAGATTCAACTAATTCAACTAAATCTTTTTGATCTTTTTCACTCAAACCAGGTATAGTGTGACCATGCTTATTCCATAAATAAATTCTTACAGCATCTTGGTATGTAAAATCTCCATCAGGAGTTTTCTTTGTAAGCATTTTTTTAACGCCAGGCATTTGCTTGTTTAAATTTTTATAATCAGTAGCGATTGATTGCCTAGCTGTATCATACTCTCTGTTAGCTCTGTTTAAAGGTCTAATTAAAGCTTCTTCAAAAAAGTCTCTGTGAGCATCACCTTTTCTACCTTTACCCATAAAGTTATAAAGTAAACCTACAAAGTCTTCATGTGATGGTGGTATAAACAATCTAAACTTACCTTTACTAGCTCCACGTTTTCTTGCCTTAGTTCTTGCAAAACGTTTTTTAGAGTCGATACCAGTTACATCTTCTAGTATTTTGTTAAAATCAGGATCTAACGAGTTGCTAAATTTAACTTTAGCTTGTTGAACTTTACGCTTAACATCAAACTGTTCTAGCATGTTATCCACAGCTTGTACGTTCTGCAACGCATCATCAGCAAAATAAAAATCGTTGTAACCTTCACCAACTTTTTCAGCTATCCACAAAGCTTTAGCTTCAGCTGTTGAGTTTGCTAACCCAGTTATGTTTTTTAAAGGTATGTTTAAACCGTTTGCCTTTAAAAATGCGAATATAGCTGGTGCAGACTCTGCAGGTCTAGCAGTTAACACAAACATATTTTCAGGCCCAAACTTACCCTGTAGTTTTAAAGCTTTTTGAAATAAAGGCGCTACTTTACCGTCAATAACCTTGTTAAACTCTGAAAAATCAAACTTATATCCTAAACCTAACAAGTCTTGATATGTACTAGCATATTGTTCTGGCGTTAAAGTTCCTTTTGTGCCGTCAGGCTTTGTGTATCTAATTAAAGACTTGCTAGTAGCTAGAGTATCGTCAAAATCTAAAATAGTAATACCTTTAGAAGATTTTGAAAAACTTGCCGACCTACCTTTTACAATGGCTTTATTTAAAGTTTTATCATTTTTTATAGTTTTACTAAACTTAACTTTAGAAATTTCTTTAATAGCTTTTTTAGCTTCTTTTTTTGTTATTCTTTTAGCAAAAAATTCAGTTAATCTATCATTAACAAATTTAACGTTTGTTTCGCTATTATTACCATAACTTAAAGCGCCATCAAAACCATATTTTTCGTCTATATGTTGTAATAAGTTAACGCCACTATGCCAATCTATTTCAGATAAATTTAAATTAGACATTGTGTACCTTATCAGCGGATCACTAGCTAGAGACATGTCTTTTGCATCAATAGCTTTTTGTAAGTTTTCATTAAAAATTGGTGGCATTTTACTACCGTACTTTTTTAACAAAGCGTTTTGAGACTTGTTTAAACCTATCATGTAATAATTTTCAACAAACCAAGGCATAACTAAATCAACATTGTCATATGCTATAGCGTTAAAAATAAAATCACCAGCATCGTTTTGAGGCCAAACATGCTCTCTTTCACCCATCTTACCAACGTTTGTCTTACCTAAAGCAGCGGCCATCATTCGCATTACGTGCGTTCTTGCAGCACCACTTGGTCTTAAAAGAACTTCAATCCATTTTAAATTTCTTTTATTACCGTTTTCACCGTTAACAGTTTTATCTAAACCTTTTACAAAATAAATAACACCTGATTTTAATGTTTCTAAATTTTTCCCCAGTTTGTTAAAGTCATTAATTTTTGATCTAAAAACCTCTTTAATTTGTTTAATTTCTTTTTTTGAAAAAGGACGCTTTCTTTCTTTCTGTTTCATACCTGCTTTTGTAGCAGTTGTATTAACTTCGGTTTTACTTATAAAAAAACCTGATCTTACAATATCAATATTATCATTTTCTCCTTTCATGCCAAATGTTTCTGCATGAAGCATATAACCACCCCGCGTTAGTATAGGTATGTATAAAGCGTATTCATTAATTATCCAATTTGTAAAAGCTTTTCTATCTCCATCTTTTAAATTAGATGCTTTTGTAATACCTATAAGATCAAGCGTATTTTGTCTGTTAGAAGTACTAAACATAACTTTAGACTTACCGTCTTTTATTTTGTCAATAGCTTTTTGGGTTATACCTAAAGCTTTTTGATTTTTTCTAACTGTTTGGTTTGTTATAACTTGACCAGTAACGTTTGCCATAGCTAAAATTCTAGCAGATATATTTCTATCAGTACGATCTGGCTTACCATTAATAATACCAAAAGTTTCTAAAAATATCTCTTTATCTATGTCGTTTTTCTGTTGTATTGCAAGACCTGACTTACTACCTGTTTTAGCAGCTTTAGCTCTATCAGTTTTAGTGTAAAAAGCTTTTAACAAGGTGTTAGGCACTCCAGTAGCTGTACCACTAGCTGTAGCTCCTTCTGGTAACAACGCCATTAATAAATCAGCGTTTTTATTAATAAACATTTGAGCCGCTTGTATTTCTTTTTTAGTTAAATTAGCAAGTGTTGTTATTTTTGCTGGTTTTATACCAAACAACTCAGCAACTATATCAGGAACTTGATTTTTTAAAGTTTTATAGTTTAAGTTTTCAAAATCTAAATCAGGAGCTATTTTTTCAATTGCATCAGAAGCTTCTTTGCTAACACCTAACCTGTCTGCAACTACAGTTTGTTTTTGTTCTTTTTTAGTTTTAACCTCTACTTCAGCTTCCTCTTCAGCAACAACACCTTTAGCTTCTGTTACGTCTTGTGTAAACTCTTCACCTAAAACTCTTCGTGATGCCTCAATAGCTCTTGCTGGTAAAAATTTATTTATATAAGCAGCTAATGGCACACCAGACTCTGGATTGTAATCTCTAATTAAATCTAATATACCTCTTTGCCCTATTTCTATTTCACTCATTAAAAGCTCTCTATCAAAATTAGGCGCATCTCTACGTTTATCAGTAATCTTACTAACTATGGGTTTAAACTCTTTTATTATGTCAAACGCGCCACTAATTCCTTTTTCTTCATATATACGTTGCACTTTGTCTGATGCTGATTTAGAAAACGCAGCTTTAGTGTCTTTCTTTTTTGAATCAAAAGCTTTTAAATCTTTAGTGTCTTCAGCAAACTTAATTGCTCTTTTACTTACTTTACCTTTTTTAGCGCTTTTGTTATAATTTTTCATAAAATTATAAACCTGTATACCGCTTTCAAACTCTTTGTTATAACCAAAAAGTCTAGCTATATTTTGAATAAAATCTTTCAACTTAGTAAAAACACTTTCGTCGTAAACAATATCACCTTTTACTATACCATCTGAAAATATAGTAAGCCACTCTTGTGTTGTTGCTATTGGTAAACCTTCGCCATTAGCGTTTCTACGTTTAATTTCTTTTTCTATATAATTTAAATTTTTTTCACTTAAAAGACTTTTAAATTCAGTTATCAACTCAGCTTGTTTTTTAGGCGACAAACTTTCCATGTGTTTAGTTATAATACCATGTAGTAATTCGTGAGCACCAACGTTTATTTGACCAGTTTCACTAGCAACAGCTTTATTTATGATAATAACATCTCCAACAATAAAACCATCAGAGTTAGCTACAGAATCATTTACATCGTAGTGCTCTGACTTAGGTTTTCCTTTGTTATATTCTCTTGCAGCTTTCTCATAAGCTTCTTGAGCACTAATATTACTACCTTCTATATCTCCAACTTCTCCAACTACTTTAACGGTTTTTCCAATTTTTTCACCACCTTCTTCTACAAACTTAATACTTTTATCTAAATCAAATTTCTCTTTACTTTTAATTGTACCTTCAGAAATTTGCTTGTCAATTTCTTTTATTTGTTCGTCTATTGCCGCAGCTGCAGATTTATCTAATCCTTCTTTGCTTTTTATTAATTTTTGTTTTTGAATTAATAAATCAATTTCTTTGTCTGAAACACTTTCTGGTGCAGAATTAACAGCGTTGTATATTGAAACAGCGTCTAATTGCGCTTTGTTAATCTGCTCAATCATTATTTCGGCAGATTTAATTTTTGTTTTATTATTACTAGCTTTAGCTCTTTTTAAAGACTCTTGAGCAACTACCAAGTTATCGTTTAAAGCAATTAAAATATCTAATCCTTTTTTTCTGTATTGATCGTATAGTTGACTTTTTGCATTTTTAATGTCATCTTTAACACCTATAACACCAAGAGAACCTGAAAGTAATATTGTAGAGGCAATAAGTTCTTTTTGTTCTCGCAACTGAAACATGTGATTACCATGAGATTTACCAAATGATTCTTTAGCTAAAAAATCAAAAACCGCTTCAACTTCTTCTTCACCTATTTCTCTAATTATATTTTTAAAATAATTAAAACCCGCTATACCGTATGCTTTTTTATTTGTAGCAGATTTTAAATTATTAACAAGAGTGCTAAAAGCTACTTTTCCTCCACCAGTTCCAAGAAAATTTATATCAGGCATTATAGACTGACTTATAGCTGTACCAAAAGATTTTATACTACTGTATGCATAAGCTTGTCCATTATTAAGACCTAACTCTACACCTTCGTGGTAATTATCATTAATAGTCATTCTAAAAGCAGCGTCACCCATCCTTAAAGTTTGCATACCTTTTTCTGACATTTTAAAATTATCTACCATTGAAGCCCACATTCTTTTGCTTTTAGTATTGTTTCTAAATGTTGTAGAGTATTTAGCGCCTTTACCGTATCTAGCAATATCTTCTACGTCCACCTTACCTTTTCTAGCACTAAGTATTATACCTATAGTAAATGGCAGCATGTTTGCAACAGTTTTAGTTACAGCCCTTAAACTCATATTAAAATCTCCATTTTCTTTAAGTATATTTCCACCTTTGTCAGAAATATTTAAATAATTATAACCAGCATAATTTTTGTAAAGATCTTGCACCATGTCCATTCCAGTGTAATGATCTTTTGTTCCACGAACAGTGTTGTCTAATAATCCACCTAGCCAAATACCTGTACCGGCAGTAGCGTCAAGAGCTAAATTAATACCTTCTTGAGCAAGAGTACCTCCAAGATCATAAACACTTCCAAAAAATTTATTAATACCCGTAGATTCATCAGAGCTTTTTTGCGCCATAGGAAGTTTTTTACCACCCACAACGCTGTCTTTCCATTGTTCATAAAGCTCTGTTTGTTCAAAATTACTATCAAGTAAATTACTTACAGCATCGTAACCTAATTCTGAATGTAAGCTTTCTAGTCTATCTTGTGTTGACAAAAGCAGCTCTTGAATATCACCAGATTGTTGAGCAAGCTCTTGAAACCTGTTTTGAATGTTGTTGTAGGCCTCTTGTTGCTCTGGCGTGTATTCCATTAAAAAACCATCTTCATTGTAAGTATTTAAATCTAAAAGCTTTTGCTCTAACCCTTTATATTCTTCAACAAAATCAAGCACTCCCGCCTCTTTCATTAGCTGATCTGCTTTTTCAGTTTCTTCAGTAATAACAGCCATTTTTGCTTTTGCAAGTATTGCTTCAACTTCTTCGTTGCTTATCAAGCCAGTATCTAACTTTTGTACTATACCACTTTCATCATACCCACCAATTCTACCTTTTTGTTTTTTTGTCAAATTGTTTACTAACCAATTTTCAACTTTTTTGTTTATTTCTTTTGTTTCGTTTTCACCTAAATAACCACTATAATCTTTTCCTTTTTGAAAAGTTTCAAGACGCTTTAACATCCTATCATTTTCCTGTAAGTTTTTATACTCTTTTCTAATGATATTTTTATCTAAAAAATCACCAATTATATTTGCTTTTTCTTGATCACTAGCGTTTATATAGCTTGGTTTTTTTTCTACTTCTCTCATAAAAGTAAAATAACCTCGTTCAGAAAGTGTTTTAATACTTTCATCATATGTTTCTTTTTCCTTTGGTTTTTCTGGAGCGTTAGACTTAGTAATCGCACTGGGATCTTTCCTAAACTCACCAGTAATTTTGTTCCTATAAACACTTTCTCCGGCTGGCCCTTTATACAACGACGGCATTAACTCATAGTTTGAGTTTATAATTTTTGTTCCTTTTTCGTAAAAATCATCTTCAACTGTGAGGGTAAGGTTTCTTGTTTTTACAAACTCATCAAAATCCACTCCAGCATCGCTAGCAAATTTTTCAATTTTCTCTTTAGTGTATACCTCTCCGTTTTCGTGTAAGTAATCTGACATTTACTTATCTAATTATTGTTTGGCCATCTTCATCGTAATTGCTAGGATCGTATGTATCTTCTAAAAACTTAATTACTTTGTTTTTTTCTTCAAGATCACCTTCATCACTAAAAGGTTGTAAATCTATTTCAACAATATCTCCGTTAGGAGCTTTAATTTTAATTGCATCTCCTATACCCTTTTGTTCAAATGTGTAGTCACTTGGAAGATTTTCTCTTAAATATACTTCAGCAGACTCTTCTTTCATTGCAATAAATGCTGTACCAAGGTCTCCTGAGAATTTATTTATTATATTTTGTTTTTTATCTTTGTTTTTAGCATTTTTAGCAAAACTTATTCTACTAGCTCTAGTACCTAGCGTAAAATATGGACCACCTAACACATCTAAAACAGGCTCAGCAGGTAAACCATAATCTTCAGATGAATACGTTATTCCACCGTCGTCTGTAGTCCACTTTCCACCTTTCCAATCGTAAATAGTTTTTCCAGCAACAGCGTCATTAATTTTCTGATCTTGAGCTTCGTATGATTGGTATGAACTAGCAGCGTCTACGTAGGACTGGTAAGCATTTCTACCTCCACCACCACTTCTAATCGGATCAGGCCCTTTAGCGTTGTCATAAGTATACTTCAGCCCAGTTTCAGGACTCATCGCGTAATCTTTATAATCTGCAATTAATTGGGTTGGATCTTTCTTAAACTGGTTAAGTTGTTTTTTGTATTCAACCGGATCATCTGCTTGGTTAACAGTAATTTTAGAATTAATATATTCTTTGTCTTGAAATATCATGTCTCTCACGCCGTTCGTCCCTAACTTAGTCATTAAACCGTCCCACATTTGTGAGTAGTCTTCTCTTATACTGTCCCAAGTTTGACCATTTCTTTTTTGTTGTCGAACGGTATCTCTCATAGCAACAAAACTAGTTATACCTTCTGTACCTGGTTTTGGTGCGCTAGAATAATCATCCCAAAGTTTTATTTTAGTATTACCACTATCATCTAACTCTGCTGACTCGTAAGTCAAATTACCGTCTGCTAGAAGTCTCATGCCAGCGTACATATCTCCATTGGCTAAACTGTTTTGATCTATACCTTGCCAATCTTCAGCCCCTTCAGAAACACCTGTATTATCTAAATCTTTTTGTCTTTGAACAGCTATAGACTCAAGCGAATTACTTAATTTAGAAAAACTATTATTAACCGTATTCATAGTTTCTACAGCATCTAAATATTTTTGAGATGATGCAGGTATGCCAGAAGCAATAATCTTACTCGCTTCAACGTATTTTTGTTTACCTTGCGTTAAAAAAGCAGTTACTTGACCTCTAAGTTCTTCTGGAACTTTATCAATAGGCACACCTTGTGGCATTTTGCTTATAAGCTCTTCTGTTTTTAGTTTAGAGTCAGCAAGTCTTGTTTCAACAGCTTTAATTGTTGAATCAAAAACTTTAGAGTAATCAACTCTTCTCTCTCTACCTGCTCTACCTATTTCATAAAATTTTTCTGCCATATTATTGTTTCTTTATTTTCTCTTTATTGTGTTCAAAGGCACGTTAATCTTGTTTTCGTTTATTATACTTTGCGTTTTACGAGCGTTTTCACTAGCTGCTTTGAATAAATCTACACCTTCTACTTTACCAGCAGGCAAAGCTGTTTTACCACCAAACACACCACCCATTGCTGCGCTTGCACCAGCGCCAAGTATACTACCTATACCGCCTATAATATTTTGCTTTGCATCTGCTCTAGCTTGTTTTGCAGCATCTAATCTACCAGCTGACATGCTTAATAAGTTTTCAGTTTTTGCAGCCTCTGCAGATCTAGCTTGAGTAGCTCCTTGTAGTCTCATAGATTCAGCATATTGCTCGCCTTGACGTTCTTGTAATTGTATATTTGCAGCTCCTTGAGCAGACATTTGTTGATTTCTAGCTTCTTGCATACCTATACTTGCTGACGCTCTTTGAGTAGCTAATTGGCTTTGACCAGCCATAGCTTGTGCTAACCCAGCAATACCAGACCCACCAGCAGCACCTCTTAAGTTTTGTAAAATGTTTGCTTGGTTTTGTGCATTTTGCTGTGCTTCAAACTGTGCTTGCTGTTGGTTAACTGTTAAATCTTCAAATGTGTTTTGTAAACCTGAAAATTGGTTTTTTACACCAGCATATAAATTACTAGTATCTAAATTTTGATAAGCTTTTTTATTAGCGTCAAATTCATTTTGAGCTGCTATTTCTTCATCTTTTCTAGCTCCACGACCCATTAAACCACCAACAATTTGAGTAGCGCCTTGAACAACGCCTAAACCAAGCGCTAAAGCACCCATAAATTTAGCTGGACTTTTCTTTTTACCTACTGGCATAATGTTTTATTTTTTATATTGATATTCATTTATTTATAATTACACTTTTTATGCGTTATTTACTACTTTCAAGCACTTCAGAGCTTACAGCAAATAATTCTATTTTTTCACTAGAGTTGTTTTCAAACTTTGCTTTAGCGTAATAACCTTTTAAATTAGCTAAGTTAACGCTATTATTTTTAGAAAACATATAAAAAACATCAGTTAAAGCTGGAGAATAATTTAAAATATAATTGCTGACTTTAATTTCATGAGCTCTATATTGACTACTAATTTCTTCAACAGTACCTAGTCTTAAAACACTATTAGAATTAGCTGAGTCGTAGCCGCCAGCTTGACTAGTGCTAGTATACCATACCGTATCTCCTACTTGTAAAGAACTATTCAAAGGTTGTTCAAATTTTAATGTTATCTCCATATTATGCTACTGTTAAAATGTTATCTAAAGCTAAAGTTAATGTCATATTGTCTACGCCATGTGATGTAACGTGTAAATCAGCTGTTATTGTTGCTGATCTACTACTACCAGTAAAAGTTACTGTTTGCCCGTTTTCTATTGTTTGATTACTACTTACTACAACAGAAACACCAGAGTTAACAGAGTCTACATGTGGCGTTGTGTTTGTTACACCTATACCAGTCATTAAAACTGTATCAGCTGCTTTAATTCCATTTGTGCTTGTTAATGGTATTGTTGTGCTGTTAGACGCAGCCGCATCTAACGTTGTTACTACAGGGTCTATTGTTAGTAAAGCGTTTTTTAATACAAAACTAGTTTTATTAAATTCCTTACTTGCAGAAGACCCTTTGCCTGTAAAAGTTAACGTAGCACCACTACTCCAAGTAGAAGCATTGCTAATTATTATTGTTCCAACAGTACTATCCCCTATTGATTGATTTCCTTGACTATCTGTTGAAATTGCTTTTGGTATTATATATATATCTTCTAAATCGGAAGAATTACTATAATCTTTGTGACCTGGTATAATTTCTCTTATTATAGAACCTGCCGCAATACCAGTTCCTGTAACACCCATGCGAGGTGATAAACCAGTAATATCATCTATTTCAATATAAAGTGTTTCTCCTGTAGTATCACTAGAAGAGCTAGTAGTGGTTGTTGTTGTAAACTCAAAGTCTAATGTTGCAGGTTGCTTTGCTATAATAAACTGGCTTGCACTTAAAGTTACCGGCCAAGATATTGGTATTATTTTTGAAATGGTTGCTGAAGAAACACTATAGCTAACACCAGTTGATGTTACATTGCTAGGCAAGGTATTGTAACTACCAGAGCTACCAGCAGATGATAACGAAAAAGTAACAGTCGTATCGTGATACTTATAAATGTTAGGTAAAATATAAACATTATTTTTAGACAAAAGCGGGTTTAAAACAGTGTCACTAAAACTATCAGCTTCTAGCATAATG
>Ga0098037_1001689_pt1 | contig 10063 bp, 10 predicted proteins | sample 5_EtaG_FD_75050 | JGI IMG/M metagenome (GOLD analysis project Ga0098037, IMG submission 75050) | Marine viral communities from the Subarctic Pacific Ocean - 5_ETSP_OMZ_AT15132 metaG | ecosystem: Environmental > Aquatic > Marine > Oceanic | place: Pacific Ocean | collected 2015-01-08 | reverse complement strand
TTTGGTGCATGGTTTGGTAAAGGCGGTAAAGGTGGAGTCGGTAAAGGTGGATGGGATCGCTATAGCACTAAGGGTGAGCGGATTGGTAAGTGTGGGGACTCTAAACCCGGTGAGGGTAAACCAAAATGTTTATCTGCAGAAAAAGCTGCAAAGCTCAGGCGTCAGGGTGGTAAAGCAGCTATTGCATCAGCAGTGAGAAGTAAGAAAAATAAAGATCCAAAACAGGACAGACCAGGCACTGGTAATAAACCAATTAATGTTTCCAACAAAATAGAGGATTCTTACATGAACATCAAAGAGTTAGAAATAGGATCAACAATAATAGTTGAAGAAAAACTTTGTTTTGTTGAAAAGATAAGTCGAGTGGCCAATTCAACTTATAAGGTAGAATATATTGACGAAAATGCCAGAAGATCAAAAGAATTTTTTATGAACCAAGATGAAATTGAAGTCCTTGATCAAGAAATTTTAGAAGAAAAAGAGACAAAGAAAAAGTTAAATAAACCTGTCAGAACACCCGGTGGTCCCAAAAAGTTCTCTGTTTATGTAAAGAATGAAAGAGGAAATGTGGTAAAAGTTAACTTTGGTGATCCAAATATGGAAATCAAAAGAGACTCACCTAAAAGACGTAAGTCATTTAGAGCAAGACATAATTGCGATAGTCCGGGACCAAAAACAAAAGCAAGATATTGGTCATGTCATCAATGGAGAAAATCATCTCCTGTTGCTGATGATGTAGAATATACTGGTACTTTTATATCAGAAAGAACTAAAGATGAAGACAGATCTGTAACGGATGAAATGCAACGTGCTATTAGATCCACATCAAATCTAAAAGAAGAGTTATTGCTTGAGAAGAATGTTCCAACTAATCCCTCTCTTTGGTCTAGAGCAAAGGCAGCAGCTAGAAGTAAGTTTGATGTTTATCCATCAGCATACGCTAATGCCTGGGCTTCTAAGTGGTATAAAAAGCGTGGTGGTGGCTGGAAGAAGAAAAGCAAAAAAAAAGTAAATGAGTCATACCTACAAACCAAAAGAATGGATAAAAATGAAAAAGAATGTAGGGATACTATAACTAGAGAATTGGAAAAAACAAAAGCATTTAAGACAATAAATCCAAAGTATAAAAAAGATATACATAAAGAAGTAAGCAAAATGATACTCATAGCAAGTGATTTGCTAACCAAGGAGAAGAAATGAAAAGTTATAAAGATCTAAAACAAAAAATCTTCGAAAGTGGCGAACACACATTTGGTGGTGGCTTTGGGGATACTTTTGTTAAAACACACGGAGACTCAGTTGCCAAAGACTACGGGTCTGGTATATTTGATTTATGTCAAGATGATAATATGAACAGAGTTAACGCCTTTTTACATGCATATTTCAGACGAGAATTTGTAGATTATGGAACACAACTCGGTCCATTGAAGACTAAGTTAAACTTAGTTGGTCTTGATTTTGATTATGACAAAAACACCAAACTCAGAGAAGGTGTTAACAGATTTGAGCTTAACAGATTCGGTGGAACCTTTGGAAAAAATATAGACACTCCATTCGAGGAGTTTGAAAGAACCAATGGTTTTGCAGATGGAACCGAGTACTTTCTAGAAATGAATGTTGTACCCGGAATGAATGGCCTCTATAGAATAAACGCGAAATTAGTGAGACAGGCAAGTGATAATGGGTCAGAAACCTCTTAATTCTAAAACATTTCTTGATTATGCAATAAGTAACTATGAGAATCCAGAATGTAGAGATCTGGATGAGTTCTCTGAAGATGTCAATAGAATTAAATATTTAAAAAGACTTTTTAGTAGATATGAACAAGAGGGTGATTTGAAATCAAGATTGATTTTGAATCACCTGATTATTTTCAATAATGTTTTTGGTTTGGTTCCCTCTAGTAGAATATTGTTTTTTCGAGTTGAGGAAAGATATCACTCAATACTTAAAACATGTCTTTCATTTCTTGATAAATTACCTACATATATACCAGAGGTTGATTTAAATCAAGTTCCAGTTAATCATAAAATATTAACTGAACTGGAGAAATTCTATGAACAAGGCTGATATAACGGGTAAAACAATATCATCGTTCACTCTATATAAATTTCTTCAAGATATAACTAAACCATTTACTACATTTAACGCCTATAGACTAGGTATTATAGACAGAGATGGTTACTTCACTATTCCGGTGGATGAGATACCACCAACCATAACAACATTTGATCTTTTTATAATTTATATGAAAAGATTATTTGATCAAATACCAAATCCTGCTACTTCATCGAAACTTAAGTCTGTTACATCGGCACTGACTTTATTTCGAGAAGAATTAGATGACTATAATTTAAATTCTGATTATATCATAAATGGAATTTTAGATCATCTAGTAGAAAAAGAGTTACTTGAACAAGATGCAGCAGGTGGTATTGCAAATACGGTAGGGGCGGGAAACATTGCTGGTATGGGTTATATTGATCATGAAGATGGTTATGATGACTTAGCCATTGATATAGCTAAGGTGAGAAAGAAGAGGAAGAGAAAAAGAAAAAATCCCCTCTCGTCCTTAACTCCATTCAGAAGGAGATGAGATGATCGAAACATTATTGACAACAGAATTCCTTTCTATGATCGGAGGCTCTCTCACGGGCTTCATTTTTAAGTATATGACCGAACAGAGAGAGATTCGTCGAGAGCAGTTTGAGATGCTCATCGAAAAGAATAAGGTCGAGAGTGACAATCAAGATCGTGCAGTTGCAAGAGTTGGTATAGAAGCGGGTAAGATTGTAAGAAGAACTATTGTTCTTTGTGTGTTATTTGGTACTATACTCGCACCATTCATTCTTCCTTTCTTTGGTATCCCAACAGTGGTAGAAATAAAAACAGTAAACCAACCATTCTTAGGAATATTTGGTGGTGGAGAAGATGTGGCTTTTCATAGTGTTTATGGATACTTGTTTACTGAAGAGAACAGACAAATACTACTGAGTATAGTAGGATTTTACTTTGGAAGTGCGGTTGCTAAGAAATGAAATATCTAATACCTTTAATTTTAATTTTAAGCTCTTGTAATACAGTTACTAGTGTAGAACATCCAATAGACGAAGAGAAACAAGAGACTCTGCTCATGAGCGAGTCTCCAGTTCTCACAGTCAATGTAATGAATATTTCTATTATGGCTGCTATATTAACTATTCTGGTATTTTTTACATGGTATATCGGGTGGAAGAAAAATCAGAACAAAGTGGAAGTAGATTCAACTTGAGGAAAAGCTTTCCTATAATCTTCAATTTCTCTTCGTAGTGATCTAACCCAGTTCACTGGGTTATCACTGAATACCTGAGTGTCGCCTGTCTCACAACCAATTATTATAGTGATTTGTTCAATTGACTCTTCGGTCATTTCTTGCCACATAAGAGCATACGCTGTAGCTTGTAGAAAATAATTCTCAATACCACCACGATACTTTTTTCTAGTAGATCCTTTGAAGTCAATAATGCTGAGTTTGTCGTTGTATTCGGCAATACAGTCTGCTCTACCGGCAAGACCTATATTTTCTGATGCAAGGGCTAACTCAGTTCCTCTTACATTATCAATTTTATCTACCTCCTCTTTCATTTGTAGAAAGAGTTGACTTTCGATTGGAGGTAAATTCTTTACATCAATCTCTAGATTGTTAACATAGTCTTCAATAACAGAGTGAATCTTATTATCTCTTTTTGTAACACGCCGTGCCTCTTTAGGATTCTCTCGCCTCCACTTCTCAAAGAAAGTAGACTTTTTCCATCCGGTCACGGTGGTGACACTAGGTAATTTTTTACCATTATCGAGTAGATAATAACGACCACTCTCAGTGTCTTCTGAGAGTAAGTCGCTAGTTACCTTTACATTTTTGTGCGAAAACTGTTTTGGTTCAAACATAGTATAGTCCAATCAATCATATTATAGCAAAAAACTAGATAAAATCAATCTTCGGCAAGAAGATTATCAATTATATTTTCGATGGCAAAGTCTAAGTCTTCGTCAATGAGTTCAAAGTCCAATCTTTCTTCTAGAGCAAGTAGCTCATCAAGAACTATATTGGCAAAATTATGAACTTCTTCTTCAAGACTAACATTTGATTCTGCTACTTCTTGATTTGCTTTGGGATGGACTGCTTCGATTTCATCGAGACCCATCTCTCCTTTTTTTGTGCCTTTACCTGCTATCTCAGAGGCAACTCTGAGAACATTACTGAAGTCTCTTTTTGTTGTTTCGATATCCATTGTATTTCTCCTGGCTTTGGATGCTATTCTATTTATAAAAAAAGAGTCCTCCCGTGTTCGCTTCGGGAGGACCGGTGCCTAAGGTAGCGATGCCCAGGCGTAATTATCCTCGTTTTCTCTTAGAGAAAAGTCCTTCTCTTCTCTTCTTGTGACCCGCTTCTAAATCGGATGGTTTGTCTTTAGGTGAGTCATCAGGTTTTGGGGAAGAATCATCTTTATTTTCACCTTCTCTATCGAATGGATTGTAAGTTGCCACTTTCTTGGCTAAGTTTCTTCCGGTCACAGCAGTTGGATCTTGCTTTCCACCAAAACCCGCTGCTGCAGGACGACCTCGATCTGGATTTGCCATCAACTCTGCAGCTTTTTTCGCAGCATTAGCGGCTACATCAACTCCAGCTTTAGTTGCTGCGGCAGATGCAGCAAAGGCAGCACCACCGAAAAAGGGACTCGCGATTTTGAACATACCCTTTAATCCCGCCTTTATCGCCTCGCCTTTTTTCGATCCCCCTGCATACCTAATCGCTTTAGAGCCAAGTCCCAATGCAGCCCCAACGAATTCATTAATTTCCTCTAAGTCTTCTTCGGAGTAATTTTCTTCTAAATATTTTTCTGTATATCTCATAGTTTGTCTCCACTCTATGTATAAAATACATAAATAGAAACGGAGGACATGATATGTCAGAAAAATATAGAGTGTTAAGAAAATCAGTTGCAGCCACTGGTAATTTTTTACCAGATAGTGAGGGTGCAGGACCCTGTAAAGCGTTTGCTATTTCCCATGCAGATGCAAAAAGCATAGTTGTTACATCAGCTCACGGGGTTACTTTTACTGCAGCAATAGACGCAACAGAAGATTTTAAAATTTTTCCAATTGCAGCAACAAGCTGGACCGGAAATAACAGTGCAGAAATCATAACCCTATTCTAGTATGGATAAAGTATTACTACTTAATGCATCAGAGGAAATCTTACGACTTATTGATTGGCAGCGGGCGGTATCTTTGATATGTAATCATAAGGCGGAGGCGCCCTATAATTATGATCATTATTATCAGATACCCCACGCTAGTGGGGTATTTCTTTTACCAAAAGCACTAAGATTAAAAAAATATATTAGAGTTCCTCGAATAAAAGTTTATCTTTCCCGTAAGAACATACACAGGAGGGATAACTATGTCTGTCAATATTGTGGTGAAAATGTACCAGTAGAAAAAACTACAATAGATCATGTTATACCTAGGTCTCGTGGTGGTAAAAACACATGGGAAAATTTAGTTTGTTCATGTGTTAATTGTAATGTAAAGAAGGGGGATCGTACCCCAAAAGAAGCAAATATGCCTTTATTGAGCTGTCCTAAAGAACCAAAATATCTAAATACACAGGAAGTAAAACTTTCATCCATCTGGTCTCGATGGGCATAAAGAAAGGACTGAATCAGCCTCTTGTAAAATAACGAACAAGACCGCAACATAGAAGTCCTTACTAATGAAGGCTCATCGTCGATCTGAGAGTGCTCGATAGTTTCTAATCTTAACTTGCTGACATATGCTAGGGTAAACACCCTAGCATGTTTACTATCGACTACTCTTCTATATCCGGTTCTATACCCGGTAAAACTGTTGGAGTGTAATAGTCTTCAATCCAGATAAAGGAGTTAGCAGCGGCTCCAACGCCTAGTTTACTTACTCTACCGTGATCAAATTGCCAATTTCTTGGTAGCGATGTTGTACCTAGAGTATTAATCAAGTAAGTTCTATACCATTTATACCAAACTCCGAGTTTATTTTCTATTACAGGGAATTCCAGATCTTCTATTTCCTTGTATGCTCGGAGAAGGAAGGCATATATTCCAAAATTTGCAGTCCAAGTTATCTGACAATAACCATCGTTGTGTAGAGAAGGACATCCATAGTCAGTGTTATCGTTAACTGCGCGGTCTGGGTCTCTTCTGGTCGCTCCCTCTCTGAAGTAGAAGTAACCACCACGGTCCTCTTGTCTAAAGGCTCTTAGTTTTATTATTGTGGAGTCAGTTATTTCAGTTTCGAATGGACGATCTACCACGATAAATCTGTCTCCCATTTGACCTGCTTCACCCCCACCCATGTTCAGGGACATATCAATTATTGTATAATCAACATCATTAATAACCAATCTACAACCAATTAGGTTCACAGCGTTATCGCTGTGTCTATCCGCGCCTGGATAAGTTATTGGTACACCATTGAATACTAATTGACCAAAACCACCTTCAAGTTCAGTGTCTGCCGGTATTTCAAACTTGGTAGCCGCTTTCGAGTAATTCAAAGCACCATCAATGCCAAGTTCAAATGTTTCTGCCCGAATAAATTTAGTCATATCTAACACTTCGTTATAACAGTTTCCAAGTATCTTGTCCGAATCAACCACTGTTGAGTCTATGTTTGAAAGATATCTTAAATCTGCATCCCTTTCGCCTTCGGGAATATTTGTATCGGTATCGTCTTGATAAATTTGACGAACCGTCCAATCCTCCTGAAACTTCCTCTGTAGGAATTCATTCTTGTCGCCTTGAGATAAACCTTCGAAGTTATCACCATATATTTCAGTGATCAACTCTTCCATTGAGCGAACATCCTGTCCTAACATATACATGGCAAACAAAGCCCACGGTTTCATGATTCCCGCTCTTTGTCCTGCACCACCCCCTGTTCTTGTAAGACACATTGACTTTCCATACTCGTCAATACCATATTGAACCAGTCTCCGTGCAACCGATTCTCTTTCGTCCTCATCAAAATTAGTGTTCGTCATATGGTTGAAGAGACCTAATAATAGCGGAGATGTTTTATTCCCTCCATAATTTAAATCCTTGTAGTAGTAGGCCGTCAGATTGCTCAAAGCTTTCGCAGAAGAATATGAAGCACCGACTTCACTTCCCGCATCTAAAATTGGACCTATCAATATATTGTCTCTATACTGCCTTTCTTTCCAAGGGTATTGGTTTTTAAGTCCCACGTCTTTGTTGTGACCGTGTTCTTCTATAATCTCACTACCAGTACTAACGCTTCTGGTGAGTGAATATTCAAATATTGGTTTAGGTTTGGAAGTCCCAGAAGGCCAATAAATTGGCGGACGATATGAATCGTTTGCTGGTGCATTTTCAAGAACTGTTAATACTGCTTGATTTTTTATGGCTGTTCTTGCACTAACAAAGGCGTCCTGTCCTTCCTCTACTGGTGATAAATTGTCGTCATGGTATACAAGAGTCTCACCGACAAACGGTAAGTAACTGCTACCTGCACTGTATGGTCTGTCATCATTTTCGTCATAGAACGATTGTGATAATACAATCATATCGTCTGAGTTTACAAGAATGCCACTTCCATTCTCGATTGAATCTTTTCTTTCTGTAAACCCTTCAATATCAAAATCATCATTAAGAACATTTTGTAGGTCTTCAATTGAATTTTGTCTAGAGAATACCGAGTTGTTTCTGTTGTCTGCGAACAGAGGCGTATGTGGTATTTCAGTTCCTTCGATAAAATCACTAACACTATTTGATTCTGGACCTAATTTCGGATTGACAATAAATCCATTTCTATAAATGGTGAGGGCTTCTGGTGGGTTAAAACTTGTTTCCTGAACAACATTGATTTCTGGTCTGGGAGTAACATCAATAAGTGCTGGTGAAGATCCCGCTGGGAAAACAACCCACGGTGATCCATCGACAAAAGTCCCAGACTCTTGTGGTGTTACATTGAAACTCCATTCGAATGTGGTTTCACCTATGGTTTGTGATATTGTTACCGGTTGTTCTTCTTGTTCTGGAGCGTCTATTGGTTCTCCTGTTCTAGGATCCAGAATTATTATTGTCGGATCTTCAGGTATTACTCCAATATCATTGATTGCATCTACCAATCTATCTCTCTTTGTCTCGAATGATGACGTATCAGACCACGAACCACCCAACCAGAACATAATCTTGTTTGTCACTCTATCCCGCAATAATTTTGCTATTTCTGGTGCGTTCATAACATCTGCATTTGTACCATTGTTAACATTTTGATCAGAAACACCAATATCAATATATTCAAATTTCATTATTGGGATGCATGGTTTATTCACACCATGTACGTCGAACAATCTATCTCGTACTGCCTTTAGCTGTTGTACTCTGACACCATTTAAAATTCGTTCTCCTACACCGAATTCGTCTCCCTCTGCATAGTATTGATATAAAACGGGTGTATGAACATCAATTGCGTCATATAATGTTTGGCCGTTATATTCAATCTTAGATGCAAACACAGAGTCTTCTACTAGTTTATTGAAGTCTATATTATTCAGTCCTCCGTTGGGCCATGCTGAGTATCCAGCTCGGAAGTCTGTACCACCAAATCTCCACACACATATTTTTGCATTAGGACAAAACTCACGGAAGATTTGAATTCTCCTAATCAGACCCTGGGTAAACCAAGTCAGTTCGAACTGAGTATTGTTTTTATTACCATAATTGAGTGGTTTTTCGAGATCAAACATTACATAGCCAGTGGTATTTTCATTTAAGTACTCACTACGAAGCACACCGGGAGTGGATCCTCTGTCGTCAAAGCCGTTGATGTGATTTCTAAATGCCTGTCTAATTTCATCATCAGTTTTATTAATGTAATCTAGGACATCCTCTGGATCGTTATCGTCTGGACCTGCCATCTGGAAACTAATCATAAAGTGCATAGACTCAGCATCACCATTCAACACATGGAATGGAACTCTCGCAGAACTGTTTATTCCACCACCAAATACCGTGCTTTGTGTGACTGGTTTTGTGATATAGTCTATAATTTCATCCCTAGCAGGTCCCTCATTTACAGGGGTTGTCCCGGTGTACGGGTTAAAGGCAGCACTTACAACAAATCCACGATCTCGCATCTCATCTATTTCTGCCTTCATTCCCTCTATATCATATACAACATCGGCGTACCCACACCTACCATCTAGTTCTGGGAACCCACACCCCGGAACTGTACCGAGTGGTTGATTTCCACTGGCATATCTACCATTAAATCCATTTCTTGCACCGGCAAATGACCAAACTAAAGATATATGAACTTCAGTGTCCTCTGGACTTAAAAAGATGTTGGTCCACCTGTTTCTCCAAAAGTTACCATCGTCATCATCTCTATATGGTTCGATGCTATTACCACCATAGTAACCAACAAATCCCGTTTCTGTAATTAAATCGTCGCGTAAAGCTGCTTCGTCACCAAAACCATCGTCAGTGCCGTAATTCTCTAGAGGAACTGCCTCTCCCCATACATCCACACCCTTGTTTCTGTAGTAATCAAAATATCCCGGAGGTCTGTTTACTGGGTTTACAGAACCAGTTGGCTGTCCCGAAGAGGAAAAAGAAGATGCGTCAACAATAAAACCAGTTACTCCTATATCAATCCACGGATCTAGCTCACCATCAAAATACTCAACATGAGCCGGATTAGACATATCAGGAAGTGGATATCTATCTCTCCATTTTGTCCCCTCGGAAGTATCTCTATCGTTCACCCAATCTCCTGCTGAAGAGTAGAATACCTCCAGTGCCTGAGCACCTCTAGCTGGAGTTCCATCATCGAAGAAACATGGTTGATATGCGTTGTAGATGTAGAAATCTACAGGGTCTCCGGCGTCTTTCTTTGATTGAATCCAAGGCTTGAGGAAGTTAATGTATGATTGTTGCATGTTTCCGATTACAGCCTCGGGATCTTTGCTAGCAAGTTCACCTGTAGATGTAAATGGATATTCAAATGTTTCGCCTCCATT
>Ga0098037_1001682_pt1 | contig 10101 bp, 14 predicted proteins | sample 5_EtaG_FD_75050 | JGI IMG/M metagenome (GOLD analysis project Ga0098037, IMG submission 75050) | Marine viral communities from the Subarctic Pacific Ocean - 5_ETSP_OMZ_AT15132 metaG | ecosystem: Environmental > Aquatic > Marine > Oceanic | place: Pacific Ocean | collected 2015-01-08 | reverse complement strand
ACGTAGAAAATGAAAATTAATCCAAACAAATTAAGAAAGCATGTTTTAGACATGGTTTACAAAAAACATTCTGGTCATATTGGTGGTAGTTTTTCAATAGCAGAAATAACGGCTTATTTATATGAGAATTATGAACTAATCAAACCTAATAGAGATAAATTAATTTTGTCAAAAGGACATGCAGTACCTATTTTATATGCAGTATTGTACGAGTTAGGTAAACTTGATACTTTAGATAATTTTAGAGAGATAAATTCACCATTACAAGGACATCCAGATAAACAAAGATTGGAATTTATGCATGCCACTACTGGTGCACTTGGTCAAGGTTTGAGTATCGCTATTGGTCATTCATTGGCTTGTAAAGCTAAGAATCTAAAAAATAACATTTTTTGTATTCTTGGGGATGGGGAAATACAAGAGGGCCAAGTATGGGAAGCTTTTATGTTGGCACCGAAATATGAATTAGATAATTTGGTTTGTTTTATAGATTACAATAAAGCACAGAATGATGGTTATGTAACGGATATATTGGATATGGGGAATTTAACTTCAAAAATTAAATCGTTTGGTTGGGATACTCATATGATTGATGGTCATAGCCTAACCGATATAGATACAACATTATCATCTTTAAGAATACATAAAAAACCACTGTGTATAATTTTAGATACAGTAAAGGGGAAAGGGGTAACATTTATGGAGAGTCCAGAATGGCATGCAAAAGCTCCAAGTGAAATTGAATATTTAAAAGCATTAAAAGAATTAGGATATGAAAGCAACTCGTGATGGGTTCGGAGAACAATTAGTTCTATCGGCCGAAAGTAATCCAAATATTATAGGATTAAGTGCAGACTTAGGAAAGGCCACAAAAATAAATAAATTCGGTGCAAGATATCCAGACAGAATCTATGAAATGGGTATTGCGGAAAATAATATGATAGGTGTAGCTTCAGGTATGTCTGAGTATGGATATAAAGTATTTTTAGCATCATTTGCATCGTTTTTAACAGGTAAATATGATACGATTAGATGTTCAATTGCATATTCAAATGCACCTTGTATCATCGTTGGTACTCATTGTGGTATGGCAATTGGTAAAGATGGTGTCACTCAGATGGGGTTGGAAGATATTAGTTTGATGAGGTCGTTACCTGGTATGGTAGTTCTGAACCCATCTACGTATAATCAGACAAAATCAATTGTTAAGTATTTATGTGATACTGATTTAAAAAATCCATATTATTTAAGATTAGGTAGACAACCAGTACGTGAATTTTATAATGATGATGACAGTAATTTTAATTTTGGAAAGGGGAATGTTCTAAAACTTGGTACAGAAGCACTTGTATTATCAACTGGCTGTGTTTTACAAGATGTAATGGATGCAACAAGTGATTTAGATGTTACTGTTGTGGATATACCTACAATTAAACCATTGGATTTAGATGTAATAGAAAGACACGCACTTACTACCAAGAATATATTTGTAGTAGAAGACCACTCAATAATTGGTGGATTAGGTTCAAGTGTAGCTGAATTTATTGCAGAATCGGGAATTGGTTGCAAGTTACATAGAATTGGTGTTAATGATATTTTTCCAGAGTCAGGAATTCCAACACAATTATATGATAAATATGGATTGAGTGCTGACAAAATTAAAAAAAGAATAGTAAATGAATTGGGTTAATAAAGATACTGAAATATATTGTTCTTTTGCAGAAACTGCAGGTAATACGGGTTGTAGGATGATGAATTCTGCATTTTATTACTATGGTTTAAATAAAATATATAAATCATTTTCAGTTGATAGCATAGAAAGGGCCGTTAATTCAGTTAAAACATTGAATATTAAAGGTTTTGCAATAACAATGCCATACAAAAAACAAGTATTAGATTTTGTAGATGAGATTGATGATACCGTAGAGAAAATTGGTGCTGCAAATACAGTATTAAATAATAACGGAATCTTAAAAGCCTATAATACCGATTACCTTGCTGCAAAGAAATTATTACAAAAATACATTGATAAGTCTATTATTGGTAATTACTACCTAATAGGTAATGGTGGGTATGCATCGGCTGTAAAGTTAGCAATGAAACATTGTAATATAGAACCCATTGTAATTACAAGAAATAACTGGAATGTACTTAAAGACATAAAGGACAGTTTAGTATATAATTGTACACCAGTTACAGACTTACCATTATGTGAAAGTAATGAATTTATCGATTGTATAGTTAGTACTTCTACGGGGTTAGAATTGGCAACTACACAAGCAGAACATCAATTTAAGTTATATACAGGATTAAAATTTCCATACTAATGAAAGATATAAGACCAAAGACAATAATATGTGACATTGATGGCACGTTAGTTAAACATAATAGTCCATTACTATCAACATCACTTGAGTATCAGATGGAGCTTTTACCCGATACTCTTGAGAAATTAGATGAATGGGATAGGATGGGGTATAACATAATTTTACTTACGGGTCGGAGAGAATGTTGCAGAGTCCAAACTGAAAGACAATTAGCTGAAGTTGGGATAATTTATGACCAACTGATAATGGGTGTGGGTGGTGGTAAAAGATATATTATTAATGACAGAAAACCAAGTAATGATGAGGATTATGCAATTGCAATTAATTTAAATCGAAATATGGGTTTGAAAAATGTAAACATATGAAATTAGAACACTACATCGAAAAGGGTTACTATCTTGAAACACAAGTTCTATCCCCTTTATTAATTTCAAAATTAAAAACATATTTGGAAACATTAGAACCCAAAATAAAACTTCCGTTCAGTAATATCGCATGGGGGTATGGAAATTTATTAAATGAAGGGCCGTTTAAGCATGTAACAAGTGATGCTTCTATAAACAATTTTTGTAAGAGTGTATTTAATAAAGAATACATTTTTAATCACCTAATGGTGAATAATAAATCGTCTTGGATTGGTAGTTCGGTGGAATGGCATCAAGAAATATTTAATTTAGATTCATATGCACCTGGTTATTCTCAACAACAATGGCCTAGTTTTATGCAAATTTACATTGCACTAGATGAACACACAGTAGAGAACGGGTGTTTAAGAATCATACCAGAGTCACATAAATTAGGAATATTACCTTGTGAAGATATTGTGGGAGATAATTTTGGTCACAAAAGGAGAATCACTCACGATGCATTAGACACTGCATATAATAAATGTGGGATGGCGATAGTACTTATGAAACCCGGTGATGTTTTATTTTTTAATCACTTACTAATACATGGTTCAGCATCTAACCATTCACCCACATCCAGAAAATCAATAGTTCTTCAGGCTAGATGTAACTCCATCAAAAAAGATGAAGATATTTTCAATCGTGAAACGGATTACAGACGAAATTTTACAATAAATACATTAGAGAAAAAAATCAACATACTAAAAAACAAAAATCCTTATACATCATTTAGAAAAGAAAAATATGGAAAAATATAAAATAAATAAATGGATTGCAGGTATAAATAGAATATTCATTCCAAGACTAACAAAAGAATCCAATAAAAGATTTGACATGGCGGAAAGAATAACCAATTTTCCTGAACAATTATATCAAGAATTCCTAAAAACTTTACGGCAAGAAGATTTCATAGCATACCCATCATATGCAGAATATGATTCATTAAAAGAAAAAATAGCCAATTATAATAAACTAAAAAGTAATAATGTATTTCTATCAACGGGTTCTGGTGCATGTATAAAAGCTCTACTTGAAGTAACAATGAATCCTGGTTACAATGTAGTATCACCCACTCCAAGCTATCCGATGTACGGTATTTATGGTAACATTTTGGGTGGGGAACATATTTCAGTACCTTATAAAAATAAAATTTTTTCATTAGATGATTTAATGGAGGCTGTTAATGAAAATACAAGGCTAGTAATAATGTCTAACCCACTTAGTCCTATAGGAGACTATAAGACTATAAATCAGTTAAGAAAAGTTTGTGATTATTTAAAAGAAAAAAATATAATATTTCTTATAGATGAGGCCTATGTTGATTTTGGTCCAGGAACTGCAGTTTCATTAGTTAATGAATATGATAATGTAGTAATATCTAGGACATTTTCTAAAGCATTTGGTGCTGCAGGAATTAGAGTTGGATATTTATTGGCAAATAGTAAACTCATACAATTAATTACAAAAGTACAGTTAACATATCCTTTAAGTACCATCTCAGTAAAATTTGCAGAATTTTTACTTGATAATATTAATGAGGTTAAAAAATACATTAATGATTCTAAACAAAGTAGAGATGATTTATGTGATATGTTAGAATCTCGTGGGTATGATGTTATTAGGTCACATACAAATTCTGTGCACTTTCATGAACGTGATGGTGACAATTTGAAGACGATTGCCAAGTTAAAAAATAATGGACTTGCATTTAAAAGTGGAAATATGAAAACGGGCACAATAGTAAAAATCCCAACAGATGATAGAAAAACATGGATACGGTTATCAACTGGTCCTGAAATAAATAAAATAATAGAAAGGATATTATGAAAGTAGCACTTTGTTTATACGGTTTAACGGGTGGTGTTGATTTCGGTTATGGGTTGGGTAAATCAATAGACCCACGAATAGGTCATTATCACCATTTAAAACATATAATTGAGCCTAATAATGCTGATGTTTTTATCCATAGTTGGAGTACGGAATTTGAGGATTTATTAGTTAATTTATATAAACCAAAAAAATATATAATTGAACCTCAGATAATTTTTGACAAAGACTCAATAAATAAAAATTCCATACCAAGCAGGTGGTGGTCAACTGCAATGGTAATGGATTTAAAATCTCAATTTGAAAAAGAAAATAATTTTGAATATGACTGGGTTATGTTATACAGATTTGACCATGTATTTTTGGTGGACTTAAATTTTAATAAATTTGACAATAATAAAATATATTTTAGACATTCAAACGGGATGAGAGCACCTCAAGAATATTCTCATGGATATCCTGGTAGAGAAACGTGTTTATGTCACAAGAAAAAGGGAAATTATGGTATAAGGTTATTTGATGCATTTACATTTTCAAATTCTAAAAATATGGATAAGTTTTCATCTGTATACAGATGGCATCAAGAAAATGATAAACCATTCACTGTAGGCCCACATGACGAGTGTTATATACAATTAAAAAGAACAAATTTACAAGAAAAATTGGATTTTGCTTTTTATGGTTATGACCCATACGCATCAAAATCTGGAAATAATATAATGCAATGTGAAATAGTAAGGGCTTTATATGAAAATCCAGGTTATGTGGGTGGTGATTTTAACATAGATAATTTAAGAAAAATACGTGATAAATTAACTGACAATCCAATTGTTAAGTCAAGATTTCCAGGTTGGGGTATATCATCCAAAACTAAAGATAATATTAAAAAAGCAGGATTTAATCACATTTAAAATAAAGAGTATGATATCAGACGAATTAAAACAAAAGTTAAAAGCAAATGGTCAATTTCCTTATGGTAAGCGAGACCGTGCATATCAATCTATCGATGGTAACCCTGGTATTAGAGATATGATACATAGATATGATATAATGAAATTTCCTAAATCATTTGATGGTGAAACTGTTATTGATTTTGGGTGTAGTGTGGGTGCTATATGTTTAGAAGCAAAGCGCAGGGGTGCAGAACGAGTGGTTGGGTTGGATTATAAACGTGAAACAATTGAAGTTGCTAAAGAATTGGCTAAAGAATATAATTTAGACATAGAATTTTATACCTTTAATATCAATGATGGGGTCGATACTTTAAAATCTATCATAGGTGACGATAAATTTGACCATGTGTTTGCATTATCTATATGGGCCCATTGTGATGAGGTAAAATTAGCTAAAATTATAAATAATTATACAGATAAAATTTGCTGGTTTGAAGGACATAATGCTAATGCGTATGGGGATACTAAGGAAAAAATGGATTTGGAACTTGAAAGGTTATTAGATTTACCATATATTGAACACATAGGTGAGACTCATGATAGAAGTATTAGACAAAATTATAAAATAAGTAAAACTATAAGAATATCAATAGATTCTAAAAATGATTTTGTTTACTTTAATGGTGATGTTTATAAAACTGTTGAAGAATCTAATTATGAGTATGATGGTAAGCAACCAGGTGGAAATCATTTGATATCAAAGCGTTCATTTTACGATGGTAAGTACAATTTCAATGGTAAATACAGTTGTTATATAGCAGACAACGATTGGGATTATGGTTATAAAATTTTAAATTACTATTCATTTGTAACTAATTTAAAAAGTAAATTAGAGCATGCGGAAAATGTCTTTAATATTCAAAATATACTAAGTGATGGTGGGTTTGCACCTAAACCTTACGAGATAATTACATGCCATGATTCTCAAACATTTTACCATGCAATAAAAATGGAAAATATTAAAGGTGAGTTTGTTCAACCAGACCAGAGATGGATAGATGATTTAGTTTCTTTTTGTAAAGAAAATAATATAACAAGGGGTGGGTGGTCGATTGAAAATGATTGTGTACCTAAAAATTGTATAAAAGTAAAAGATAAAATATATCTTGTGGATATAGATTATAAATGGATGATAAATAAATAAAATGAAAATATTAGTTACAGGTGGTGCCGGATTTGTTGGTACTAATTTAATAAAAAGACTACTAAAAGATGGTCATCAAGTAATATCAATTGATAATTATTCAACGGGTAAACGAGAAAATGAACAAGATGGGTGTATCTACTACAATATAGATATAACAAATCTAATGCCAGCAGATTACTCATTGTTTCAAGATATTGATGTAGTTTATCATTTAGCCGCAGTGGCAAGGATTCAACCATCATTTGATAATCCTAAACATTATTTTGATACCAACATAAAGGGTACATACAATATTGTTGAGTGGTGTAGATTAAATGGTTCTATATTAATATACGCAGGTTCATCCTCAAAGCATAGTGGTAGATTTAAAAATCCATATACGTTTTCAAAGGATTTAGGTGAGGACGTTGTTAAGTTGTATCAAGAGCACTTTGGATTAAAAGCATGTATTGCTAGATTCTATAATGTGTATGGCCCACATCAATTAACAGAGGGTGGTTACACTACACTAATTGGTAGATGGATACATAACATACAGAACGAAAAGCAATGTGTTATCTATGGTTCTGGTTCTAAACGTAGAGATTTTACTCATGTAGATGATATTGTTGATGCTCTAATAAAGATACCACAGCATGTATTGCATTTTCAAAATGCATGGGGTTTGGATTTTGAGTTAGGTAGAGGTAAAAACCACTCGGTAAATGAAGTAGCAGAAATGTTTGGAATAGAACCAATATATGAAGATGATAAGCCAGGTGAAGCACAAGTAACACTAAACACAGATACATTGGCATTAACCGTATTAAATTGGAAACCACAGATAAATTTAGAAGACTATATAAAAAGTTTAAAGTTATGATAACAAAAAGTGATATATCATTCATTCAGCCATCAAGAAATAATCTTAAATATCTTAAATGGTCATATGAATCAATAAGAAAGAACGGTGGTAAAGAACCACATATATGTGTTGCCGATGATTTTTCAGATGATGGCACGTGGGCTTGGTGTGAGGAAATTATGGAAAAAGACCCTAATTTCCATGCAATCCGTAATGAAGGCCCTACAAGATTAGGACATACGATTCTATACGATAGGTTGATTAACGAGGTAGCCCCAACAAAGGTTGTCGGTATCTATCACGCGGATATGTATCTGTGTCCTCAAGCGTTAGAATCGGTATTAGAACATCTAAAGCCCCTAACGGTAGTTTCCCTAACAAGAATCGAACCACCATTACATCCTGATGGGCCAGAAAAGATTCTGATGGATTTTGGAATTGAGCCAGAAGAGTTCGTTGAGGTAGAGGAAGACTTGTTACATCAAATCCCATCCCTACAACAAGGTAGAACAACGGAAGGAATCTTTGCACCTTGGTTTATATTCAAAGAGGACTTTCAATCTATTGGTGGACACGACCCATTGTTTGCTCCACAATCAAAAGAAGATACTGATATCTTTAACCGATTTCAATTGAATGGATATAAGTTCGTACAAACTTGGGATGGGTTTGTTTATCATATGACTTGTCGTGGTTCAAGGTTTGCGGATGGAGCTCAGAGAAATCCAAATGGTCAAGTCTTTATGAAGAACAGAGAAACCGATGAGTGGTTAACACAGAACAAAAAAGCTACACGAGAATTTATCAGAAAGTGGGGTCACTTTTGTAAACACGATTCTCTAATGAAACCTATCATACCACCAAAATGGGATATAGGATTGGTTGTTAAAAACTGTAATATAAAGTTGTTAGAGATTATTGAACCTTGGTGTAGTACATTGTATTGTGATGAAGCCTTTTCAATAGGTAGAGTATCTGATTATGTAGAGATGGAAGATACATCTTTTGATTTATATAAGAGAATCAAAACTCTTGATGATGAAAAAAATAATGATATTGTTGTTGAATTTGATGCCAATAAACTTACACAATATTCGTTTAACCTTATAGGTGAGTTTAGTAGTATATTACAAGAATCAGAAATTGAGGTTGGAGAATTCAAATTGGATATATTTAATTTTAGAGTGAATAGGATAAAAACCTATGAAAAGGAATTAATTAATTTGTAAGGATATTATGGTTTATTACTTATTATTACCAGATGGTTACGATGAAACAGATGGCGTTTCTTATACATCAATGATATTGGGTGAGAGTTCATTCAAAAACTTTTGGGCAGACCAAGGGTTTGATTCATTGGAAAAAGTTATCAAAGAACATTCAGATGTAGCCTCACTACTAAAAATCAAAGACCAAACCGATAAGAACTATTCAATTGATGAATTTCTTAATATTATTTCAAAACTAAACTTAATAAGATAGTTATGGCGTACTCCAAAAAAGTTTTAGAGCATTTCAAGAATCCAAAAAACGTTGGTACACTTGATAAAGATAAAAAGAGTGTAGGAACTGGCCTTGTTGGAGCACCTGAATGTGGTGATGTTATGAGACTACAGATTGAAGTCGATGGAGAAACACAAATGATTAAGGATGCAAAATTTAAAACATTTGGTTGTGGCTCAGCCATTGCATCCTCATCATTAACTACAGAGTGGTTAAAAGGTAAAACTTTAGAACAAGCTGATAATATAGATAATATGGATATTGTTGAAGAGTTGGAGTTACCACCTGTGAAGATACATTGCTCAGTATTAGCGGAAGATGCTATAAAATCTGCAATTGAGGATTATAAAAGGAAAAACGGTTTATGAACTTAAATAATTATGAAGATTGGGATGAGTTAGAACAACAATTATTGAAAACGAAACGAGTTAAACGAAATGGAAAAAGGACAAAAATTAAAAATGTTGAAAACTTTCACGAACCACAAAGGATGCATTCCGATTGGCGAGAGGGTGACAGTTATATCGGTAGACAGAAAAAGTGGAGAAACAAGGATAAGTGACCCATTTGGGATAGAGTGGGTTATACCAATTTCGTACATTAGTGTTAAATGAAAAATTTAGATATTTATATAATATCATATAATGTAAAGGTAACAAAATGAGTGTAGAAAAAACAAATGAAGAGATTTTAGCTAAAATAGAAATCGATAAAATTCATGCAAAAAGCACTGCAAAAGAAATAGCATCAAGACACTTAGGAAAACACGCTATAAACTACATAACTGTATTAGTTGTTATCGGAGTTATTAGTTCTACATCATTAGAGGGTGGGGCATTAACAGCAGTTATAGGTCTTGTATCTACAGCCGCAATGGCGATGATTGGTATACTACAACATATTGTTGGTGCAGTTGAAAAGGAAGAGAAACCAGAATTAGAAATAATCAAAAATTTAATAGAACAATTGGCTGAGAAAAAAGAAGACCCAATGCAAGTTGATGTTACTGATACTGATGTTACAGTTACAAAGGGTGAAAGTAAAGTTACAGCAAGTAAGAAATCAGATTAAAAATAGGAAACCAATGAGTATT
>Ga0098037_1001675_pt1 | contig 10124 bp, 10 predicted proteins | sample 5_EtaG_FD_75050 | JGI IMG/M metagenome (GOLD analysis project Ga0098037, IMG submission 75050) | Marine viral communities from the Subarctic Pacific Ocean - 5_ETSP_OMZ_AT15132 metaG | ecosystem: Environmental > Aquatic > Marine > Oceanic | place: Pacific Ocean | collected 2015-01-08 | reverse complement strand
TTCTATGGTCTGGATTAGTTGGGTCAAAATTAGGCATTGTTCTTGGGTCTGCTCTATAATAAGCTTTTTCAAGAGCCTCCGTTATCCCACCAATATCTGTAAAAACTCCTTGATTGTACAAATCCATAAAACTTTTATAATTTTGAAAAGATGTTGGGTCTTTGTAGTCACTATCTTTTAGCTCTTCCAACATAAACCGAACTTGACCACTTAAATCATTTACAGGTAATCCAAAACTTTCTTGAAAACTTCTTAGTTTATCTTGCCTAGCACCTCTCCATTGATTTAGACCTAATGCAAATCTACCCTCATCATCTGGCGGACTTTCAATATGACCTTGAAACCCTCTGGTCGGATTGTACATATTTTCAACCATCATGTTTCCAACAAATCCAGACGCAATGTCAAATGGCATTCCACTTGATAACAATTGTGTCATAATTGAAAATACAGAGGGGTGTAAATTTGCCATGTTATTTACCCATTTTAGTCATTGCTAATAATGTTAAATAATCAAACAAACCTTGATTTTTGGTCGTTGTTTGAGAGCTTTGATTTGGGATTATCCCTAGTGAACTTAACAAAGCACTTAACCCTTGTTGCCCAGCACCAGTAAACCCACCAAATTGTTGTTTGGCATTTTCTACTAATTGTTGTTGCAACATTCTTTGGGTTTCACTTCTATCATAAGCTTTATCATCTAATTGATTAGCCATACCAAATCCTAGATTAGCTAACCCACTTAATGCCCCTGCCCCTGCCATTTGATTTGTCGCAACATTTAAACCCATTTGATTTTGATTGTTTAATTGGTTCATGGCTTGATTGTAATTTTGCATATTTAAATTGGTAGCCATTTGATCTGCTTGTTTTGCAAAAGCTTGATTGGTTAAACTATCAGCTACTCCGTGCCTACTTCCACCGTATGCCCCTGCATTCATTGCATTGGTTTGACCTTGCCCAATTGCCTTTTGTCTAGCTGTTTCAAGATTGTTAAGTGAAGTATCAATTACTTGATTAGTAAATGGGTTCATATACTGATTTAGGTTTTCTTGGTTAAAAGCCATTGGCTGATAATTCATGGCATTTGTCATTCCAGTTTTGGATTGCCCCAAAGTGTCCACCACTTGATTGTAAACATTGTTTCCAGCTGTTGCCATTATTGTTCTCCTTTAACTTCCGAATTCTTCACTATTATAATAATCTTGATCGGCTTGTGTCATTTCTGGGTAGTCATACCCACCACTTATCCAATCAGTAAAATCTTGAATTGGGTTATAGCTTGTATCAATTTCCAACGATCCACCTAGCATACTATCATTGTTAGATGATGGAGCTGGGGGAAAATAGTTGTCATCATCATCATTATGCCTTGAAGTGTCTACACCCACATTTGTTGGAGTTGGAGTTATTGGGTAGCCTGTCACGGGGTTGACTTGACCAATTGCATTAGCTTGTGGCAAGGATTCGGCTGTCTGGGCCTCTATTCTTCTAAAAATATCTGGGTAATTCTCTTTTAATTGTGCTAATTGATCTTGGTATAAATCATAAGACCTATAACCAGTAATTCCATCTTGAGTAGTTGTTGGGGGTAATGTGTTCCCTACATTTTGCATTCCAAAAGAACTTAATGCACTATTCACATTTGTATTTATGTTTGGGTTTTGGGAAACAACGTCAACCCCCATGTAAGGTGCATAAGGAACATTTAAACCTTTAGCTTGATCAACTGCTTCTCTTACTAAATCTTCTTGCCATTTTGGAATAGCTGTTGTTGTAGTTTGACTACCACTTTTTGACATTTTAAATCTCCTTATAAATCGTTGTTTGAGCTTCTTTCCAGCCATGACTTTTCAATGCTTTTACCCAACCTTTTCTGCCACTAATGGTTAGTTCTGTGCAATTTAATTTCCTTGCCCAAAAGATTACACTTTCATGCATATCTTTTAATTGGTTCATTTCCCCTGCCCCCAAAAATACATGACAAACTTTCTTTTTAGGAAATTCCAATATTTCCGTGACAAGGCATCCTTTTTCGGCTGGCCAAAGTTGGTATCTACGTTCTGCAATACCATGAAATATATCAATGATGTCATGCGTTCCCCCACTATATTTAAGAGCTTTTTCAATCCAATAACTACACTTTTGAATTTCTTCTTTTTTCATATCGCTATTGCTGAAAGCACCCCACTATTTGAAACTGTTAAAGAATATTTAGTTCCATTTGGACTAGACAAAATTAATCTTTCATCTTTTGTAATTTCTACATCTTGTTGTTTTTTTCTATTTAATAAATCTTCGGACTCAATATTTCTATTTCTTTCAATTTCAAACTCTGCGTCATAATTTTTTGGGGGTTGTTGTAAAATCATTATCTTCTCCCACCTACAATGGCATTCAATCTAAAACTTCCTACTCTCCAATCATTAGATGCATTTGTTAATCTCATTCTTACTTCTCTTCCTTGAAAACGTACACTTGTTGGGTTTGTCAAAGTAACACTTCCATGATCTATTTCTGGCGATGTTGGATATAATCTTGTCTTGAAATTAGCAGTAACACTTCCAAGAGTTTTTTCATCTGGAATTACTTGATTAACAACCATAATATTGTCACCAGAACCCATTTGAATAGCTCCACTTTCTACAAAAGGTGAAGGTGCAAAAGTATAAGCAGAACCAGTTTCATGCTCTTGTAAGAAATGACCAAAATTAGCAATAGTTCCAGAACCACCCGACCCATTACTTATTGCCTCTGCTTGAAATGTTCCAGATAGAACACTTACTTTAATAAGTGGTTTATCTCCACTAGTATCTATTGCTAAAACTTTGGCTGTAGCATTTGAAGTTCCACCAGTTAATGTATCATCAATAGATATAGTACCCGTAATATTTCCAGATAATTTAAAAATATATTCACTAGTCATGTATAAAGGTAAATTAAAAGTACCAGTATCAATGCCAGAGGTTCTTCCAAGAGAGCCAATCGACCATGTGTTTGTCAACCAATTCCAACTAGCATAACTGTCATTTTCTGTGGCATTTGATGATGGATAAAAAAATATCACTTCATTAAAGCTGGCATTAGCAACTGCACAACATTTTGATTGTTGAGATGTATTAAGATTGTTAAATACAAAGTCACTAACCTCACAAGGTATTTCTTGAACTTGCCCACCACTATATCTAAAGAACCCTAACTCACTCATCCAAACAATTCCTAAATCTAAAGACACAAGAGCTTGGTTTGAAACCACACCACAGCTAGAACCTACTTTTTGAATTTTATGAATAAATGGCTGTCCAATATATTGAGTTGCATGAGCATCATCTGTTGTAAGAATTAAAATCCCACCTCTAATCTTTTCAGCACAAACAATTTGACCAGTGGTTTGTAACGTAATTTGCCCTGCTTGATTTGTAGCTGATGCTGTCCATGAGTTGTTATTTTCTTGGTCTGACCAATAAACTTCTCTACTTTGGAATGCCCATAAAAATCTCTCATTGTCTACACAAATGGCTCTAATTGAAGTAGGTGCATTTGACAATAATGTTGCTGGGGTACTTGTTAATAATGCCCATTGGTAAACTTTTCCATCATCTGGTGAATTAGCAATTAAATTTTCTCCAAAAGTAGAAAATGTCCAACTAGTCACTGGTTGTAAAATAGCATTACTATCTCCAGACATTGTTCGACTTGTACCATAAGTAGAAGTTCCGTAAAAGCCAGAACCATAACCAACTAAGGATGTAGCATCTACTCTTCCTGTTGTGAAAGAAGTTGGGGTAATGTCAAATCTTGTGCCATTGGGTAGCCAAACATATAATTTTTCATAAGTTCCACCTACAACGTATCTAGCACCAGTATTTGATTTCCAACCTAACAAACCTCTAATCGGATAAGGCACAGCATTGTCACTTCTATTTCTCCATCCGCCAAAAGGTTGCATAGTTCCTTCATGCCACCGTACTAAATGGGCATTTGCCCATCTTCCACTTGCTTGAAGATCAGTTCCATTTTTATAAATCCCAGGTGGTATGTTAAGGGGTAGTAAAGCCATTAAAAATCTTTCTTTGGGAATGTAGCTAAATTGGGAAACCCTACTTGTTGTGGAACATCTAGTAAGGCATTTCGATAAGTTTTTACTTTGTTTTGAGTTTCTGTTGATAAGCTATCCCATCTTAAAGGATTTGTAACTATTGGGTCTACATCTCTTCCCAACAAGTTATCTCTTTGCATCCGAATCACAATTGCTTTTTTCTCATTAATTTCTTCTTCTGTTGGTGCAGAATATGGAGTAGGATTTGATGCTTTTAATTCTTTATATAGTTTTTCAACATCAACAGTAGACCCACTATCATTTGGATTGCATGAGAAAGGCACCCATCCAAGATCAGGGTGATTAATTTCACAATCAATAATTGTTTCAGTAAAATATTTTGCGTTTCTAAATTCTGTAATTTCTATCATTTAAATAACCCTTAACCATAAAGTATGTCTGTGTTGCATGTAATTTCCACTTGCTGTTGTTGCTAAATTGTCTATCTGCCCCATAGCTTTCCATGTACCAGTTCCAATCGCAGATGTGCTTACATCTATACCTACATTTCCACCACCTGAATCGTATGAAATTGCACCTGCTGGATAAATGGAAGAACCACTTACATCTTGACCATTATAATACTCGGTAGATGTATTTCCAATTGTACCAGATGCCCAAATATAAGTGCCAACTACATTAAAAGCAGTATTTGATACATACCCTTGTACATAACCACTTCGAACCGCAGTACCATTAGATGAACTAGCATAACCACTTAAATCTGGTGGTTGAAAGGTGAACTGACCTGTGCTTTGAGTATAGGCTAGTGCAGAATTTTGATTACCACTAGGTGATAACTGATTTACTGAAAGTCCATTCCTTGCCTCTGTTAAAGTTATACCACCAGAACCACTAGCATCAGTTCCCCATTCTAGTGCAGTTCCTCCACTATTCATTTTTAAAATTTGATTTGCAGAACCTAATGATGATGGAGTGTCACTTAAATCTGTTATGGATGCTGTAACAAATTCAATTGCATTTCCACTAGAATTAACCTTCACAAATTTAGATGCTGATGATGTAAAATTGTTAGGTGTGTCTGTAATGCTACTTGCCACAATAGATGTGGGGATTGCATCTGATACTGTTTTTAAATTCGTATCAATTGAAATTATTGTAGTATTTAATGTACCACCCCAACTGTCTTGGTCTGAACCAACAGTGGGATAACTTAAATTATAATTCGTGGTGCTGGGCATATCTTACTCCTATTATGCTACTCGTCTAAATGGCATTTCATCTGTCCAAATTTCTGTAATGTCAGGTACATCTTCCCAGTAAAGTTTTAGATTTGATCCAACTAAGGAAGTTGCACTCATTGTGCTAAAAATGTTAATAAGATAATTTGCGTTACAGCCCATTTGAGATTGAGCAACAAGATTAGCTGAACATTGATAAATTATATTTGGGTCAACTGACATTGCACTTGTGCCAACCATTTCGCTCTCTAATGCTAGAAGTGCTGTGCAAGATGTAGACATTGATGAAGTTGTCACCATTGCAGACGCAAACTCTACTATTTGAAGAACTGTGCAAGATGCAGACATTGATGAAGTCGTTACCATCGCAGACGCAAATGATATAAAGTTTCCAAAATTTGCCGTTACAACTGATTGAGCAAGCATTGATGCAGATGCACTTTTTACAATGGTTGCACTTGCAGACATTGATGATTGAGCAACAATCGCAGTTGCAAAGCTTTTTACAGTTGAAAACTGTGTGCTAAATGGTGCTGTACTTAGTGGAGCTTGTGAAAACATTTTTTATACTTTTGCCTATCCACCTTCATAAATTGATAAGATTTGTGCGTCTGTAAGTTCATCATCAAAAATTTGAAAAGCATCTACTCTCGTTGGAGGTCTCCAAGCATTGTCACTTGAATAACCTATAAACACTTCATTTGCCTTAAAATAATTAAGCCCTACACTAAGAGCATGGTGAGTTTCGTAAGCACCATCAACATACATCCCAATCTGATTATTGCTAAGTCTACTATGAGTACCATCAGAATGAACCCATGCTAAACAATGCCAATTATCATCAGCTACGTTTGTTGATCCTTCAGTTCTATAAAGATTACTCCCATCAAAAGATGCAATTTTACCATTATTAATCCCAAAACCACCCCATGTATTTGAATATACACTTAAAATTGGAACACCTACGGAATAGCTACCCCCATTAATCGATTGACTCCCTTTATACCAACAAATTATTGTCTTGCCTTTTGTAGCATTAACGCTACTTATTTCTGAAATACTATAACCATTATTTGCTCTAGTCGCAGAAGGATAACCTGCATGACCTGCCATTGTAGAATTATAGCCACCAGAAGTATAAAAACTTTCTACTCCAGAACCAACTGTTGTTGGTGTCCCATACGATCCAGATTTACCTATCCCAGAACTATCAAAACTCATCCCAAGAAGCAGAGTAGTTCCACTCGGAACATACATTTGAGTAAAAAATGTCAATGAAAAATTCTGCACAGTAGTTGCCACAGAAATACCATCAGACATACTGAAAGTAAGAGAAAAGCTACCTGCAAAGCTAGAATTGGAATTTCCTGTAATCTTAAAAAATCTGTTAGTTGTATTGGTACTAGGACTTAAAGCTGAAAAAGTTCCGTCTGCTGTAGCAGAAGATGTAATCGTAGCAGTTGTACCACCACCATTGGTTAGAGAACCTGTCGTAACAGCATAAGAATTTTGTAAAGTCGTTCCTTCATCAACATCAGCCCCAACAAGTTCTATAGCCGTTGCCGTACTCCCATCAGTATTTAAAAAATAACTAGTTCCAGAACTAGGACTAGAAATAGTAGGATTTGTGTTAACAGTTGCTACTTTGTACCAGCCACCACCGTTATGCACATAAAGACCAGAATTGGCTGTCACAAATGCTTGATTTCCAGCCGAGGCTGATGCACTTGTCATGGCTGAGATGTCTGCAAAAACTGTGACACCTCCACCAGATGATGCAGAAACAGTAATTGTTTTTGTTGAGCCAGTACCTGATGCTGTTACTGCATCACCAACAAAATTTAAAGTCGTTGCAGTTGTAGATAAATCACTACCTTCTTCTTGAATAGTTAAACCTGCACCACCACTATCTTCAGGTTCACTTCCACTTGCTTGAGTTTGAAAAGATACCTTATTATCACTTCCTTTTTTGATGATAATTTTGTTGCTAGAATCGCCGATTTCTAATTCGCTAGCTATTAGCTTTTTTGGGGCATCATTACTATCCAAGATAGATAAATTGTTGTCACTATCACTAGCAAGCTTACTATTTCCGATAATTAATGGATCACTACCTTTTCTAAGACTTCTATCAAAACTTTTGCTCATTCGTAACTCCTAGTAAATTTACCTTTCTAAGTTTTTTCTAATTCTTCTACTCTTTTAGACAGTTCTTGTACTGCCTTAACTAGAGGTACAATAAACTGTTCAAGATGTATTTCTTGAACACCATATTTATCTTCACTCCAACCTTTAAAATTTCCAATACTTAATTTATCTAAAGTAGCTTTAACTTCTTGGGCAATGAAACCTCTCTGCTCACCCTTTTTTGTATTTAAATTATAAGGGATATCATCTTCAGTTTCATTTTTTACAGTTTCAGGAACGCTGTTATCACCTTCTTTAGTATACACTTGTGGTACTAAATGAGATAACTGAGAATCATCTTTATCTAATTCTTTATAACTTTTAAAACTAAAAACTTTAGTATCTAACTCATTGATAAAATTTAAACCTACATCATTTGTAGCTATGTCTTTCTTTAATCTTAAGTCAGAACTTGCAGATGCCCATGTAACAGTACCACTACCGTTTGTTTGTAACTGTTGCCCAGATGAACCATCATAAGCAGTAAAAGTATAATTATTAGATAATGTTATCGAAACACCGCTAGCATATGCTGTTGTTAACTTATTATTTCCATTGTTAGTTAATTTAACTTCATTTTGTGCTACACAAGATATCATGTCTTGACCATAAGAATCTTGTATTACAAAGTCACCACCACCTCCAAATGATCCACCATTAGCTATTCTTATGTAGCTTTTATTATTATAATGAAAGATCCTCATATCGTGACCTGAACCAACTCGGATACAATCTGTCGTTGGCTGATCGCTTGATGCGTCAGAAATATCAACTGGATTTGGCGTACTGCCCCCACCAGAAGGCGAATCCCAACTTAAAACTCCATTTCCATCCGTTTTTAAATATTCACCATTTGAGCCATCTTCAGGCAAAATATAATCTGTATCTCCAGTAACAGTAGCAGGGGCATTTAAAGAAATATGATTTGAAGTATTTGGAGCTTGAATTTCAATTCGCCCTGCATTTGAACCACCTTCAACAATAAATTTAGCACCTATTATGTTCTTTACTGCTGAAATATCACCATCAGTATACAATGTAACAACTTGCGTACCTGCACTATTAACTAATACAACCCCAGAGTGTGATGCATTGCCCCTATAACTACGAATATGCAAAGCAGAACTAGATTCATAAAGCTTAATAGTATCTTGAGCCACAGAAGTTGGTGCAGAAGAAGTAGTTGCAAGCGTCAAAATGTCAGTATTGCTACCACTTCCACCAGAAGGTGTATCCCAACTTAAAACTCCACTTCCATCTGTTTTTAGGTACTCTCCACTTGATCCATCAGTTGAAGGTAAAGTAAGTGTGACATTTCCAGAATAAGAACTATGGGCAGGCGATTTTAAAGCCACATAATGAGCATTGGAACTTTCACAATAAAAACGCATTTCTGCTACTGATCCAGAACCAGTTTTTATTTCTAAAAGCCCATCAGATGCTAAAATCCCACCAGATGAACCATCACCATCTAAATGAACTTTTCCAGTTCCATTTGGTAAAATCTCGATATTAGCATTAGAAGTAGAAACAATATCATTCCCATTAATGTCTAAATTACCGCCAAGCTGTGGAGTTGTATCGTCTAGTAATGATCCTATTCCCCCTAGATTACTTAAAGCTGTAGACGCAGATGCAACATCATTTAAATTATTATTAGGCTGAAGAACATTGGCTACATTAAAAGGGGCAAAAGTTATGCTTTCTAAAATGTCATTTGCTGAAATACCAGAGGTAAGCGTGATCGTATTATTATTTGAAAGAGCATAATCAGTTGTTTCTTTTAGCATTATGCCATTTAAAAATACTTGTGTGTAAGCATTTACACTTAACGCAATCCCAGCATCATCATTGCCATTGAAAACAGTTTGATTATTGGTGGCTGTTTTTGTCCAGCGATTTGAAATGGCACTAAGATAAGTAGTTCCATTGATGGTTAAATCACCATTACTGTCTAAGAAAACAGCTTTCCCAGCAGGATATGTACAGAAAACTTCTTTGCTACCAGCACTAAAATTTATTTTTGTTGTGTTCCCTGCACTAGTTTGAAGGACTGTATCTCTTGATAGAGTTGTTCCAGACGCAGTGTAAGTACCAATACCAATTTCAAAAACATTAGCTGACTTATCAAAGATACAATAATAAGTTGTGTTGGTATTTCCAATGTCAGCAAATGATCTAAAACCACTAACAGACCCAGCAAGAGTAATTGTCCCTTGCCCAGTAGTAGTAGTGGTTTCCTTAACCCTATCTTTAAATATAAGTGCCATGTTTACACCTTATTATGAAAGCTGAACTGTTAGACTACCTGATGCCACTTGAAGAATATCACCAACTGCAATTGCTTTACTTGTGGTTAATGCACTATGGCAAATCATTGTTCCTGATGTGCTAGCCGTATGTATAGAGCAATGTGTGATCGTTCCCCAAGCATTACCAGTACAAGCTGGAAATGTTACAGTTGCATTTGATGTAGCTGTATCACCTGATACAGATCCAAATGTAATTGTCTGTCTTGCATATCCGTTTCCACTTAGTTCATTACCACCTGCGTCTGTAGGATCGGCTGTGTGTAAAGCTAGATAGATAGTTGTTGGTCTAGTTAATGAATTTGAATTAAAGGTATACTGTAATAA
>Ga0098037_1001672_pt1 | contig 10130 bp, 22 predicted proteins | sample 5_EtaG_FD_75050 | JGI IMG/M metagenome (GOLD analysis project Ga0098037, IMG submission 75050) | Marine viral communities from the Subarctic Pacific Ocean - 5_ETSP_OMZ_AT15132 metaG | ecosystem: Environmental > Aquatic > Marine > Oceanic | place: Pacific Ocean | collected 2015-01-08 | reverse complement strand
ATTGATTCCCTATATTCTACACCCCTGAAAAACAAATACAAGGATAAAACAAAAAGAATGCTAAAACAAATCAATACTGTAATTTCGCCTACCATTATGAATCTCCAAATACAGTGTTCAACTGGCGATTTACTCGCACAAAGGTCGTACACTTAGGAAGTTGTTTGATGGTTCTTGCACCCGTGTATGTACAGGCGCTTCGGACACCACCCATGATATCCTGTAGAGTATTCTCGACAAGTCCTCGATATGGCACCTGCACCGTCTTACCCTCAGACGCTTTGTACGTCGCTACACCACCACTGTGTTTATCCATTGCGGTGGTACTAGACATACCATAGAACACCTTGTGAGACGCTCCTGAATCGTCTGTGACGAGTTCTCCTGCACATTCTTCGTGTCCAGCGAGCATTCCCCCTAGCATAACAAAGTCTGCACCTGCACCGAAGGCTTTTGCGACATCACCCGGTGATTGACACCCGCCATCCGCCATGATGAACCCGCCCAGACCGTGTGCTGCATCGGCGCATTCGATTACTGCGGACAGTTGAGGATACCCAACCCCCGCAATCTTCCTCGTTGTACATACGCTCCCGGGTCCGATGCCAATCTTGATAATATCCGCGCCTGCGAGGAGCAGTGCTTCCGTCATCTCCGCTGTTACTACGTTCCCCGCGATTATAATTTTCTCCGGCCATAGATCCTTGACCTCCTTAACAAAGTCAACAAATTTCTGTGAATATCCGTTTGCAACATCAAGACAGAAGAAGTCCCAATGATATGCAAATTCTTTTGAGAATCCTGTATTAGTAACTAGTAAATCTCGATCTTTGATTCCGAAAGAAAGAGCCATATTACTTTCTTCTTCGTGAGTTAAAGTTTGCCAGTCTTCTGGTTGATGTCCATGTTTACTTAGACATGTAATCATATCGTGACGAGCAAGAGACTTTCCCATTGCAATTGTGCCAGTCGTATCCATGTTTGCAGCAGCAATTGGAACACCAGTCCATTTCAATCCGTTCTTGAATGTGAACGTCCGGTTCAAGTCTACGTCTTTGCGAGACTCAAGAACCGAACGCTTTGGTCTAATTAGAACGTCACTATAATCAAGTTTTGTTTCTTCTAGAATTTTCATCGTGCCCTTTCATATTCTCTGTTTAGTCGGCGAACATTCTCCTTGCCCTTTGCAATGAAAACTTCACCAGCAGTCTTGTGATTATAAACCATACGAGCAACAAAAGGTTGTGCGTGCTTATCGGCGCAATTTACACAATAGTCTGTATCAGGAACTGCATTTAGTCGTGCCTGTGGAATTTCGTTACTGCAATCAAGACAATTCATTTCATAACTCCCATACGCTTAATGATACGATTTGTAATCACGCAATCACCCAAGCGATGCATATTGCGTTGCTTGGTGATACCCTTACCCTGTCCTCTACGAAGAACAGTATGTCCCTTGATTGCGTTACCTTCTCGTTCTGCTTCGAGATCAAACTTATCAATTACTCTTCTAGCCATTACCAAACTTTCTGTTCAACTCTTCCAACTTTACCTTTTCTCTTGCAATGAAGTCCTGATACTTTGACTTAAATCCTGCAAGAAACTTTTCGCGTGTCTGGTTCGTATCGATCTTACGATCAGAAGTTACTTGAATGACACCTCTACCTTGAGCCTGAATTTTAAGACAATCCCAAGAAACGTGTTCTGCATCTACTAGAGTTTCGTTTAGAATGTTAACTCCATCACTAGTCTGTTCGTAGTCAACGAACATGAACTTCAACTTGTTCTGAGAATCGCTGAGATGATCAAACAACTTTTCAGCACTTACTAGATTTGGGGAATAATTATTCTTGTTGACATTGTTTGACTTGATATTGATCGGAACACCGTCAACATAGATGTCTCCAATATCTTTTCTGCTCGTTGTGGTTGTGTTGTACTTCTTTGCGTACATTTCTTCAATTCGTTCAGCACTCATTATATTTTTCCTTTATATCAATATTTGCTGTTTGTTTTACGAAACTGGCCAGGCAAACCAATCTCTACGTCGTACTTTGGGTTGCGACAAAGTGCTTCCACTTGCTTCTTGTTGAGACGATACCCAGGCGTAAAGGTCATACAATTCGTCACCGTGATGACTTCCCAACACTTGGGATCTTTCACCTTTATTACCTCTCGGTCAAGAATGTATCCAGTTCCGCCTGGACGCTTCACCTTTTTCTGCACATGCTTTTCCTTCATGCAGTCATCATATTCAATTGTAATTTTTGATTTTTCCATAATATAAATCCTCAATAGGCTGGGTGGGACTCGAACCCACGCATCTCCGATTATGAGTCGGGTACTCTGACCGCTGAGTTACCAGCCTTCACTTTTTATTTGAACCAGTCATTCCTGAAAAATTACCAAGTGGTAAGTGTCCTCTCAACTGTTTCATTATACGAGCAAGTTCACGATAATTCAACTCATCTTTTAGATATTTTTCATATCCAATAACGGCAGATTCTGCCAAGTCTACTAGGTCTGAAACCCATTCATCTTGATTCGGGGTTTTCTTCGGCATACAAAGAGTCCTTTCCGAATAACATTTGAGTATAATCACTCTCTTCTCGGAAATTATTTAGGTGTCGAATACCTCTCTGTAGGTGAATAATTAAATCTTCCACCTCTTGTTCTGTGTATCCTTCGGATGAATCGCAATCAAAATTATTCACATGGATTGTATATTCTCCGGTAACCTGATGTTGCATCACCGTAATCATTGGTTCTTCTGCATTCATCATTTCTGTTCTCCTTTTGTCATTTCAGAAGTTGCTTCGGCTGATGCTTTAGCAGTCTCTTCTACTATCTGTTTTGGGACCTTCTTTACTGCCGCACTAATCGCCTCTAAAACATCAAACTGAAGAACAGAACCAACACGAAAACTTCTCCATCCAGAATTTTCTGTATCCCAAACAGAAATGACGGATTCGTTTATTGATTTTCCTTTGCCTTTTGTTTTAAGAATCTCGGGAACAAATTCAATATTCAATGTGCAATGCATTTGTCGAATCTCATTGTTCTTCTTTTCAAAAATGACTGTGCAGATATTTTCTTGTAAACTGCTTATCATATCTTCACGGGTATATCTAATATCAACCATTCATTTCCTCCTGAATGTCTTTCTTGGCATTCACTCTGTTTTTCTTTTGAGTTTCTTCACGACCCCATGTCTTCGCACGGTTCTTTGGGGTTCCGAACATATCTCTATCCACTCTTCGTGACTTGATTTTTCTTGTTTTTCGTTTCATGCTTCGAGTGCATAGTTCTTGTAGTAGTCTTTTGGGTTGACTCGCATCTCCTGCAAATCAGAAATGTGGTGGAGTGCTGCTTTCTCTTCCCTTCTCTTTGCTCTGTTAAACTTCTTCATATCGTGCATGACAGACTTGTTTGACAGAGTGTAACCCTTACCAAGTAGATTGTACCACGCTTTTCTTGCTTCCTCCAGAGTGACTCTCGATGGGGTGCTGGTGGTTTTAATAATCACTTCGTTCTTGTAAACATGAAATACCACCGTGTGATCACCGTCAGGGTGTATCATGGTGTAAACGGTGCAATCAACAGTATTGTAAGAGTCTGGGTTCATACGAGTATTATACCTCCATACAAAAGCCACTGCAAGTTCAGAAACCCATCTTTTTGAGTTTCTTTATTGTTTCTGCTGCACTTCGATGAAGAATGCCGATTCCGCCAGCAGCCTGCCATTCTTTAATGTTCTTTGGATGATCATCAATGAGAACATTCGGTTGACCTTTTTTAGAAACGGCGTATCGCCTTTTCTCTGGTCTTTTTACTAGATGTGTATTTTCCGAAGAAACATTCAGATGACGATTCACCCAAGATGCTTTGTCTCTTCTTGCATTCTTGTTCCAACCCGGAAAAGCAGAAAGAATTTTGGGTTCATGCTTCTGAATAAAGTTCCATAGTTTTTTGCCATCTGGCATCCACTCAAGATTCTTAAATAGGTTCGGTGCCTTCTTTGAAAGTTCTTCTTTCTTATCACCCGTGTCATCTCTCATCCAATAGGATTTATCGGTGTAGGCTTTGCCTAGGACTCTCTCCGCCCCTCCTAAGAAGTCCGCAAGCACTTGGTCCATGTCACAATAGATGTCTGGAAGAATTTCTGTTTCTTCGTTGATACCATCTTGTCCAGAACCAAACAATTCCTTTGTTTTGTCTGACTTTGGAGCGTTGTCCCGAATCCAACTCAAAATCTCAGACTTCAACGCATTCTCATCTTTCATATTTTTCCCGGTGTCCTTTACCGTCATATATTTAAAGTCTTTGATGAGAACAGAACCACCATCTTTCGGACTCATCTCTCTTCCAGTCTTTGGGTGCTTCCAGAAAACAGTATGCTTCTTACCACCAAGCACGACATGAACAGAACCGTCCAGTGTCGCGGGAGTTCCTGCATTGATAAAATTCCACATTGTGTTCGATGCACCTTCGTGTGTGTCGAGAAGAATATCGTCAGGAACAACTCTGTCTCTATCCTTGTTCTGCTGAACTGCAATGTAGTAGTTTGTCAGAACCCAGACAAGGTGAATGTCCCTTGGACTGTATCCCACTTCCATCAACATCGGTAGAACCTTTGTGATGTTCTCTTTCTTTTTCAGAGTGATGTCGAAGATGATGTTTGGAAGTCTTCCTCTTTTCGCCTGAGACAACATGAGTGAAAGAGTCTTGTCTTTGATACCCTTCTCTTCAACAAAATCATGCAACTTTGCAACATCTTTTGGTCTTCTCAAATCCAACCGGCGAATCTTGGGGTATTTCTTCTTGAGTGCAGCGATCTTGAGAAGAGATTGTTTCCATTCGTCAACATCCCGAACCTTGAATTTATTTCCTTCAAGAAAATATTGAATTGCGAATCCTTTTCCCGAACCCGCACCACCTGCTAAAAAGATAACTTGACCATACTTGGCACCATTACCAACTATAATCTTCTTCTCTGTCAGAAATGATTTAAAACTCTTCATGCAATCATGTCTCCTGAATACACTTTATTTATAACCCAGAAAATCTAATCCAACTGTCATGGTGTTCGTGAATGTGTGCAACGGCGTCGAAATTATCACTTGCCAGTCGATCCGTGTATTCTCCCCATTCGATTTCCTTCCATTCTCCGATGAAGTGATCTGTCGGAAATCCAACGCAATACCAATAATTGTCTTCTTTTGGAGTGATCACATTTCCAAAGTAGTTCTTCAGAGCATTCTTGGTTTTGGTCTTCACTTCCCACAACCAGTAACGATATCCGTACTCTTCTTCAACAATCACATTCATTTTCATTTTCACATCCATGAGGGTTTTTCTTCACCCCGATAATAGTCATCGTAGAGAAATTCTTCCATCGTATCTATGTTTACTTTATCGACATCATCCTTCACACCAATTCCCGTCAATCGTTCACAATCCACGATCCGAATGTTCGGAATCTCAATCCATTCTTCCTCAACCACATCCCACATAGAAACAACGTGATTTCCTTTCGGATACGGATTCTCATAATCGTCGTTGAGATGAATCGTTGATAGCGTCCCAGATGTCTTATGCTCGACTCCGTATGAGTCCGTCCAAGTCACTTCGCAGATACCTTGCTTGAGTTGATTATTAATTTGTTTCATGATACACACACCTTCTTCATCATCTCAGAGGATGGAACATAACCAGAACCCATCGCAAGATCCACATGCTTCTCTACTCCTCCATCTGCATCACACTCGAACACCATCGTTTCGTTCGCCCATTCATTCTTGACATACGAGTACTTGTAATGCTTGCCATTCTCTTTACAAAAGAAGACAGCCTGCTTACAATACTTCTCGTTCACAATCGTTTTCACAAATTCCATTTTTTTCTCCATCTGCGTTTTTTTCATAGCACGCCTTTTTTCCACATACGATCAGTCAGTCGATACTGCCACTTCTCACATTCCTTCTCACCATCTCCATTCCAACGATTTTTTTCCCACTGTTTCACATGAATCATTTCGTGTACCACAGTGGCAATAAAGTCCCGCAGAGATTGGTTGTAGGCAATCATGACTCTGTAAGAACCCTTCGTGCGTCCCTCCACACAATACCCCCAGCAATCTTCATATGGTCGGAGACGAATATGAACCACCGGAGAGATGTTATAGTATTCGCAGCACCACTTCGCAACCTTCGTGGCGATCTGCTTTTCAAACTCAGTACCACCGTTGACTCGAATCATTTGGGGAGTTTCTCCATTGCTGCAAGAACAAGTCCTACATTTGCAAGTGCATAGGATATCCATACAAGACACCATGCATAGTCCTTCTTGTATGCGTACCCAGCACCAACGATGAAATACAAAATCGCCGAGATCAGGGGTAGTGCTTTGACGAGGAAATCAGTCAGCATTGTAAACGAATCCTCTCTGTGCAAGTCTATTCCATTCATCTCTCATGTGTGCGAGAGACAGCGTGATGGGATTATTGACAACATGGTTACTTACTTTCGCGTGTGGTCCATATACCGTCAACCGCATCTTCACATTCTCAGGAGTCTTGTAGTCGGGAACCACAACACATACAGTGACGGTAAACATACACCAACATCCATCGGAATGATCCATGCGCCACCATTTGCCTTTGTTGACTCTATCTAGTTTGTTCATTGTATGTCTCCATCCACTTTACGAGGAATCTCTGTGCGTCATACTTGTTCGTGTTGAATTGCTTCTGAATGTATGGCACAGCACCGTACATATTGGTCTTGCCAGAGATTCTCAGTGCGTCTAGAAAGATGTTTACTTGTTTCTGTGTGATTTGCTTTGTCATGTGTGTATTGTACCTCAGATGGGTGTCGTTGTCAAATCGGGTTGTAAATTGGCAGTAGTGGGGTTTCCCCCGCTCTGCCTTAACATCGTTCCTCTATCGTGAGAACTATGTCAAGCACGGGTGGCGTTTAGGGTCTGTCCGATTACCAGTATGAAGATGAGTGTTGCTCTCCGCATACCGAACGCTTTCGCTTGTAATCGTTCTTTTGCTCACTTGACCTATATCCTTTATAATCTTTATAATCTCAAACTTTTATAAAATCCTCTTAGTACATTTTTTTCTCCGGCATAATTTGCTAGGGGCGACTACCCAGAATTAAATTTTATTTTTATTTACTGTCTGGACGGGTTGGTGAGACTTTTCCCCAACCGTTGGAGGAGTCGGGCGGGGGCGCAACAACGATCAAAAGCCCCCACCCTTCCCTCACAAACACATCAGATCATTACCAATTCTTCAGTGACTTCTTCCGTCTGCACGGCATCAGCGAGTTCATCACCCTCGACACCTTCACCTGGCGTTACTGCCATGGTCTCCATGACTTCAGGAATGAGGAAGAGTCCCCTGCCTGCACGACGCGACTGGTCATGAGTAATCCAGTTTGGAATCCACTTCTTGCCCTTCATGAGCATAGACACCTGGCGCAGTTCAGCACGACTAAACGTGTCCTTGTTGGTATCCAGTCCCAGTGCAGGGGCGTGAGTAGTGATAGCAGTGATATATGTCATCTGACGATTGGAAAGGTTTGTAACTGTGAACATCAAAGTTCTCCTTCTGTATAGGTCCGTACTGTATGAATGGACTCTATGGTTGCTTCTGTAATCAAATCAAGTTCTTCATCCGTGAAGTATTCAATGGGGTATTTATCCGTCATGCTCCCCAGAGTTCGTAGAATACCGCAGGCCAGGGTGAGGTTACCTTCAGTGTCGTACTGTTGGAGTACCTCCAGACCATCCTGTATTGAGTACAGGGCATCTGATATGGTGGTGGCGGTGGTGTGTGTCAAATAAATGCTCCTTCTTGCTCCATAGTGTAGAGCATCTCAAAGTCTTCGTCATCGAGGATCAGGTCGTCATCGTCGTGGTCAATGATGACATCGATATCGTCATCATACAGGTCGTCATGCACTGGCATTGCGTTCTCCAATATACTCGTTCATGAGTTCAGATGTAGTTTGTTCGGTGATGTATTCATACGACTCTGTTTGGTCGTTCCATTCGGCGTAGCCGTTCTCTTCGCACCAGAGAATAAATTCTTTCATAGCACCCATTGTACTTCCTTTCCTGCCTCAGTCAAGAACAAACTTCTGAAGTGGCTGAGATAACCTTTCGCCACCCGACGTTCATCATGTCGTTCCAGATGGTCCGTGAGTCGTCGATGTTCTGGTAAACAGTATCGCCAACACCCACAATGCCAAGGTCCTCATAGACACGAAATGTCATGGTCGTGTCCCCGTCCTGGCTAACGATGTCGTATAGATCCACAGCGAGGGAATGATCGACAAGGTACTCCTGAATGAGTACGCGGTCCGGGTGGTGCTGGGCAGCAACCATCTTGTGATTGTTCAACCAGTCCAGAATCGTACCAGACCATCCCTCACCGTAGATGTCGCACTCGATGGGGCATACCACGTTGAGGTTGGCACGGGGCATCCACCAGTGGCCACCCTTACCTGACGGGTCGGGATTCCATCGTGCGCCGAGACGCTTGACATCATCCTTCTCGTCGAAGTGAACATGGAGTTCCAAACCATCACCCAGGCATGGGGCGTCCCATGAGATGTAGTTCTCTCTCCATTTGCGTAATTGTGTTTTATTCATTTTCGTTGCCATAGTATTCCTCACAGGTGATTTCAGTATCGAAGTCGTCGAACATCAGAAGGGGCACTCCGTATCGTTGCTGGTGGTGACACCGGAAGCAGGGTCCTCGCTGGTCATCTCGGCGTCGGCGTCAACCTTACCGTAGAGACTGAGGAATGCTTCCTTCGTGTCATCGTCGAACCGGGCGAGACACATGGCGATTGCCTTTGTCTTATCACCGAAGATGGTCCATGCGTTCACGATGTCCACCAGACGGCGCGTGGAAACGATCTCATCCACAGCACCCTCATAGAAGGACTTGCGAATGATCTCGCTCCAGGCGGTCAGATGCGTGGCGAAGTCCTTATCGGCGCACCCGGCTTTGACGAGAATCTTCTTCTCAGTCGCCTTGGTGGGATACGGTTGCTCCATCGTCACCGGGAACCGGTCGAGCATCGCTTCGTTCATGATTCCAGTACCGACGAATCGTCCGTCATCAGAACCCTTGCCTTTGGTATTCGCAGTGGCGAAAACCGTGAAACCGGCAGCAGGTTTCACCCATTCACCGATCTTCTTGAGAAAGACACCCTTACCTTCCAGCACGGGCTGAAGGCACATCATGTTGGCAGAACCGAGATCGATTTCGTCGAGGAGCAGAACCCCACCGTTACGCATCGCGGAAACGACGGGACCGTCGCACCACTTGGTCTCACCGTTGATGAGACGGAAACCACCGAGCAAATCGTCTTCGTCGGTCTGACGAGTGATATTCACGCGGTAACATTCGCGTTTGAGTTTGGCGCAGACTTGCTCCACCATGAGGGTCTTACCGTTACCGGAAAGTCCAGTAACGAAGATAGGGTAGAATTGACGCGAACGGACGATCTTCTCGACATCCGAGAAGTGACCCCAGGCGACGTATCCATCGAAACGCGAAGGAACGAGGGAAGCACGTTCGCCACCCGTCATTCCCATAGTCATATGGCAGGCATCGACGGTCTCAACCGCACCCTGTACGACCGGCGACGGGTTCACCGGCGATGTAGATACAGGGGCGGGAGACTCGTCGGAAGGGGAATCAACCGCACACTGGACGGCACCTTCAGGAAACTGTCCCACATCAGGCACAATAACCTGTGCGAGTTCAGGGCAGTGGTACAAACCGCGTCCAGCCTTACGGGCAGAATCCTGAGTCAGCCAGGATGGAGGGCAAGCATAAGCACCAGATGCTTCGCAAGCGTTTACCAATTCCTGACGAGTAACAGGCGATACGCAACCCGCGTCGGCAAGAGATTCAAGAAGTGCAATTTGTCGTTTGTTAAGCAAAATTTCGTCCTTTTAGAGAAAACCCGTCTCGTGAGCATGTATTATAGCATAATATTCGCCCAAATGGGGGTCTAGGGTGGATTTTACCCATTTTTAGTCCATTTTCCTCAAAAAGGCGTAAATCGGGTGTTCTCAGGGGTTTACGCCGGTCGCGTTGAT
>Ga0098037_1001668_pt1 | contig 10140 bp, 9 predicted proteins | sample 5_EtaG_FD_75050 | JGI IMG/M metagenome (GOLD analysis project Ga0098037, IMG submission 75050) | Marine viral communities from the Subarctic Pacific Ocean - 5_ETSP_OMZ_AT15132 metaG | ecosystem: Environmental > Aquatic > Marine > Oceanic | place: Pacific Ocean | collected 2015-01-08 | reverse complement strand
TCCTTGTCCTCTTTTAACATCACCTTCTAATACTTTAACTGCTTCTGGATTATCAGAATATTTATAAGTAACTTCATAAGTTCCTTCTAAAGGTTTTATTTGTGCATTCTTTTCATCTACTACTGTAAATAATTTTACAGAATTTGTTTCTACAACGTTATTTTCTTCTGGCATTTTTTTATTTTTTTAAGCTATTGTAAATTCTACTTCTACTCCTTTATTAACAATGAATTCAATGTCTACATAAACATCACAATCAAAAGCTCCTACACTATCTGCAGCTATTACGTACATTCCGTTGTATTCTTGAGGTAAACCTATCCCTTGATTATCTTGCAATACTCCCATTATACCGTTAATATTTCTTGTTACATTACCTGTACCTGAAACATTTGCTCCTTGATTTGCTGGATTATTAAAATAACCGTTAAGAGGATCTCCAGTGTTGTTAGCTTCTACATTAGTACTATTTTTAATTACATACATGTCTCCATCAGAAACATAAATAATTCCCAAAGATGCTACATAAAAAGTACTTACAGGTTCGTTAGGAGGATTTCCTAAAGGAACCCAACTTCTAAATCTATATACATCATATTCTACATTTGCTAATTCATATGTAAAATCTAATTTTTCTAAAGCACTAGAACCGTCTGTACCTAATTCTAAACCTACTTTTCTAGGATCATTATCTGTTACAAAACGACGTTCTACTCTATTTCTATCTAAATAACAAACTTCATCTGTTTCTTGATTTAAAAATATTTCTGCTCCTTGATTGTTTTGAGTAGCAGCATTTTTTCTAAATTTTCTTAAAATATTAATCATAATTCTAATAGTTTTTTAATAGTTGTATAAGTTATATCGTTATAATCAGTTGTATCGTTTTCGATATCTCTTGTATCATAACCATTAAGTATTTGTAATGCTCGTTTTCTATTCTTTAAACAGTCTAAAGCTCCTGGTTTAATATACCCAAAAGATATTTCATTTACAAGATTTAAAACATCTTTTCCAAAGATACATTGTTTATCCCAAACTAATTTGTCAAAACACTTTTTATTTTTTTCATCTGCTGTTAATGTAGGGTCATTAAATATAATATCTCCATTATTACCTAAAGCATTTTCAGGAATTAATATATTGTTATCAACATCTCTAACTAAAATACCCACTAAACCATATCCTGGTGCAGGATTAAATAAAACATCTGCAGGGGAACCTACAAGATTTTTATAAACTAATGCCAATATTCTAAAACCTGACGATCCTCCATCTGTAGGAGGGTTAGTGTAAGTAATAGATGTTATACTTTGATTAACTTCTAAATTAAGAGTATTTATATCAAAAATAGAAAAAACATTATCTTTCCAAGGAACGTCTATTCCTGCATCATATGTCCAAGTTCCTGATATAGTTGCCATTAGTCGTGTAAATAATTAAGAGTTCTTATTGTATCAGGATCTTTAGTAAAACCACTGACTGTTGCTGTCTCAACAACTGCTCCTGCACTTCCTGTAGAAATAATATCACAATTACTTCTAGTATCTCTAAAATAAACATCTGTATCAGTAGAAATAGCAGTAAGATTTCCTCTTGTTGCAAATCCAACAACTGCTTTTGTATTAAATTTAACAACATCAAAAGATCCTGATATTAGATCACATCCTCTAAAATTAATCATACTAGGAGTAGGATCAGTTTTAGTTTGAATGCATACTAAAGCATTATTTGTTTCTGGATCTAGTGTAGCCCCTGCTTTACTATTATCTCCTACTTTAATAATTTGAGTATCTATAAATTCAGCATTTACATAATTAAAAATAGCTGCGTTACCTCCAACATTTGCTCCAGCAGGTTCAAATCCAGCGTTATTAAGTATTACTACAGAATTTCTATCAGGAGTTATTCCGTCTCCATCAGGATCTATTCCTCTAGTTAATGCAGAATTTCTAACTATAAGTTTTGCTTTTTGCTGAGAATCATCTTGAGCATACATTCTAATAGCTGGTTGTTTTTGAGAATAAATCATTCCTTCAAAAATAGTTGTTCCTACTGAAAAAACTCCACTAGGAGCGGAAGAAACATCTCCTGCTCCTACTATTAAACCTACTCTGCTTAAAGAAAAACAATCTTTTACTTTAATTATATATTTACCATCACCATTTACAGTCAATGTTCCTTTAGCAGCACTTTGAGTGTTTATATCTTGATTATACCTATTAACTAATTTATCTACATTAAAGTAAACTTTAGCAGCACTAGTTGTTCCTGATTCTATATATAAAGCAGTTCCTCCATCTATAGAATTTCCATCTTCTATTATCATTTCAGGAGCAGAAAAATTTAAAGTTCCAGAATAAGCACTAATACCTCCTGCTGCTCTACAATTAATTCCTTCAAAACCAACAGTAGAACTTGTAGGATTATCAGTTTTTATATATTCATTTACTTTAAAAGTAAGATTACTTGCTCCAGATAATGCTACAAAATAATTAGTAGTTTGTCCGTCCATAAAATCTATTTCAATAAATAAATTGCTTTCAAGATTTGTTCTGTGTAAAATACCTGTTCCTGTATTTGTAATACTATGTAATTTGATGTCTATATTAGAACCGTCTTGAAGTACTTTTATGCAATTATTAGCAGTATTATTATCTACTACTCTGCCATGTCCTGTTACTGAAGCAGTAACACTAGACAATGCTCCGTCATTTATATTACCGTTTATAACAACTCCTTCATCTAAATAAACATTAACTAGATGTTTTAAAGCAACTTCTTCTGTATAAGAACCTGTTCTAACATGAATAGTATCACCTGCTGAAGATGCTATAATAGCAGCATTAATACTTTTCCAAGGTAAATCTATTCTATCTCTTACTGCTTCTCCTACAACATCACTTCCAAATTGATCATCGACCCATAATGTTTTACCATAACCTATTCCAATAGGAAATACAAAATCAAAAACTGCTGCTTCTGATGTTCCTGAATTTGTTACAGAAGGCGCTGTTCCTGGAGGCCCTATTGTTACTGTACCTACAGCTATAGTTGCAGCAGCACCTGGAGTTCCACTAAAACTAGGAGTTGTAAACGTACTACCGTCTGTAAAGAAAAAAGTAAATGTACCATCTCCATTATCTACAACAGTTTGAATTCCGTTTCCAGCTTCTCCTGTTAGTACTGTTACGTCGCTACAATTTTTACAACCCATTTTTATTTAGTTTTTAAAGTTAACAGTTGCTTGCACAACCTTTTATAGTATTACAATATGTTGTTGCTGCAGTAAGAATAGCTTCTGCAGTATCAAAATCTCCACAAGCAAACGCTGTTTCAATTCCATAAATATAGATCTCCATTTGATCTACTTCTGTTTTTAGTTTTTTAACAGTTTTAACATCACATGCATCGATTAACATAGTAATTAATGCATTTTTACAATTACATAAATTACATAAGAATAATTGATATTGAGTATCATTAGTAAATGTTTGTCCTTTGTTGTTTTCGATTGTATATACTATTTGAAATATACCATCTGTACCTGACCAGGGAACTTCTAATAATGCAGTAAATCTTCCTGGAGTTGGTGCTCCTGAAACTCCTGCATAAACATCTACTGATAAATCTTTTAGAATGTAATTTTGTGTAATTAAATTACCGCTAATTGTAGTAGAAGCAACTGTTTGTGCAATACTTACTTCGTAAGTTCCTCCATTATTTGCTCCTGTTCCTGTAATTAATGCCGTAATTGTTGTACCTGCGGCTACGCCCGCGCCCGTGAGAGTTTGGCCTATAGCAAAAGTTCCTGATATATGTGTAGTGTCAGTAAACGTAGTACCTGATATAGTACCTGTTCCTGAAGCTAATACAGCAGGAGTCTGATTTGAATTAAAAAATTGAACATCTGCATTTGCAATTCCTGCAGTGTCTCCGTTTGGGAATCCCCATCCTCCCTCATTAGATGTAATCACAAAGGGTCCAGTTTCTTCTACAATTGTAATCTTGTTACACTTATTATTTAACGATACTGAAATTTTAGGTTTTAGGGCCATAACGCTTTTAAAAAAATCAAATTAAAAAATATAGTAGCCCGCCATAGACAGCAAAATTTATGGCGGGACTACTGTGGGTGGAGAATTTACTCTTCTATTGTTCGAAATCGCCTTTAGCGTTACCGAATGTTGTAACAACTAGCTCTTCGCCTGTTGTTTTATCAGCTCCAGCTGGAAATGCACCAGCGGCAGTTAAAGCACAATAAACTAATACTGATCCTTTACCTCCTTGTAAAGAAACAAGTCCTTGAATAGATTCTGTCCAAGAGATTTCCATACATCCGTACTTCTGTCCTTCAACAACTTCTTGATCTCTCATTCGTGGTGGAACACCTAACATTCCGTCCATTCCTTCAAATCCATAATTCATGTACTCGTCCATAGCAACTTGTTGCCATACACCAGATCCTGTTCTAGCTCCTGTTGTAGTAACTAAAGTAGATACATCAGAGAAAGTAACAGTAAATCTGTTTACATAATAATCACGCATTGCGTTAACATCGAAATCAGCTTGAACACCTGTTAATCTAACACCAAAATTTACTGCGGCAGTAAGTTTACCGTGTGTAGTTGCATAAGCAGTACCTGTTGCTAAAGCTGCTACACTAGTTCCTTCAAAAGGAGTTGTTAATGTAACTGTAGTAGTTGTAGGTACAGCTCCTACTTTATAAGTAGCTCCTGCAATAAATACTAAATCACCTGCTACTAAACCGTGAGCTGCTGAATAAGTTAAACTTACAGATCCTTTAGTAGCTGCTAATGTAGCTGCTCCAATTGCTGCTTCTGTACCATCAGATACGATATCAAAAGCTAAATAATTGTTAGCTGGTTCTTTTGCAAAATTAACTTGTCCGTTTTTAACAAGAGCAAAAGCTAATTCTTCTTGAGTAGCTGTAGCATCAGTTTTAACTGGTCCTGCAAAAAGACTCATTGGTTGTGAACGGTTAGCTGCATCATTATCATTCTTACGAATTTTAATGTAGAAATCTGTTTCGTTTGCTGCAGGAAGAAAACCAGCAGTTCCATTAAATCCTACAATTGATACTTGCTGTACAGGTACTCTGTGATTACTTGTAGAAACAGTAGCTGTTGCTTTAGTAATCATAGGAGAAATCATTAATTGTTTTCCTACTCCTTTTCCTTGTACGATTCGATAACGATCTGTTTTACCAAATGTTGTGCTATCTAATAATTCCATTCCTGCATTAACTGCACAGATTGCTCCTTTTGCAAGGTTAGCATCTGTTACCACTGTACCTGCTGCGGGTAATCCACTTGCTTTGGCACTTTCAGCGTCTAATACGACACTAAATACATTGTCTGCGGTTCTTAACATTTTTTAATTGTTTTAAAAATTTATACTTTATTTATTTATTCTAAGTCCCGAAAGTTCTCAATTGTTTGAACTTTCTGTTCTTTTACACGTTGTAGCATCAAATCTGTTGCTATTCCTACTATCACTACGTGAGTGCTAGTATCGAGTTCGCAATTTCTTTGAGCGGTAGAATCAGCTCTATCTACCTTTATTTCTTTTGGATTTTTAACATATCTAATATGATAGTTAGTTACATTAAAAGTCCCATCAGTAAATAATTCATGGCGCTTTTTTGTCTCAGTATCTGCAGGATTAAACGCTGAAGTTTCTCTGCTAAACTCTGAACGCCAAACTCTACAGTTTCCGTCGACTCTGTAGAATGGTCTTTTATATTTACTCCAGTTATACCTTTGCATTTCATTGTGGGCTATTACATCTACCCATCCAATTATAAATGCTCCAGTATCACATTCTTTTTTATCAATTGTACACTCTTCGTAAATAGTATACATATGATCAGTAGGCAAATCGTAAAATGTTCCTGTAACATTATTGTTTACAATTACACCTGTTTGATCGGCCGAAGCCGCGAGGTTATCACCATCTTTAACTAGTGCTGATAACCCCTGGTTTCTTATTTCTGTTTCCTCGAAGCCTTTCTGCTTTCGATTATTCATTTCATCAAAAAACTTTTTGACATACAAATCCTGCGCTTCTGTTAATACAGATGTAAGATCGAAATCTTCGTATCCAGGAGAACCAAAGCTATCAGCTCTGTCTAACTTCTCCTCTAACATATCGGCCATTTGATTTGCAGTCATTATTTACGTTTTTTTAAATCTACTTTAGCTTTTATTCTCATTTTAACTTCTTGGTTGTCAGGATTATTTAAAAACATTATTGTGTCTGTCAAATCTCCTAACTCTGATCCGTTATCTAGAGTATAACGCTTATTTGCTTTTCTAATTATAGCTCCTGCTTCAGTTGCTTCTTGTACAAAGATACGATCTTTATATTGCGGATGATTAACTATTTCTAAAAAGTATTTAGGATCTTTTTCAACCACATTTAATACTTCACTTTTTAGCCAATCTAATGACGCAGTTGCTGGAATTGTACGGCCTAATGATTTAATAAATCCTGTAATAGAAGCTTTGCTGTTTGTAATTTCAGCAAACTTAACAAATGCATCTGCTTTAACAGTTGCTTCTGCCAACTTCTTAACAGTTACTTTATCTTCATCTACAACCATAAATTCATATGTTGCTTTTAAAACTCTTTCATCATAAGACGGTGATATTAATGTCTTATTAGAAAGTAGAATTAAATACTTTAACATATCTAAAGATCTATTTAGATTTAGAGTAGTTCCTTCTTTTGTAAGAATAACTCTTCCTCGTCTATCTGATCTCCAAAAATTATCAGATGTTTTTAGGGTAACATTTAAATTTGCCCCTAACTCTGTTTCAAAGAACTCTTTTTGTGTCATCCCGTTTGGATAACTTTCTTTATATTTTTCGATCTTAACTCTGTGTTGATCGTCTAAAATCATTTTAACTCCGCCTCCCCGTACTTGGCTATTTAAAGGTACTTGGTAACTACGTTTAACTTTATTATATAAAAAAGGATCTCTTTGTTTATCTTGTCCTTTTACTAATAAGTTACTCCATTTTCCTGAAGACTCTACTGGTTTAATTGAAACCACTCTGTCTTGCAAAAAAGTACCGTATACTACTTTTTCTTTTTCTGCTGTTTTTGCCATTTTATTAATTTTTGCTGTCTTTTAAATTCTCCTTAATAAAAGCCCCCTAGGCTATCAACTCTAGGGAGCTTTATCTTCTTATGAACTAGAAAAAATTCTATCGTTCTACTAGTAATCTTAGGTCAACTACTTTTGTAGGATCTTCGATCATCATTCCTCCCCATTTTTGGAAGTGAACTTCATAACCGTCTACTCGTGAAGCAACCATTTTAGGACTACCTTTACCACCTGCTGAGAAAGGATCTCTCATACCTGGGATATATGCCCAATTGTAATCTGGAACTCCTTTTGGCTTAACTCGGTAGATACCTGCAGTATCACCATAGTCAAGAGCAAGAATTCTGTGAGATTCTACGATACCTTTTCCATCTGGGTGACGTTGTGGGAAGTATACATCATCATCGAAGAAATCAAGGATTTCAACCATAATAGTAACTCCGTTATACCACTCATAAATATTGTATTGTGGTTTTTGTGTAGCTTTAGTATTATTACCACCAATGTTACCTGGCTTAGAGTTTGAATCAATAAAACGATCCTGAATAACAGTTACGTTTAATTGGCCTCTTTTTTCTTGAATCTGCTTAGAGATTTCAATTGCACCAAATTCACCTGTAAGTAAATGAATAGTTCTTTTACCTCTTTCGATTTTACCAACTCCCATATCAAGAAGCAACTCTAGATGCCAATCAAGATCGTAAGTGTTGTAGTAATGTACGTTAGAAGGAGCGATTTGATCAAAGAAACCTGCACCTGACTCAACTGCATATTTAGTCTTGTCATCTTTGTTTAAGTACTTGTGATCAGCTGTCCAGTTTTTCTTACCATACATCAACATACGAGCAAACATCTCTTCACATTGGTGATGAGCAACCATATCTTGATAGTTAATCCAGATTGATTCTGTTTGACCTTTGTAGTTAAATCCGAACTCAAGTGGTTCGTTTTTACCTTTGTTGATTGTGTTACCAGCTACTTCATATTCCATACGTAACGTAGACGGACGGTTTTCCATTCTCCAAGGAGATGTGAAGTAAGGCTTAGAACCTTGGTAAGAAAGAGTTGAAGGAGAAAGTGAGTAAAACTTAGACCAACGTGTACCAATTGCTAATTCCTCAGAAGGAATAGATTTAGTAGAGCTATCTGTTACTAATTCAACTTCAAACTTGAAACGTGAACCTGCGTCCATCGCTTTTTTAACTAATAGATGATAATCATCAACTTCTCCACGAAGAACGTTAGTTTCTTCAAATAGAGCTTCGTCAAAAATTAAGTAGAAACGCTCACCGTTAGATCCTACGTTTGCTGGGAAAGTCCCTGCAGAAATAGAAGATCCATCGATAGTTTCTGCATCAACTAGTGGAAGATTTTTGTCGTGTTGCCCTTGCAACATCCAATTGTAAAATCCGTTTTCTTGCTCCACTTCTTTAACTGGGAAACGATCTACGAATTCACGAAGTTTACCTTGTAGATTAGTTTTGTAAATCTCACGAATTACGTTACTAATCAATTGAGGCTTTTGTTGGTACAAAGCATGGAAATGGTTGTCAGTGACTAAACCATTGTAATCCTTCGCTTCATACTTTTGTAATGGAAGTAATTGTGCCATTTTTTGATTTGTATTATTTGTTTAACGAATATATTTATATAACTTTTTTACTTTTTCATTGACCGTTCTAACATATCTAATATAGTTCCAGTCTTTTCAGAAGTTTCTACAGAAGTATTTCTACCAACGTTTCTATCTTCTTTTGCAATGATTTTATCTAAATCATTAATTGCTTTTGTTTTTGCAACATGTTTTAATTTAGAAATATCTGGTTTAAATTTTCCTTCTTTATCTAAATTAAATAACCCTAAAGTGTCGTAATAATTAATTAACATTTCAAACTCTCCAGGATTTCTAGTTTGTTTATACATTAAACTATTATATTCTCTGCCTGTTTTTTTATCAGTATAAACAGGGTTTAAAATATTTTGCTTAATTTTTTCTTTACTTATTTTATTAAGACTTATGCCGTCTACAAAAGATTGTCTAGAATCTATATTAGTAATCAACGCTTCAAAAGCTTTGTTTTGTTCTTCAACTTGTTGTTTACTTCTAGCTGCTTTATACTCTTTTGCTTGTGTAACAACTGCATTAGCTTGGTTTCTTAATTCAGGAACTGCTTTTAAAGCTTTACTTTCTAAATTTTTAATAGCCATAGCGTCTTGTATTGCCTCTACTGCTTGATCATCTGAGAAATTTTTAGATTTTAATAAATCATAATAAATTTCTTGTTGAAGTTTTACATCTGATTTAATTTTCTCTTCATCTACTTGATCAAAAAATTCTAATCGTTGTGCCATCATAATAGCTTGATCAGTTTCATCAAATGCATCTTCAATTTCTAAAAATCTTTTTTTAGCAGCAGGCATATTTTCTTTCCACTGTTCTTCTGCAGCTTTAAAATTAGTTTGAACTGTTTTATTCATTAGTTCTTTAATAGTATCTAATGAACCTTCTAGTTCATCTAATTTATCTGCTTCTGCAGCAGTAATAATATTAGATTCTACTAATTCTTTAATTAAGCCTTTATAAATTTCTTCACTCCTCTCGTTTGAGGTAGCTGTTTTAGAATCTGTTTGGTTTCTAGTGCCTTCATAAGCACCTTCACCTTTTTCAGATTCTACAGGGTTAAACAATCCTTCTGGTTTATCATCAGGTGTTGTTTCTTTTTCTCCTTCTTCAGAATTTTCGTCAGACTCCACGACTGCATTTAATTCTTCTGGGGACATTATTTGAAGTCCTTCAAATAAATCTTCTTTTTCTTCACTCATTTTTTTGCTGTCTTTATTTGGTTACAATATTAAAATTATTTTTATAAATAAACTTAAATCTATTTATAAGTATATGCTATAATCCTATAGCTTTATTTGTTTTTGATTGCTTTAGTTCTTTCTTTTTCAAGACCCATTTTTTGCATAGCAATATTTTCTTTAGCTTGATTAGAACGTATTTGTTC
>Ga0098037_1001661_pt1 | contig 10153 bp, 6 predicted proteins | sample 5_EtaG_FD_75050 | JGI IMG/M metagenome (GOLD analysis project Ga0098037, IMG submission 75050) | Marine viral communities from the Subarctic Pacific Ocean - 5_ETSP_OMZ_AT15132 metaG | ecosystem: Environmental > Aquatic > Marine > Oceanic | place: Pacific Ocean | collected 2015-01-08 | reverse complement strand
GAGCCGTTCAGGATGCTAACAGAGCAAACCGAGAGATTAGTGATAAGTATGGGGTATCCAACCAAAAACTTATAGACTCTGTTAATTCTTTAAAGAGCACTTTCGAAGAAGCTTCATTCTTCGGAGGTGAAACTACTGCTTCCCTTGAAACTTTAACCATGGAGTTGAAAGCAAGAACAGGTGGTAAGAATGTAGAGGGTGCGATTCAAACCTTGTTAGGTTTGGGCACTGGGGGTTTGGGTAATCTAGGTGCCGCTATCAGGACTGGGGCTGGTGGCTTACGAGCTAGGATTTCTGGAGGACAAGCAGTAGGTATGGGAGATATTATGCCCATTCTACAACAAGTATCCCAGATAGCGCAACAATCTGGCGGTGGCAATCTTGCTCTTGGGGCTGATATTGCTGCTATGAGAACTGGTCTTAGTAGACAGCAAGTAGTTCAGTTAGTAAATTTAAATCAACAGCTTCAGAAAGACTACACACTCAATGCAGAGTCCAAGAAGACTACTGATGAAACTTTCAATAGTATACAAAACGTTAACGAGAGAGCAAGGAATTTCTACGATAAAACTGCGATTCAGTCATTAGCACTGTTAGGAACTATTAGCACAGCAACCATAGGGATGGCTGCAAATACTGTCATGGCGGGAGGTGCGCTTGCTGGCCTACTTCCTGCCGGTGGAGGTGGTTTAGCTGGTGGCGCTGCTCGCATTGGCAGTATGCTTCCTCGTCTCGGTGGAGCAGCCGCACTAGGAACTGCTGCATATGGAGCGAAAGCGGCAACCGGCGGCGGCTTCCTTAGTAACATATTAACAGGGGCATCTGTAGGTTCTATTGGTGGCCCAATGGGCACTATTGCTGGAGCCGCTGGTGGTCTTATATTCAGCATCTTCGAAAACATCGCGGGTAGCACTAAGGAGACTGCCGAAGAAGTTAGGAAGCAAAGGGAAATGGAAGAAGAGCAACGCCGTCAAGAAGCTGCGATCCAGTCTTCCAAAGATATAGCCAGAGTTTCTTTCTTGGCTCAGTATATTAGAAGTAGAGGTGGTGCTGACTTAAACGGCAATACCGAACTTTACTTGGAGGTGATTGCCAAGAATATTCAGGAAATGAATTCGAAATCTACAACTCCTAAGAGCACGTTAGGGAGGAAGCAATAATGGTATCATTCTTAAAAGATTTATTTAAAGGTTACGATGGAAGCCTTAAGAAGAATAGTCGCTTACTGCATGAGCGATCCCATTTAGCTTTAGAATTCCCACAATCGAATAATCGAATAATTAGAACGTTCATACCTATGTTGCAAAACGCTCAGGTATCAGAGCGGGGAACTGCCAACCTAAACAATTACAATCTAGTGGGACGCGCTGGTCAGTTATTCTCTTATGCCGGTGCTCAATCTCGAAAGATTAATCTAACGTTCAATATTAGTTTGTTGCATGTCATGGAGATGGATTCAACTGAAGGAATCTCCGATAAGTTTAAGCAGCAGTTTAAACTCTTCTTTACGGAGAGAGAAGATGCCAAGCAATTGTTTGATATGCGTGATGAGCAATCCGCAGGTTTTAAATCGGTTGAAGAGCCTGATAATTTTGTATCTCAGGGGCAATCTTTTTCTTTATTTCCTGCTGAAGGCACGGGTTCCGTTCTCCAATCCCCTGACGATTTTCTCGGAGACAGCGATCAGAAAATAAATGGCAAAGGAAGGGACTACGCGAGCGTTCACAGAAACTACTATCGCAAACTAATAGGTGAACTTACTGGGTCACCCCTTGATAACCAGGAGAGTGAAAGCTTTCTTGGGCCTCTCTTAAGTAACTTTGATATCTCGTTAGCATCTCAGGGATACAAGAATGTTAATGATAGCATTGATTTAGTTTACTGCTGGGTGAATCTTATACGAGGCACTATCCTGAACAACTCCTCTAATACACTTTATGGTCCTCCAATTGTTAGACTAACTCATGGTCCAATGTATAACAACGTTCCCTGTCTTGTTGAGAACTACAGTATCCGCATTGCAGAGGAGGCAGGTTATGATGTTCAGACGTTTACACCTCGTCAAATCGAAGTTACTCTTTCCTTGATTGAATCTAGAACAGGCGACTTTGGGAAATACCAAGCTACGACTCTTCAAGCCGGAGATAACCTTACTGGTTGGGAATCTATAATAAGTAATAACGATCTCGATCCTCAAAACGGATTGATAGGGAAGGGTTCTTTATGATATACAAAAATCATTTAAAGATGGGCTTTAACGAGGTCATCCACAAGAATAAGAAAGTTGTATCAAGTCTGAATTCGTTAGAGTTTAGAACCTTCATTGAGTCCTTGGATGATAGCGCCTATCAGATAGGGACAATCCCCCCAGGATTCGAACATCGCGCCGACAGGATCTCTGATTTGTTTTATGATACCCCTGAGTTGGATTGGCTTATTTGTTGGACAAATAATGTATCGGACCCGTTTCAGCAATTAAATGTTGGTGATAGAATTAGAATCCTGAAGTGATATGTCGAAGTCTTTCCCATACAACGTTGTTTTAACCAAGTCTGCCGAGGTGGCGGAGAAGCTTTTCTTTGACAAAGATATAACGGGCAACACGGTTAACAAGCGAAGACTTAATTCAATCTATGGAGGCTTGTCCAAAGAAGAGATCGCAGATACAGTAATTGTATCTCCTTTCTCTAATAATGGATTTATTAGTTTAATCAACGAGTTACCTATGGGGGGTGGCAATAAGTTTGTTACGTTGAAGATGATGGAAACTTCTACTTTATTAGAGAAGTTTCTTATACCTTCGAACGCTCAAGAGGAACTGGTTTTCGCTAGATTTAAAAAGAGAATAAAGAACTCTCTAGAGTTAGATGCAGATACGCTAGACATCTTGAAGAACATTCGTCCAAGATTCTATCTAGCCTACGGTATTGGGGATGATGTCAGCCAGTGGTCTGGGCCTTTTATCATCGACCTTATAGATGCTAATTTAACTATCACATCCGAGGGATTGCGTGAACTAGAATTAGTTTTCACGCCTACACTAGACACTCTTGGCGTTTTTACTAATAAAATATTTAAGGATGAGGACTTGGCTCAAGGGCGCTCAGTTTTCGATACGAACAGAACAAGCTCTCCTTCCATCGAAACTAGGTCAGAAAGTACTTTCGAATTAACGGAATCCTTTATAGCAGATGCGGGCAACCTTAGGGAGCTTAATCTTGATGGAGATAGATGGAACTTCGCAATTAGAAAACTCATACGTCAGTTTATATCTGACAAATATTCAACTGTTCCTAAGGGTAATGTTTTAGTTTTATTTAATCAAGATTTAGATAAGGATAGTAGTGATAAGAATGCTCCCTTTAAAAGGAAGAAACGAACAGAGTTCGTGACTACCCCCGACTTCGTGTCCCTTTATCAGGACGTACTGGCTGAGTATGGCATCACTAGTTATTACCCTTTAAAACCTGAAGTAGCCAAGGAAATTGAGGAGGGTAAGGCTGATTACGCTAACAGGATAAACAAGGGGTTAGCTCAAGAAGGACCAGCAATATCTAAAGATATCGAGAAGGTGTTAATAAATAAGTTACCCGGAACGGAAGGGATTCTTCCCCCTGGGCGTGCAGCACCGGGCCGCGCCGATGTATCTGATTTGATAAGGGTTAATAACGCGATTCTACGTGCTGAGGAGATTATTCTCACTAGGGAGCTTACTCCTGATGAAAATAAAGCTCTTAACTCACTTCTCGTCGAGAGGGATGCTCTTCTTAAAAATGTTAAGATTGAAGTAAAATCAAAGCCTATACCTTTAGAGACCGCCATAATAAATAACTTTGTGGAGCAAGTGGAAAAGGCTCGTGCATCTAATCAAGATCTCGCCATGGAGAATTCGGAGGTCATCGTAGATGATACTAAAATTACTTTAGCCTTTTATGCGGACTATGTTTTATCAGATATCGATGACAATGTCTTAGAATCTCTGAGACCTCTTTACAAATTTTTCTCAAAACTAAAAACAAAAATAACTGAAAAGTTTGACCCCATCTTCCTTGAGGAGAATGATATTAAGTTAACTAGCTTACTTAAAAGGCATAACTTAATTGAAGATTCAAAGGCACCTGTTATTATTCTTGGTGATAGGGATCTTATTAATTCTCTTATTTATGACAATAACTTTTTGCCTAATAATTTAGGTAAGACTTTAAGTTATAGCTTTAAACCTAAAGAAACTAAAGATGCTTGGTTTAATTATAAGAAAGATCTAACGGCCACCTTCTATGCAGACAAATCACGTACTTCTTCAATGGGCGAGCAGGTAGACTTTGGACCTTATGTGGGATTTGAAAAGAGAATTAAAGATGATTCTTTAATCTTCATGCATAACTTGAAAAATTCAAATGTTATTGATGTCAGCTTTGATGCTAGCCCCTATAAAGGTGAACTTCTAAATATTGCTAACGAATCTACCTACAGGCTTTTAAATCAAGGTTTAAGTACAGATGAAGAGCAAACATTATTGGATAATACTTTAAAATTTAACTCACTAGATTACATCACAGGTAGGGTCCGTAGTCAAGTTGATGATCTTAATGACCCTTCAAAAATTGTTAAATATTTAAGAGGCGACAAATCCAGCTTGAGCTTGTTAAAGCAGATAGGAGACTCCTCTGCAAAAGATTTCTTAGATTTATTAATATTTAAGCTTAAAGGGCAAGATGTCACCCACTTCAAGCGCAGAGTGCCTCCAGGAACTGTCGCGACTTATGAGGCTAATACGCTAAAGAAAGCAAGCTCATATATTCTACAAGCTACAATTAAGACTCTTCCTTTTTTCAACACAAATATATTTTTAGGTAGGCACTGTCTGCTGGTGGGTGCTCCTAATAGAGTTATTGGATCCCCAATTAACAGAGAAAGAGGCCAACTGCCTGAGCCTGCGGTATTCTCCAACGGCTATAATATTTATGGTTATAAGCACGTAATAGAGGTAGGTCAAGCTTATTCTGAGTTTACCCTTTATCAGAACGGTCATGGTGCTGATGCGGGGGATTCTATGCGAATCACAGTAGCTGAATTATTAGACATTGATATGGAACCTGATTCTGCCGTTACTGGGGAAGCTAAAGATTTCATAACAGAAATAAATCAAGTACAGGTGAGAGTCAATGGGCGGAACCTGCTCTCTGGTTCTAAAGTGTAATTAAATAGGATATTAAAATGAAATTTGTAGTAGGCACAGTTACAAGCAACGCAGATGCCTCAAGGTCCGGTTTACTTGAGGTTAGATTCCCTAAGATTTTCGATGGTAATCCTCAAAAAGTAACCTATACTTCTCCTTATTGCAAGATAAACTCAGGAGGCTTTATTGCAATTCCCGAGAAGGACGATCAAATCCTTGCTCTATACAACGAGGATCTTATTCCTGGTGAGTCTTTGTTTTACTACCACTCAACCATCTTACGAGATAGGGAGTTCGTTGGCGATGAAAAGCCTAATCCTAATTTCAAACCTCTTAGGAGTAGTGACCCTAAAGCTCAAATATACAACAAAGATAATAAGCCTGCAACTCAAACGTTCACAAACCCTGTCGGGGCTGGTCTATACATTCAACGAGATTTTTCCGACTCCAGCATAAGTAACAATGTCACCCTTAAGGCCGAGTCTGGTGATGAGATTAATCTAGGTCCTTTAGGCTTTCAAGTTAGAAACCCTCAAGGCGACTCTATTATTTTGACTGGTTCCAACCCAAATGATGGTTATGCCGCTCAATCATTCTCGGTAGAAACGGAATCTAATCAGGAATATAAGTGTACATCCTCTGACATAACAATGAAGATCATTGATGGTGGTGACATTAACATCATCAATGATTCGACTGGGAATGTGGGCCTACAAGGCATTGGCGGTCCATGGTCTGGGAATATACGTCTGAAGAGTAAGTATAGAAATATTGATTTAGCTGCCCTTGGTGAAGGAAGCCATGTAAATATAATTACTCAAGGAGCTACGATTCAAGTGGATAGTTTAGGTAAAGTTACAATTTCTTCAGGCGGTGATATTCAGCTTCAAAGCGCAGAGAATGTCAACATCAACGCAACGAAGCGTGTCAATATTTTTGGAGGAGAAGGCGTTCAGGTGGGATCTACTGGTACCGTAGAACTCAACGCAAGTCCTTTTGTTAGCGTAAACGGCAATGCTGTGGAATTCCTTCCTACAAGTCCAAGTAAGGATGATATAGCAAAGTTCATTAGTGCCACTCCAGGTTTCCCTGTAGGGTTACCTACAATCGTGCCTAATGACTACTATGACCCGGTAGGTGTGGGTCCAGGGGGTGTTCAGATTTAATGGCATTTGATCTTAAAACATTTCTTAGTTCTGGAGGCAGTGCTTCCAACCTTGCTGGTCAGTTTGGTGTTCCAAGCTGTATGCTTGGACTAGCTTCTGATGTTCTTGGCTTAATACCAACTCCTATCCTTTTAGCTTATCGAGATTCGTTAGCAAAAGGCAGGGCTGCGGCTGACGCTGTTATAAAGAGGATAAACTCTGAAATTCGAGATGCTCTAGGTATTTCACTATTTCCTGATCGTGACGGCTTTTTCGGCTACTTCTCTAGCTCATCCAGGTTTGGGTTAGATATACTCGCTGGGATCACAGGGGCAATAGGAGAGTTTGTCGGAGCGGCACAAGGGATCGCAGCGGCAGCTTCTGAGCTTGAGAATAAGTTAAATGCTGCTAAAGCTTGCTTGGCAAAGTTTAAAGAGTCTTTGGACTTTCAAAATGGGGAGGCGGGTGTCCGTAGAGAAGAATTAGCTGCCTTAAAGCCAGCAGACTACAGTCAAATAATTAATTCTCAGTTTGCAGTTGCAATGGAGCAATCCAAAATAGCTCAAGACTTTATAGATAAGGCTGATAATCAGCAGAGTAACATTGATGGTATTATCCTTAATAGGACATTAGATCCATCCTTGGAGCCTGGGGAAGCTAGGGAGACTACCGAGTCTGTATTCCGTCTCGAAGCTGGTCCACCTAAGTCCCGTTCTGGTAAATTTGTATTATCTGTTGATGGTTTATACTATGACTCTCAAGTCGATGGCATTGAACCCGCTCTTCTTGAGTTATCTGAAAGAGAGGAAGTAGTAAAGTTTAAACCCGGTGGGTTCCCTGATGGGGATAATTGGAAACTAGAATTCGATCCTAGCTTAGGTGGTCGTGGGGTTCCGACAACCTCAGAAGATCTTGATTATTACTTTAACAGTATTTTGGATCCTAATATTATTGATGATTCTGCTTCCCTCACTAAATACTACGACCAGGACGATCTTCTACTAAACCTTGTAGGTCAAAAAGACAGGAGAGTGTTTGATGTTTCTTCTGAACTTCAAGAGTTGATAGATGCCGGTTCTTCTATTGCGGTAACTGACAATATGCGTCAGGTGATGTTCTCAGAAACTTCTCAATTTGAAGATAAGATAAGAAAGCGTAAAAAGCAGATTGAGCTTGCTGTTAAAGTGCCTACCTTCTTGGGTAAAGGGCCTCTATATACGCCAGGAAATGTCCCAATTAACGACTTCTCCTATCTAGCTGGTTCTAACTTCTTAGTTGATATTGAAAATCAACGGAGCATTGTATTGGATCAAGCCGATGTTACAGGCGTGGTTTTACCTCTTGAGGTAAAATATACTGAGAAGGTGGAGACGAATGACTCGATATTCCTTGATCATATCCTGCTAGCAAATGTGGCCAAGGGTGAAATTCTATCTGATGCGCCTGCTTCATCTGCCCCAACTCTGCAAGTGAATACTAGGATTGTCGATGATGGTCTAGTAGCCTTGTATAACTACCTAACAGTTGAGTTTAGTAATACATCTGGTACAGCTTACGGCCTACGAAACTCTAGCAAGGTCGGAAAGTCTAACAATGGTCAGATTGTAGGCACTCCGTCTTCTGTTTTCAATAAGGGTTTGGGCTTGGCTAATCTTGAGGGCCTCTGCGAATTAAATTCCTCTGATAATGCTATCGTAAGTTCAATGGGGAGTTATGTTAAATTACCGCAACAAAGTGATCTTCAAGATATATTCTACAACACTAAGGGCGCATCTTTTGAAACCTGGATACATGCCCCTAATTTGAGCAGTGTCTCGGATGGATACACGGTTGGTAACGCAGCTACATCAGCACTATACCGTTTGATCTTAGCCAATGAGAATACAGGAATAAATGATAGTAAAACTCCTCAAGCTGATATTAACAACTTAGACAAGGATGAGGGAACAGGCATTGTTAGGGGTTTAGTTTATGGATTCACGATAGACAGGAGGTTTACTCAGAATGAATTACCAAGCAACGCTGCCGCTGATAACCCAGGAAATCAAGCAGTTTTAGTGTTGGCTCCTACTCAATCCTACGACTCATCTAGCGCCGGTTTCATAGCTGACCGTGATACCAATTGTAACAGAACTGCTTGGAGAGGGCTTAAAGTCCCTGTCTTCCAGTCCATTAACGGTAAATCACTTTCAAGCTGTGAGAGTGAGTTCTGCCATTTATCCCTTACGGTTAACCCCTTAGAAGATTCAATTAAGGTATATCTTGACGGCGTCAATATAAGCACTTCTAGCTACCGTAGTGTGTTTGGCACTGCGACAGTTGGGGAGGTATTTAAAACTCCCTCAGTATTCCAAAATAATTCATTCAGATATGACTCGTCTAGTGTAAATGCCGCCTCTGTTGATGCTGCAAAGGCAGGACCTAGACTGGATGCCTTCTTTACTCCTTGGATTCTAGGGGGTGGATATACTGATGGCAACCCCAATGGTAACTTCATGGGTGGGGAATACAACGGAAAGATTAGTGGTTTGCGAGGCTATTTGGGATGCACTCGATTCTATAGTAGACCTCTAGAGGATAGTGAAGTCCTAAATAATTACAATGCTACTCAAAAGTTCTTTAAGAACATAGATTTAGATTAAAATGGCAATTTCAACTAACGTAACAACTTACGGCACAGTAACTCCTCGTTTACTTAAAAGACCCACCTCGCTGGAGGATCCTAAGTTTCAAGGGCTTGCTTACCCAGTCCCTCTTAATCCTAAAAACGGGTACTTTAGTAAAGCATCCAACCTTGATCTAATCAAGTCTAACCTCACCTCTTTAATTAAAACTCAAAGAGGCGAGAGGTTTATGCGTCCTGACTTAGGGTGTAATCTTAGAAAATTCCTCATGGAACCCTTAGATGAGGCTCTGTTTTCTCTGATAAAAGAGGAGGTTGTTACCGCGATACGTAGATATCTTAGAACCGTTTCCGTAGGCAAAGTTCAGGCTTTTGAAACGAGGACTGGGCAATTAAAGGTTAATTTATTCTGCTCTGTTAGGGATTCTATTGCGTCAGCTTTTAATATTGGAGTTAGAATTTAATGGTAGCTTTTTCGGGGACAGTTGAATCGGATTTCTTGAAGTTATTACCTTCAAATATTACGGACAAGGTAAAGCTCATTGATTTCAGTGCTTCGGACTTTGAGACCTTACGTCAAAACTTAATTGACTACATCAAGGCAACATTTCCATTAGACTATAACAACTTTGAAAGCTCCGATTTCGGGATGCTTTTGTTAGAGATGATGGCAGCAGTTGGTCACATTCAGTCCAACAAGTCTGATTACCTAGCCAACGAGAACTACATAGGAACTGCCCGCAGCCGCGATAGTGTTAAGAGGCTTTTGGAGCTAGTGGGGGTAAGGATGAAGGGTCCTATTTCAGCAGCAGCAAACGCCTCGTTGGCATATACTGCTGGTGATACTGTTCCCGACCCTACCACATTAACGGTATCAGCGGCTAACCGCGTGCTATCCATTACGTCCCCTGAAGATGGTGGGACTTTAAGTTATACTCTGTACAAAGTAAATAATAATGGCACGGTGGATCTCACAGACTCCTCAGAGGATCTAGAGTTTTCTGTAAGTGCTAGTGGTAGAAACGTATTAGTAACTGACGCGGTCCTTCTTGAAGGGGCTTTAGTTGTTGAGACCGGAACATTTACATCCCCTTCTGAAATTAAATCGATAGAGCTTTCTGAGTCTCCTTATGTTGAGAAGAGTGCTCAAGTATATTTGACTGGTAGCACGAATACTGAAGGCGTGTATACTGAGGAGGATAATAT
>Ga0098037_1001660_pt1 | contig 10161 bp, 16 predicted proteins | sample 5_EtaG_FD_75050 | JGI IMG/M metagenome (GOLD analysis project Ga0098037, IMG submission 75050) | Marine viral communities from the Subarctic Pacific Ocean - 5_ETSP_OMZ_AT15132 metaG | ecosystem: Environmental > Aquatic > Marine > Oceanic | place: Pacific Ocean | collected 2015-01-08 | reverse complement strand
GTTGTAGAAAACTTTCTTCTCGGCCGCGTTCATCAGTGATGATCGAAAGTCGGTAAAGCGCTGAAGTCCTCACTCAGCATATCGATGTAAGCACCATCGGCCGCTTCGTTGTAAATAAACCTCGCACGGATTTCGCGACCATCGTTGTGGTCGATGCTGAATGTAACTGGATACAACTTCTCGCGATCTACATCGTCGAAAAACTTGTAACTCAGCGTTCTGTTGAGGCCCAGCTTGATGGCTTTGCCATTCAGATGCTTGAGCGTCGGATAGTCAAGATAAGCATAACTTGCCATTGGGGTTCTCCCTGTTGTGCGCTTCATTGCGCGTGATGAATATAGCAAACTGCGTGTCGTTGTGCAAACAGTTACTCGTCATAAAAGCAGAAGTCAAAAGAGTAATACGGCTCGGCGTATCCCCAAGGACCATTGACGAATCGCTTGACTGCCCACTCAAAAGGACCGGACTCCCAGCCGATTCGCAGATAACCATCCTCTTCTCTTTTGTAGACTTCGTAATCTGGGTTCATGCCGTGCAACTTGCAATCCTTGACCAGCGCTTTGTAAGCGGCATTCGCCGCCGCCTTTGCAGTCTTGAACTTCGCAAAGTTTACCTTGTCGAAATTGGGCATGAAGTCATGCGCGTCTTCACCCCCATACATCAGTGCGTCGATATTCATATCAGCTCCATTTACTTTTCGAAAAACACAGACTTCCAAAAGATACCAATCGGAGATCCGTTGGCAGTTCTTTCGTCGGGCTTTTTGATTTTGAGCAGTGGGATCCAGTCGCTATCTCCGCCCTCCCAATTGATCAGTACCTCGCGATGAGCAAGGTCATCAGAAATTCTTGATCCCGCAATCACACCTTCAGCTATCGGGATCATCGCGCCGTAGTCGCCGATCACCTCTTTGCCGATTAACTTGTTCATGCCGCTTCTCCTTTCGCGAGCTTGGCCTTCCAGACCAGACAGAACTCTTTGACAGTGAGGTCAGACTTCGCGACCTCTTCGTCCCAAAACCAATCGAACCATTCGATGCCGTAATCGCTACCATCAACCAGTCCGATCCCGTCGAGAATGAAAGCGCAGTACGCTTCATCTCTCGCGGCGGAACGGACCAGTCTGTCAATGTTCAGAACTGGCCCGTCCTTCTTTGCCGCTTTGATCATCTTGCCTCCCTGTCAATGTCGAGACCCCCTCGACTTCAAGTACAGTCTCTCATATCCCCGTGTCGTTGTCTACAACTTTCTACAAAAGTAATTGTGAAATATTCACATTCATACACCATACATTTATTTGTGTAGGGGGTTGCACATCGACACGGAAAGGAGTAAGATGGGTTTGTTGGTTGGGATTGGAGAGAAACATGATTGACGAAGCAGACATCTGGAAGCTCGCTGGCAAAAACGCCAAAGCTATCTGGGCCGTCGATGTTGACAATGCCTATGACGAGTACGAGTTCGCGGTGTGGCTGAAAGATGGATTCATTCAAGGCGGCGGATACAACAACTCTATCATCGTCATCCAAGAGGATATGGACCCTGAAGATGTTGAGTGGGAATTTTCTTTGATTGAGGAGATTTGAGATGGACCGAGACGCGCTGATGAACGAACTGATTTGCCTCGCTGAGATTCGAGGCGAACTTGATGACGCCAACAACGCTAAGGTTGAGGCGCGAATTGTTGAAATTCGCAAGCTACTTTGGCCCCTGCTTTTCTGAGGAGGATTGCATGAAACTCCGAATCGCCAAAGCCAAGAACGTCAGCGTCGCTGAGCGGAACTTGGTTGCCAAGTGGGTCAAGAAGTGTCTCAAGGAGTTGGCGAAAAAAGATCACGAGATTGCTGATCGTTTCGTGGACGCCAAGCCCATCAAGTACGCCGACATGATCGACAACATCGAGGTCTACTGCAAAGGGAGCGGACAGCGCTCTAACGGTGGCTGTTACAAGATCAACATCGACATCAAGGGCGCCCATCGGGAAGCCAAGGTCGGCAAGTTCCACGAGTACAAGGCTTTCGAAAACGATCCCGTGATCGGAGCGTTCAAGACTGACAATGTTGAGGCGGTCATCGCCGCGACTGTTGCCCACGAAGTGGCGCACCACGTTCAGTATCGATACGGGCCCTGCACTCGATGGCTGAAGAAGTCTTACAACAAGCCGCACGGCGATGGGTTCAAAGACATCTATCGAATCCTTCGAGCGCGGGTTGTGAATCCGGTGTTTCTGAACAATGACGTCAGGGAGGCGGCATGACTACTTTACCCTCTTCCCGCTTCGGCGGCTGGACCCGCAGGTGCAACGGTGTGCAACAGCACGGCATTAAACCCAAGGCGTTCATCAAGATGTTGATGAGCAATGGGTTCAGTCGAGAGCAGGCCAAGTCTCGGTGCAAAGATTTGCAGAGCGCCGACGTGTGGTACTCGGACTGCGGCCGCTACAAGGTTGTCAGTCAGGAAATCAAAGTGGGTGACGGTCTCTGCCACAACGAAATGTTCGACGGCACCACTTGGCTATCGATCCGAATCGACAATGGCGAAAGCCATCTGATCGACTGGCGCGACTTCCAAGCCATCAAGAATGATTTGTGCGGCGAGCATCGGCAAGGCGTAGAGATCTATCCGCAAGAAGACGTGCTTCACGACACTGCGAACGTCTTTCATCTTTGGGTGTTCCCCGAAGACATCAGGCTCCCGCTTGGTTGGGGAATGCGTGATGTCGACTACACCGAATCTATTGAGCAGAGGGGAGAGTGAAATGATTGAAGAAATTCTGAAAGGCCAGAAGCGTCCCAAGAAGCGGGGCAGACCTAGACGCGAAATGCCGGTTACGCGAGAAGAAATAAATGCGAGGTCGAGAGAGTACAAGAAGAAGAACAACATCAAAAACGTGTCTTTGAAAGGGCATCTGCTTGACATGATTCACGCTGAGCAGGAACGGCTTTCTGAGGAGCTTGGCATAACGCTGACAATACAGCAGACGGTTGAGCTTGTTTTTAAGCGGCTTAGTAAGAAAAAGGGAGAATAGGTTGAAAGGATGGAACCCAGAGTGGTTGGCACTCAACTATTGCGACAACTGTCAGAGGGATGTCGCTGGCCCCGTCCACACTTTTCAGCGCGGGCGCTACGCGGGCAACCCCACCAAATACTGCGGGCGCTGTTGGGATGTCGTAAAAGACTTCGAAAATAATGAAAAAAACTTGTATAAAAGTGTAGACATCGACACGGAAAGGTGAGACAATTCTATTGTGGTTGGGGTGGTCCTGACCGAAACAGGGAGATAAGCATGGATATTCAAGAGATTCACGACGAAGCGAAGTGCGCGGCAGTTGAGGCCGCAAACGCACGAGCGGGAGAGTGGGGTGATCGATGGGGTATGTGCGGCTTTGCTTGGGTCAAGATTTACGGCCACGGCGGCAAGAAAATCCACGGCAACTCTAAGCTCGCCAAAGCGCTCGCCAAGGTGGGCATCAAGCGGGACTATCAAGGCGTCCTGTCTTTGTGGGATCCCGCCGGTTTGATGACTCAGAATGTTGACATCAAAGAGGCTGGTGCCGAAGCCTACGCTAAAGTCTTGAACGCGCATGGCTTTGAGGCTTACGTCGATAGCCGACTCGACTAGAGTCCAGCCAGTCGGGCGCTTGCGGGTGCCCTTCTGAGTGGGCTTTTCCACTGACACAGGGAGAAATTTTTATGAGTGCCTATCTTTGCAGTCCCGAAGACTTTGCAAAAGTCGCGGCCTACGCCGCGGGATACAAGTGGGGTTTTCACGCTTACAACGGCTTCAACAAAGAAGCCATTGGTGATGGCGATCTTGATGCGGTGGCTATCGCGCTGAAGCTGGCGACTGCCAACATCGCGTCTGTTGCCTATCGATACCCGAATCACGGCAAGTTTGGCGGCTTCCTCGACTCTGACGAAGAGTTGGTTGAGTTCTTGGGAGACTGTGCCGTCGAGGCGCGAAAAGCCGAGAAGGCTCCGAGGAGAAATGCCGACGAGATTTATGGTCTGCTGGCAGAGATCGAGTATCAGTCTGATCAGAGGCCCGACTGGATCGAGCAAGACGCCTACTGGTTGCTGGCTCGCATCAAAAACAATGCGGCCCGAGAAATGATGAACATTCTTGTCGAGCAAAAAAAGCGCAGGATGGAGGAGATGGCGGCATGACCAACGAAGAAGCAAAGAAAATCATCGGCCGCACGAATGGTGTTTTTCTGAAAAATATGCACAAGGCTCTTTCGATGCACAGGTGGCACAACACCGAGGAAGAAGAGCGACGGCTTGAAGCCGCCTGCAAAGTTCTGCGTAAAAAATATACGCCTAGAGCGTAGTTATCCCGCCCGTCTTTTCCGCCGACGTTCTATAACTCGGCGGATTGTTTCTTGAGACACTGGACTGTACGCTTCCGCCGTACCTTCGTCCTCGGCTTTCTGCCAATCGAATGTCTGTGCCTTCGAGTAATCCCGCTTCATCTTCGATGACGGGCTTAGGATCCCTTTGGCCGACTGAGTTATCGATCCTCGTGTAGCCATCTGCTACCTCCTCTTGTTTCAAAATGTCATAAGTCTGGCTTGGCTTGTTACCGACCTGATTTAGCTTTTCTACTGGTATGATGCGGCCCGTAGCGCCGAATCTCCTAAACATCCTGATGGCGGCGTCCTCTGCTGGGACCGCAACATCTACAAGCTGAATCTCATATCCAGCATCTCTGAGCCTTTGAATCTTGCCCCGCACCTTATCGGCCTTGTCGCCGACAGTCGGAATGACCAGATTGTCGCCCTCTGCCACTGCGACTTCTTGCACCATCTGGCTGATCTGCTGGGACTCCTTGTGGACCGCATTTGCACCCACGCCCCCCTGATATTCGGGCAATATTTTCTTTGCCTCATCGGGGTCGATAATCGTCGCGTTATACTTTCTTGCAATCGGATTTGAAATTGAGCTTTTGCCAGAAGCTGGGGGGCCCATCACAAAAATTGCAACGGGTTTGCCTGCTCCCCTGCTCGCGGGACCGGGGTACTCTAGGCCGTCATCTGCCCAGCCGAGTCTTTTAGAGCTGTCATAAAGCTCATCAACTGCGTCCTCATATCCTATCACTTCTCGCGCTTGTTCGCCTTTCCCAAACTGAAAGACGCGATTAGTTTCCCATTCCGCTGTCCCATAGTTCGGCGCAGAATCTGTAGTCGGTATTCTTCCTATCTGGGCTTGCGCTTCGAGAACAGCGGGATGACTGTCAATTGCTTGACGAAGATTCGGATCCTTTGCTTGGATGCCTGCTTCCAGTATTTCTTTGAACTCGTCCATACTGCCGCTGGCCGCACGGGCCACGCGGGCACTTTTCGCAACCCCGCCCACGACAGGCAACACGCCAGCCAGTTGTAGAGCTGAATCCAGAAAGTTGCCTTCCATCACATTCTGCATGAGGCTGGGCGAACGCGGGCCCATAGCCATTTCCTCGACCGTCATATCTGCGTCAGGGAACGCAGGATACAAGCCGAGCACATCCGCAACGCCCGCACCGGGCGTAAATCCGGCGCCGACGTTAGCCGCCTGCGCTGGTGTCAAAAGGGGATCGTTCGCGCGGGCCAGCATTTCCCGCTGTGCCTGAGCACGTTCGCGACGATTCATGGGCTCTTCTGGCTCGAAGATGTCGATGGTCGGGTCCATAACGGACGCTGTTGGTTGCATAGTTAAGCTACCCTCTGCTCCTGAATCCAGCCCTCGGAAAGAAAGGCCAGCCAATCTTCAAATGACACGACAGCCACGCCCTCACACTCCAAACCATGATTGATGGCGCTGATCGGTAGAGTAACGCGAATCGGCTTGTTGTTAAACTTCCAGATTAGAACGGGAGTTCTCTCGCCCGCGGCATCGCAGACCTGCTTCCACCAGTTCTTCGAGTACCACCACCCATCCTTGTAGGCTTTGCATTCGATGGCGTAGCCGGGTATTTCAATATCGCATAGGTCTTTTGCCTGATATTGATCCAGATTGCGTTTGCACCGCACTTCGAGGTCGTTTTCTTCGAAAAAAACGTTGAGACGCTTTACAATGTCTCTTTCGAAAGCCGCGCCCTTATTTCTGCTGTCCACCATGGTTTGCGATAGTACCGCAACTGGCGCAAAATTCTAATCGATAGGGGTCCCATAGGGGTCCCACATATCTGGGCCCCGCGGCTCCAACCCTTGAGACCAAGGACTCCCTGCCTTGGTGGGGTCGCGGGGCCCTCTTCTTTTGCCGAGTTATTTTTTTGGGCACTGAATGTACCAAACCTTGCTATAGCTATAGCGTGACGCGAGCTGGCGCCAAGGGGGGTGCCGCCCCCTACCCTGACCCCGCTCTCCAATCGAAAAATCCAAATCCATAGAGACCCAAATGTAACTTCCTTAAATGAAGATTTACGTCAGTTAGACCGTCGTCCGCGCGCGGGAACGCGAAAATTCGACAACCTTATGTCAAAATCGCATAACAAACGCAAGTTTGATGCCGCTCGGAGAGCGAAAGGGTATTTTCTGGAGTTTTTGCGGCGGCAAAAGAGAGAGGGCTCTCTCTCGGTTTTTTTATGCACACCTTGATATTTTTGCTGTCACCGATCTTTGCTGTCGAAACCAGCTTCCATGCCGAGCAGTTCGTTCAGCCTCGCCTTGATGTCTTCCTTGTTCATCTTGTCCACATTTGCGTTGATGTTGAGGTTCTGACTGCGCTGAATCGTTAGGCCAGCGAGCTGGTTCAGCTCCTTCACTGCGCTGACTGCCGCGTTGTAGTTCCCGCCTTCGAAGCTGGTCTCTGCGATCTTCCATAACATCGATCCAGTTTTCTCTGGCGTAATCGCGTACTTCGCTCGCAACTCTTCCTGCTTCATGCGGATCGCCTTCACCACATTCGGATGCGTCTCGCCATCGAGTAGCTTGCTGGCAGAAGCACCGGGGAAGTTGAAGCCAGCACGTCGAGCCGCCTCGGTCTGACCGCAGGCGCCCTCGGTGTAGTACCAAACGAACGCCGCCTGCATCTCTGTCAGATCCAGCTCGGGATCCGATTCGAACTGCATCGGGGTCCTGACCAGTTCAGGATTGGTCTTGCGCGGACGCCCTCGTTTACGTTTCGGCTCTTCACTCATATCAAAATCCAACAGGGTACAGGGTAGGGTAGGGTAGGCATTCTATATAGTAGCTAGTTATACCTTTACAAATCACTACTTTGTAAACATAAAACTATCAATATATACTTTGAAGTACACTACACTACCCTAATTTATTACCCTTACCAATCAATCACTTACCCATCTTCGATGCAGGGTACAGTGTACTACCCTCACCGAAAACACCCGAATTTGTAAGCTCGCCACGTTTACAATTGTAAAGTGTATACAGTTTACAAATCATCACATTTCGCCCCAAACCGTACCCTGTACCCTGTGTCGTACCCTGTCAGTCGTTCCAGTTCGGCGCGTTGTAACCGCCGCCATCTTCGATGCTATCCCAGTCGAGGTCGTATATCTTGCGCCCATTCGATCTGCGCGGCGTGATGCCATTTGCTTGCAGAACTCGCGAAGCCTCCTTGAAGTCAGCGGCGCGTGGAGACTTGATCCCGAAGTCCCGCAACAGCTCCGTCATCTGCACTGGTTTCGTCTGCTCGGACTGGAACCTGACGTGCTGAAGGATGAGGTCTTCGACCGCGCTCTGCGTCCTGCTCATCTCATTGCTTTCGTTCAGTAGCTCGCGCTCCTCGCTGGTCAGGAACCAGCCGTCTCCGACGTCATAGTATCGCTCCTTGATCTCAGCCCAAACCTGTTGCATATCGATGCTGTGCCGCCAGTTGATTGCGCTGACGCGCACGACCCAGAAGCGTCGGTTGCCCGTACTATCGGATAGGAACTCGTTCTCATTGACTGACCCGTAGAAACAGGTGCGCCTGCGGTATCGGCTGAAGCCACGGTCATAGGGCAGGCGTAGCTCGTCGTGGCTCTTCGTGATGAACGCCTTGAGCTGGTCGAGATCTGCCTTCTTGAACGTGGACCCCAGCTCGCCAAGCTCGCAAATCCAGTGAGAAACGCATTGTTTCACGCTGTCCTTGTCGCTGGGGTTCAGGGTGGCGCCTTCGAGAAGCCAGTCAGCCTGCGGTGCCAGCCGCTTCATCCACTGCGTCTTGCCTATCGCCTGCCTGCCCACAAACACCAGTATGCCCTCGCTCGATACACCCTCGGGCCCACACGCCGCGGCCACACAGCTAATCAGCCACTTGCGCATCAGGATCTCCTTCAGCGCCTCATCCTCTGCGCTCACGGTATCGAGGAGCGCCTGCAACCGACTCTGCCCATCCCATGGCTTACTGGTCATCCACTCAGCAACAGGGTTGGATTCCCTAGCCAACAGCTTGAGATTGAACCGCACTCTGTCATGCGGTACGCCGAGCTGTATAGCTCGATCTTCGATCTCGGTCACAGCCGCGTCCTCTTCCAGATCTGAGATCATGTTGAGGTTAGGGATATGAATATTCATACGCTTCTTGATGACGTCATAAGCCACGTCGATGTCATTCACGATCAGCACACCGCGGTGATTTTCCTTGGTCTGCATGACTCTCCCACGTTCCGTTCTCTCGAACTCGAATGCCTGCGGCACGTTCACTTCCTGCAAGCTCGGCATCAGCTCGCCTTCGAGAGCCTGCGCGTGATCGTTGTAATCCCCCACTTCCGTGGGCATCAAAACGTCTGCCTGCCCGCTCTGCGAGCGTACTAACTGCGCCGCTTCTACCGCGTAGCGCTCACCAGTCTTGCTCTCGTCAAAGTCCGCGATAAAGACGTGCTTGGCCTGCGGGTACAGCGAAAAGATAACGTCTGCGACGTGTGGCAGGTTGCCCGCATCGAATGACACTATAACTGGCTCTTTTCTGTGCTCGTGATAGCTCGCGGCAGTGGCATAGCCCTCCGCATAATTGATAATGTGCGCCGTGTCGAGGTGTTCTTTTCCTATACAAAAGAACCCGCCCTTCTTCTTTCCGCCTCTGAGAAAGCGTTTCTGGCCATCAGGGCCAATGAACTGGAGGGTTTGTACCGCGAAATCGCGATTGTAGGCTGGGATAACTAGCGCGTCGTTGTACTGCTTTAGGCCATAACTCTGCACTTTCTTCGTTTCGAGGTATGGGTGGATGTCACACGGCTTGGCTTCGTCCCACATCGTCTGGGCTTTCTTGCTGACCTTCGAGTGCTCGATCTCCTGAGCCATCCTGACCTGTTCGCGGGCCTTCTCGATCTCTTCCTTCTGCTGAGCGGTGAGTCTGTGGCTTTCTGAGTTCTCGCTACGCCACTCTACCCGCTCCTTTGTGTCATAGCGCTCGAAGAACCCAAATGGCTTCTCTTGGTCGAACCAGCACATATACCACACGAGATTCTTGCGTCGGTTGTCCACCAGCAGAGTAGCGCGACCGATCTGGCCCTCGATAAGCCCTTTGCGTCTGTCTGGCTCAATGCCGTAACCACTCAGCCAGTCTGTAAATTCGCGCCTGACATCACCGCTCAACGGCCTCGTGACATCCTTGGCCTGCGATTTTATTTTAATTGCCATTGCAACTCCCTGTGTTGTGCGTGTATATTAGTGCAAGTTTGTGCAAACACTCAAGAGGAAATTACGCATGGCTATGAATTTGAAGTTCGATCAGGGAGATACAGAGTACGAGGTGGTGCCGAAAGGAGAGCACAAAGCGATCTGTTATCGAGTAGTAGACGCCGGTACGGCGGAGGAAGAGTATCAGGGCGAGAAGTCTAACAAGCATAAAATATTCCTGTTCTGGGAGTTGCCTGAGCTGAAGATGCAAGATGGTAGACCAATGTCTATCTTTGCGCAGTACACGGCCTCTCTGAATGAGAAGAGCAATCTTTACAAAGCATCGATGGCTTGGATGAATCGTGGATTCACTGCGGAAGAAAAGCAAGGCTTTGATCCATCGATGTTCTTGGGCAAGGGTTGCAAGCTGGCTGTCGATCATACAGTCAACGGTCGAGCCAAGGTGACAGCGGTGCTCACGGCGCCTTTAGCGTTCGATGAGAACGAGCAACTGAAGAATTTGCCCACCACCAACGAACAGTCCGTTTTCGATCTGGAGGATTATTGTAAAGAGTTTTCTGGCCAGCCTGATCAGTCGAGCAAGAGAGCTTGCGACATCT
>Ga0098037_1001655_pt1 | contig 10188 bp, 15 predicted proteins | sample 5_EtaG_FD_75050 | JGI IMG/M metagenome (GOLD analysis project Ga0098037, IMG submission 75050) | Marine viral communities from the Subarctic Pacific Ocean - 5_ETSP_OMZ_AT15132 metaG | ecosystem: Environmental > Aquatic > Marine > Oceanic | place: Pacific Ocean | collected 2015-01-08 | reverse complement strand
GATTGTTCCATCTTCTTCAACTCTATTAGCTGCTGTAGGTTCTGCTGAATCAACAGTACCTGCTGCCGAGCCTGAGTGTGCAACTGTAATGCCACCACCTGTTACAGCAGTACCACCAATTTCGAAAGTAATTGCAGCGTTTCCACCGCTTATAGCTCCTTGTAGTGCAGTAATAATTTTAATAATCCTGCCACCATCAGGTACAGCTATAAATGTGCTTGATGCAGTAGAAATATCCTCTATCTCTCCTGATATAAAATAATCATTTAATGTTCTCATTAAATTTCTCCAATATTAATAACCCTCGTTCCGAAGCGATACTGTTCTTCAAGGTCATTATTAATGTATCTAAGTGGGGGCGGTAAGTATGAATGAAGCCGCCCCCTTTAGTCTAACTATAGGGTTAGATTAAATTTCTTATGAAGTTGTTAAGTCTGCGATAGTCGCTGAACTTGCTTCATTTTTAGCACACAGGGTCCACTCTGCTAAGAGCAATCTTTTCATTGCATCCCCTGTTTTTGCTAGTTCTTGTGTTTCAAAAGGTCTTAGGTAATGTGTAGCGAACATTTCTGTATCTACTAATAAAGCACTTCTTCCTGAAGAACGAAGCACCCTATCAGCAACTACTTTAACTTCACCAAAGTCTGAAACATAAACATCAATAGTTGCAACTAAGCTCCTATCTTCTGCCATGTCCATTCTTGTTGAGTTACCAGTAAAACCTGATATTTTTTGTTTATTGAAAGAACCTACCAATAATAGGTCAGGGTCTCCACCAGCATCAAAACAGTTTTTCATTTCTGTTTTGAGAATAGTTTCAGTTAAAACTCTTTGAGTTCCATCTGTAACATCGCCTGATGAGTTTGAACCACCTGCACCATAAGCATTGTTAGTAGTAGTCCAAGATTCAAAACCTCTTGAAGTACGAGCCGAAGCTCCGTTACCACTACCAGCACCTGCATCAACTTTACCAGTTAAAGCAAGCTCCATGTCTCTTTTTAGTTCTTTACCAGCTTTAGCTATTTGATAAGCTAATTCTGAGTTTACGCCTGCATGAACTACTGTTTCTTGCGTTCCTGAGACCATAACAGGTTTGTATGAAATCTGTGTATAGTTGAGAACACGAGAAGTTGCAGATAATGCAGCACTAGGAGAATCATCTCCTTCTTTTTGAGCGTTAGCTCCAGCAGCCGCAAGAGAATCAGTTTGCCATTCGTGTTTAGTGAATGATGCAGTTCCTTGACCGATACTTGACATAAATGGAGTATCAGTTGGAGTAATATTATAAATAATATTCTGCAAATCTTCTCTGTTACCTACTGCATCGTAAGTTTCAAATGTATTTGTTAATTGTGCCATTTTAATTACACCTTGTGTTTAAAAGTTAGTATTTAAGATAAAAACCCTTCAAGCAATTTGGCAGCATCATCTACCTTGCCTGTGCGTTTTAATCTTGCTCGTTGTTGCTTTACTTTCTCACCATCTACTTCGCCTCTAGTAACGCCTGCACCAGGTTTAGTTACTTTGGGAACAACTTTAGCTTTCTTCTTAGAAATTTTAGCATTTTTAAGATTTTCATAAAGCATAGCGTTATGTAAAACTTCTACAGACCTTGCATCAATTAAGGCATCTACTTCTTCCTCAAGGAATCCTTTGTTCATGGCAAAGTTCTTTATAGCTGCTTTGAGCTTTGGACCTTTGTCAGGATGGACTAAATCAGGAAGTCTTTGTGCTATAACTTCTTGCTGTCTGCCAAGTTCTTCTTGCCACTTAGCTTGTGTGTCTTGTTGTTGTTTGTAAGTTTCTCTTTGCTGTTCTTCAGCAATCGTTCTTTTACTGTCTTGTAGTTCCCTATATTGGTCACGCTTTAAGGCGTATTCCATAGGGTCATCTTCCTTGAGTTTAGTCCAATCTACATTCTTAAACTCATCGAGTTTAGTGTCTGCATCTAGGCTAACTTGTTCAAGTTGAGAAATGTATCGCTGTCTTTCTTGTTGAGTGGCTGCTAACTCTTGGTCAGCCAATTGCCTTTGTTCTGCCAATACTTGACTTTTTCTTGTGTAATCAGCTTGTCTGCTATAACCAGCTTGAAGCTCCTCAAGGCTGACCTCTACATTTTGACCATCAACTTTGACAGTATATGATTGAGGTTCTTGAGTCTCTTCTGTTTGATTATCCTCAACTAAGTCATCAACAGTTAATCCATCAGGATTTTCTGTTGGTTCTTCAACTGATTCGGCATTTTCCATTGCCTGTTCAGAAGTATTTTCCTCTACTTCTGTTTGTTCTTCTTCCTCTACAGGTTGTTCCGAAGCTGGAGCCTGTAATTGTGAAAGGAGAACCTCCTGTGCTGATGCAACATCAGTTACAGGAATTCCTTTGTGTGTGCTTTCTTTGGTTGGAATATTATCTTGTGGTGTTGTTTTGTTAGGTATTTTAGCCATTAGCTTTCTCCTGTCTTTCTTTTTCTAATAATTTTCCATTTTCCATAGTGTTTATTAAAACTTGTTTATGTTTTAAAGCCGCAATTTGCTGGTGATACAATGTTTCTCTTAAATCCTTTTCTTCAGGTTTGGTTGAAATCCATTGTTGATAACCTTCGTTCAATATTACATTAAAGGCTTTTGTCATAATAGGATGTTCTATAAGTTCTTTTGCTTGTTGTCCATCTCTAATATCTTCTTCTTTACTTGCCATTTTCTTCTCCTATTTGGTTGATTCTATCCACTAGATAAGTGGTTATAGTTTTTCTCCCAGCGAGATACCCATGAATATCATTCTTAGAGATTGATGTTTTCAAGTGTAACTCATTTACTGAAATGCGGTATTTCAACATTAACTGTTGTAAATCTGTGTTTGTCAAATCTGATTTGTCTGTTAGTCTAGCCAATTATGCTTTCTTCTTAGGTTTCTTTGCAGTTTTAGCGGCTCTTACAAATTGTTTGTCAGTCGGAGCTCCTTTTGCTCCTTTCTTCCTCATTTTCTCGCCTGAGCCAGCTTTAATTCTTTTTCTTTTTGCATGAATGTTTGCGTATAATCCTTTTTTAGCCATTATTTACCTACCTTTTTCATTGCTAGTTTATGTGCTTGTGTAAATGTTTTACCTTTATTCATTTCTTTACGCATAAAAGCCATATGCTTTGCAGTATGGTGTACTTTATGTTTATCAAGCGTAGCTTTTTGTCTTTTAGTTAACATTTGCCCTTGCCTTTCTTTTTGCCTTTCTTTGGTTTTTTATATCCGTACATTATAATAACCTCATTAGTTCTGTAAATTTATCTGTCATTAATATAAATATAACTAAAGCTCCCCAAATAACATATTTGAATCTAAAAACTTCTATCTTTACATCTCTAACATCTCTTTCAATGTGTTGCAAGTGGTTGTTTTTTATATCATTAATATCTTTTTTGATTAACTCTATTTCTATATTTAATTCGTTTAAATCTTTCATGCTAGTGGCAACCTTTTTCTTTTAGGGTAAGTGTTTAAAGCGATTGCTACTGCTTGTTTTTGTGATTTACCTTCCTTCTTTAAAATCTTAATTTTCTTAGAAACCACTTTGTTTCTTTCTATTTTGCCGTAGCCTGAATATTTTGGATAAGACATTATTTAGGTCCTATTCCAACTGGTCTATCTTGCACTGCCTCTAAAGCTAGTTCTGCTTCATTTAATGCAAGCTGCGATTGTTTTATTTTTAATTCTTCTTGTTTTAGGGCAAGGTCAATAGCTGCTAGATTTTGTTTTAGTTTTAAATCTTCTGCCTTAATTTGTGTATCAATTCTCATCTCTTCTGCTTGTAATTTAAGTTTTTCTATTTCAACCTGTGCTTTTTGATTAGCAATCTTTTCTTCAGGCGTTGGTTCAGGCGGTTGCGGTGGTGGCATTGTTTGTGGGTTAGATACAAACATATCTGCGTTTTTATAACCTGATTGAGCCACATATTCACTAACCGCATTGTATATGTTTTGCGGTGTAACTAACGAACCCATGCCTCCGTTTTGCACAAGTTGTTGTATAATCTGCATAATCCCTGTCATGGTTTGCATTTTGCTTTGCTGTGAGCCTGAGCCTATGCCTACATTAACAGTACAATTTAGTTTTTCTTTCCATCGAGAAACATCTATAGGTACAAATTTGTTGTTCAAATAAACTATTTTCTCTCTATCCTCGTATCTTTGTATAAGCTGATAGATACAATTAAAGACATCTTTAATCCCTGTTTCAGCAAATATACGAGCAATAAGCTCAATTCTTTGCATGGATGATTCTGTTGCTGCTGAAATTGCACCGCTAGTTACATGAGAGTTTAAGACATCAGGGTTCAGCCCTTGTGTCATCTTAGATACGCCTGACCTTTCTTCTCTTACTTGGTCCAAATATTTAACCATGTTAAAAGCATCACCTGTTATTTGCGGTGAAGGTAGAGGTGTTACAGCACCAGGTGCTCTCATCCTAACAATGCCGCCAGGTCTTGATGTTAGTAAGTCATCAAGTTCAACTTGCCCAGCTAACACAGCATAACGAGCATTGTTAGTTAAATACATATTGTCAAGAATATTTCTAACAATAGTGGATTTAATTAGCTGTATATCTTTTACTGTGTCTGCAACCGACATCCCATAAAACTTATGAGGTATCGGCAAGGGGCATATTGATGAGAAAGGAATGTAATCAATCTCAACATTGTCGAGAACGACATTCCCACCTTTAGTAATCTTTCTAAGTTCTGCTACTCCATCGCCATCGTAATCAAGATAAGTGTAACACTCATCTAGCCATACCTGTCTGCTCGCTCCTTCGCCCTCATCAGGGGGCACTGAATCATCATCGTAGCTAAATCTTGCCAATCTTTCTTCATTGTATTCGGCTTGCGACTGTGAATAAGTAGGTAAATCTTCTACTACTGCTTTGTCATAGCCCTCTAATATTAAATCGCTAACTGTTTTCTTTACCCTGTGGCAAATAAATTGAGCTGATTCAATATCTACCGCTCTTCTTGATATTAAAAACTCTTCAGGCGGTACTGATAAAACTCTGACTTGTCCGCCCTCTTTAGTCCTTTTTACCTTAACATCATGGCTTATAACTTCAGGGCTAACCATCATGCCGTTTTCATCAGTTTGTGCTTCTTGCACCATCTTTTCTGTGTGTTGTAAAACTTCTAATTCATCATTTGCTAATATAGATTGATACTCTATTTCAGTAAGTCCTGCGTAATTTTCTGTGCTGACCTCTGTTTTTTCTTCCCAATAATGTTTGATAATCCCTGTCTTGCTGATAAGAGCATCCTTAAAGGCATCATATAGCACCTTAAAGCCGTTATTTTGCTTGTTAAAGACATAATTGACATAGTCAGTAGCCTGTTGTGCCATCTCAATATCTTCAGGTCCTTGTGGCTCAAACTCTGCTGTGTTGTTATGCGTGGTAAATATACGCATAAGACTCGGCATGATATACTCAATCGTATCTCTGACATCGGTAGTTACAATCTCTGACCGACCATCAATCTCATTACCAAACTTTTCCCCAAGATAATACTTCATAGAGTCCTCTCTTTGACTAGAGAGTTCGCTATTCATGTGTCCTGTGGCTTGTTCAATTTCAGATGATAAATGCGAAGCTAGTTCGCTGTCGGTCATTTTATTACTTTTTTTTGCCATTGATTAGTAAGTTCTTTTAGGTTTTCTTTGTAAGTTAGATTTTCTTTGACCTGCTTTCATTTTCTTGTTAAAAGCTGCCATTTTACCTGTAGCTTTCTTTTCAGTAGTAGTAGCCACTTGTTTGTTAAAACGCATAGACCTTTTAACTGCTTTCTTTTTTGCTGCTGGTTTTGATTTAGTTGCAAAGTAAGTTGCAAGTGCTGCTCCTCCGCCTGCTACTGCTTTTCTAAAATTTTTGCTAGCTGCTAATCTTGCGATTAATGCTGGTATTGCCATTTCCTTCTCCTGTTATTTATTAAATTGATAACATTATTGCAATAATGAATCCAATAATGTGCCCTACCATGAATGATATTTTACCACCCATAACCTATACAATGGCTACATCAGGACCTAATCGCCCATCTTTGTGCCATTTTGATTTCTCAACATCTGCGTGTCTTACGCTCATTACGGCATAACGAGTTGCCGACATTAAGTCATCTCTTATTTTAACCACCTTGCCATCTTTTCGGTGATAGAGTCTAAACTCCTCAAACCAATCGTATAGGGTGTTAAATACTTTAAATCTGCCTTGTTCCATGCGTGTTAGCATGTCCATCAATCCTGCTTCTACAGAGTTTCCGCCTTTTTTCTCTCCAATCGCTGGTGGATTGGTAAAATGAAACGGCAACATATTGACATGAGCATCTCTGTATTGTTCTGCAAGAGTAATGCCTGAGCCTTTATCATGTTGATACCCATCGTGTGGAAAAGCTACTGGAATATAGTGCGAGCCCTCTCTTTCATTGATATGGCTTGCATGATAGTCAGGGGTTTGTTTAGACATTCGGTAACAATCATAGATATATACAATGTCCTCATCCCTATCCCATGCCACCCAAACAACTGCGGTTGGGTGGTCGTAGCCGAAATCAATAGCGGCTATGCGAGGAAAATGACTGGGTATTGCAAAAGGTTCACAAGTTAAACTGTCCTCAGATACAGGAAATACCAATCCTGAGCCAATCATTGGAATCCCTTTGCTTCTTAATTCTCTTTCATGCGGTGGTAAGGCTTGTAGGATTTGTTCTTTCATATCCTCTGTCAAATGCCCTGCATCTTCCCAACCAGCCGTTATGAGAGCCTGTAGGGGCTTTAAATCGGTTGTAAAGTTTTGTACCACCTCTGTCATGCCTGATTCAGGCGTAAAGGTCATATAGACCTGCCCTCGCCTATCGAGTGTTCTTGTAATACATTGGGAATAAATGTCTTGTCCTGGCTCCTCATCTAGCCAAACTAGGTCAATACTTTCTCCCATAAATTTTTCAGCCCCCATTTCATAGGCTTTGAAGGCAATCCTGGACCACCCTCCTGATGTATGCTTTACCAATACGGATGAATGAGCATTGGGAACACCAGGTTTCCTTGTGGTCTCACCTATAAGGTGTTTTGGAACGCTTCCTTTGCCTTTATCTCTTGGATTGTCAGGTTGTCCAAATAATTCTTTTTGACAGATATCTCGTGTGGTTTCATTACTGGCACCGCATACCCATGCTCTAATGGGTTCAATAAAGCGTTTCCCCTCCCACCAGTCAGGGTATAAGCCTGTTAGGTGCATAGACATCTCCATTGCTCCCACATAGGACTTGCCGACTCGGTTGGCTGCCATTAATAGTCTTTGGTTGGCTTGTTTACCTGCGGTGTGAAATCGTTTTTGAAATTCGTAGGGCTTGTAGTAATTGAGTTTGAACTCTACCTGCCGCTTTTTTAATGTTAATACAATCTCTTGTATTCTTTCTTTTTCTGACATAGTGTTGCCAATGTTTATCTTGCGTATCTATCTTTAAACTGTTGTGCCCTTGTGCCTGTCTTTCTAGGTGAAGAAGGTCTTGGTCTTGGACAAGATTGATTCATAGGAACTATTTGTCCGCCTGGACACCTTTTTACCCTATTTGGTCTAGTTATATTAGACTTTTGTTGTACTCGTGGTCTTAGTGTATTCATTATATCTCCTCAGACATAGTAATCCACTTCTAAATATAACATTTTTTTTTCTCTAATAGCAACATATTGTGTTAATTAATTATTTTAACCACAACATCTTGTGTTGCCCCTAAGCCGAAGGCTCGATTTTTTTTTCAGCCAGTGTGTGGTTATGTTAATACAATGTATTTTCCCCCAATAATGCGTTGAGAGAACATATATATAAAAGCGATGGGTAGGAAGGGGGGTTGGGGTGTTTGCTGTAGCCTAGATTTTAGGCACAAAAAAAGACAGGCACCATTGCTGATACCTGCCTTAATATTGTTAGCTGTTAGCTAATGTTATCTCTAGTTCATCAAGTGTAACTTTATTATCTAGCACTTGATTCCCATAGAATATATTTAACTTAGCCTGTATTAAATCTACATCATAATCTGTATTAGTATTATGATATTGATTAGTAGCTAGTTTTAATATGTTATCTTCATACTTAGTTAATAGTTTTATTATATTATCTATTAATTTTGTTTCTTGTTTTTGTGTTCTCATTTGTTTAGTTCCTATAGTTGTGAGTGCTAGTTGTTAGCTAGCACTCGGTTAATTGTGTTTAAGCAACCATTTTAAATAATGGATGATTAAGGCTCTTAGCTACTTCTAACTCACGATTATATTTAACATTATGCTTGGCACCTATTAAAGATGATTTTATAATGTCGCCATTCTCGTTGAGTTCTGTACCTGTCCAGTCTTGATTATCTACATGTGTAGAATAATTGGTCATGGTATTATATACAGACCATAAGTTAGAACCACCGCACTCTGATTTTTCTTTTTGATAGCGGTTCATTAGATTAGTTAGTTTTTGTTTACTGTGATAAACATAACCATCTATCGGGTTCCCACTAGGTTTAGATAACTTAGCTATGGTATCTCTAAAGAATTTAGAAACATCATCATCTGTAACACTCTTAGCTAACATCATGTCAAACATTTGTTTGTTATTCTCAAAGTTATCTAAGGCGGTTACAGAATTATCTGCTAACCATTGAGGGTTTAAGCCTAGTGTTTGTTTAAAGTGTCTAGCTACATTGTAATCAGATGTAACACAACCATTTAAACACCATAGTCTAACAGCACCAAAAATAGATGATATTTTTCTACTTAAGTCTAATGAACTATGAATGTTCAATGACAGTTTTATAATATCATCTCTTTTAGCTAGTGACTTCTCGATTTTGTTAAACTCGATTATCCTGTTAGCCTTAGCACCATTATCATAGATATAATCTTTAACAGTGATATCAGATAAATCTATATTAGATTTTCTAAGACTATCACTTACCATGTCAAAGACTTCATAATAAGCTGTAGGCTTGTAGTTCTTGCCGCAAGTTCCAACAACTCTATTATTGGTTGTATCAACAACCGCTCTTCTAGTTTGATAATCTACATCTAAACCATTGCTAGTTTGTAATGGTTGTAATGCTATATCAAACTTGATTGCACTAGTATCTAGTGCATCCGCATTTCCTTCTTGTATATTTTGCATTTTATTTACCTATAGTTAAAAGTTATATAATGTGCTGTTATGCTTTATTGATTTAAGCGTATCTAAATTAATACGCCTAAAAGCATTACTAGCACCCTTAGCTAGTGACATGTCAAGAACTGTTAATATTCTATCGTGTTCACCAATTGCAAGTTCGCCTTTATCTTTGACAAACCTACAAACCATTTTTCTCTGCTCGCCATTCTTTTTAATAAAAATAGCGGTAAAAATGTCGTTACCTACTGCATCAATAATAGTATTTTTGCACCATGTAAGATTTAAGTTTAATTGTTTCATACTTGTTTCCTATTTAGTTAATTGATTTTTTTCGCTTGGTGTTTCGTTTACCGCCTCGCCAGTTCTTACTGGGTCATTGGGTACGCCTTACTGTAATTTCAGGATATGTACCATATTAACATAATACGCTAGCTAATGTCTATATTAGAATAATTAATTTTATCTATACTATATATATAGTATGTTTCACATGAAACATTAATAGCAAAGAACATGCGTGTATATTTTTATTTAAAGGGAAGGGAAGGAAGGGAAGCTACTAGCTAGAAGGAAAGGAAAGGAAAGGGAGCCAATTTCTTGACTCCCAAGTTTAAGATTTTTTACTTTCTCCCATCAAATATTCTTTTTAGTTCATGGTGAGAGCAACTGTTCTTGAACAGATAGGTGCCGTTGCCTGTGCTAACTTGTCCATTTTTCAGAAGAATTGCTGGATGAATAATCCATTCTTTGTCAGTTTCTGACAAGAGCAAATGTTGTTCTTCAGCAAATGGGCTAGAAATCTTTTCTGCCAAGATTACTTTTAAATCTTTTCCGCAAGCTTTCATCATTTGCTCATATTTTGCTATTAATGTTTTCATACTTTTTTCCTGTTTAGTTAATATAAAATTATATTAACATAGCCATTAGCTAATGTCAATACCATTACAACAAAATAATTAAAAATAATAAAATCGCAATAATAGAAAAAGTAATGTCTATTTCCCTGCTGTACTT
>Ga0098037_1001651_pt1 | contig 10198 bp, 5 predicted proteins | sample 5_EtaG_FD_75050 | JGI IMG/M metagenome (GOLD analysis project Ga0098037, IMG submission 75050) | Marine viral communities from the Subarctic Pacific Ocean - 5_ETSP_OMZ_AT15132 metaG | ecosystem: Environmental > Aquatic > Marine > Oceanic | place: Pacific Ocean | collected 2015-01-08 | reverse complement strand
ATGAATATGTCTAGCAAGCAACAGCAAGAAGCTATGGATAGATCAACAATTAAACCAGCTATAACACTTATGGGTATGAGTGTTCCAAAGAATTTTTACGGTGCTTTATCTACAGGCAGAATTGTAGATGGATTTTTAAATAGGTTTATTGTTGTAGAGTCTAAGCTTCCAAGAGTTGTAGGTAAGATGGTGCCATTCAGAGAACCTTCTCACGCTATATGTGAATGGGTTAGAAAGATGAGAGAGACTAGAAATGAAATGGAAGAACTAGCTAAGAACAATTCAGAGCTAGACTTTAAACAACGCGTGCTTACCTTTGATAACGAAAGCAAAGACTTATTAACCAAACTTGCATACAAATTAATAGAAGAACAAGACGCCTTAGAAAAAGATGGCTTAGAAGTATTGCTATCAAGGACTAGAGAAAAGGCTATGCGATTAGCTTTGATATGTGCTTTGGCTGATGATCATCATACCAATATTATTAGAAGCGATATAACTAAGTGGGCAATTGATTATGTGTATTACTATGATCAATTACTTGTAGACAACTGTGAGGACAAAGTTGCAGGCTCTGAGACAGAGAGCAAGATAAAACAAGTCTTAAGCTTTATTAGATCCCAAGGAGATATAGGTATCAGTAAGCGTGATATAGATAGGCGTGAAATATTTAGAAGTATGAAGTCATACGAGGTAAAAGAAATTATAGAACGATTAAAGAACTCTGGAGAAATCCAAGAGAAAGATGTTAAGACTAAAACTACAGGCAGGCCAACAAAACGTATTGTTGCTATTGATCCTGAGTTCTTTGATGATTAAAGGAGTGGAATATGAATCCAAAACCAAAGATGGAAACAATAAGCGACCAGAAACGCGAGGAGCGTGTAGCTGGTTTTATAGAAGGATTATGGGATGTTAGGTGTAACAAGCTACCAGTATCTTACGGACTAGATTACTGGTGTGAAAGTAGTGATACCTGCTTTTGGTTAGAAGTTAAATGTCGTAGCTTTGGTATAGATAGGTATGACACTTTACTACTAAGTACCTCTAAATTAAGAATGGGTGCGGCTTTATCCTTAGCTACTGGCCATCCTTTTGTCCTGGTGTTTGCTATGACTGATAGCGTTTACTCACATACCTGGAAAGCAGGTAAAGAGTATGACGTTAGATTCGGTACGATAGCAGAGCCTATTTATGAAGAAGACTCAGAGCCGTATGTGCATTTAAGTAAAGATGAAATGACTTGTCTATCAGAACATCCGCTAGGATTTGATAGGGAAGAAATGGGTCTAACTTATAATAAGAAGAGTTAGGCTAATCCTTGTAAGCCTTGATCTATTTCGTTAAATCTTCTTTCGGCTATCTCTAGGTTAGCTGGAGAGTTTCCTAAAAGACTTCTACTGATTGGTGCTTGTCCTTGTGGAGATAAAGAAGCGGTTGATTCAACTTCTGGCAATTCTAAAGGTGTTACAGCTATAGGTGCTTTAGGGTCAACAAATTCATTTTCTACATTTCTTTGTATGTAATCTTTAGCTTCTCTAATATTTTCTGTGGGAACTTGAATACCAACAGCTCTTCTTATTGGTTGTCCTATACCAACCGTATCAAGTATTGTTGGCAACTCTTCTATTATTTGTTTGTTAGAAACATTGCCAGAAAGCCATCCTAAAAATCTTCTACTGCCAAGCATTGCCGCTAAACCTCTTAAAATACCAAACTGAGGAAGAGCTTGAAGTGGTTTAAAAATAATATTAAACATTAATCCTTGGGTAAATAGTCCACCACCACCAGCGGCTCTTTCACCACCAACCGCAAACTTAGATCTTTGTGCTGCTTCTCTTAATAACTTGTATTGCGCATCGCCAAAAGTTTCTTTTAATACAGATTCACCATATCCTCCTGGTGACATAATTGAATCATAAAATTTACCTTCATTAAATAATTTTTCAATAACATCATCGCCAGGCTGAATGTAATCATTTAACATTTTTCTCATAGCAGCATTTTGAAATTCTTTATACTCAACTGATTCAGGACCAAGCAACTCTCTTACTTTAACGATGTCTTCTGAGTTTCCAGGTTTAAACAAAGTATTAACTATATTCTCTGAGTCTATATTACCGCTTTGTATTTTTCTAAATAACTCTAATTTTCCTATATCTGTTAACTCTTGTTGAGCAGCAATCTTAGCGTTTAAGTCATCTATAACGTGATCTACATTAGAAGTATTATTCAATATTCTTCTAAGCTCTGAGGCGTCTTGTACGTTAATTAAATTATCTGCTTCTCTTAAGGATTTAATAAGTTCAGATTTTTTAGTAGATCCAAATAAAATATCTCCTGTTGTTCCGTATCCTTCTATGGCATTTGCTATTTGTCTGTAATTTGTTACAGCTCCAGTTCTCTGAGTTTTATTTACTATTTCTCTTATAAACTCTCTTTGTAAAACTCCTTTTACTTCATCTGCATTTTTAAAAGTTAATTCGTCTACATTTATATCTGCATCTTTTAATATTTTTCTTGTTTTTTTATCAAAAGCTAAATCTTTTCTCAAAGGAGCTTTAGATCTATCAACTCTACCAGTACCTTCTATTCTTGCTTTTCTAAATCCAGAGGTATCTACATTTAAGGTGTCTAAAAATCTTTTTATTTGATCGCCGTTATTTTTCTTTAATACAACTTGACTTAAGACTTGATCAATATTGTAGCCACCCATACTTGCATCATTCATTATGTTTTTAACAATGGCTTGATCAAAAGCTTCCATACCTTTTGAGTAAAAATTATTAGCAATTTTTATTGATTGCATTTGAGCTTTTATTTTTTTAGGATCTATTTTTTTGTTAGTTCTAATGTCATCTATTACTTTTTGATGATAAGCCATATCTCTTTCTAGCAATTTTAATTCTTGTTGAGCAACTTGTTTGTAAGATACAAATTGAGGATCGGCTTCTATTTGATCTAATATTTCTTTACTTTGAATAATTGTATTATTAGATTCTACTCTTAGATTTTCTGCTTTTGCTAAATCATCCTTGTATCCAGCTCTTTGTTCTGGAGTTAGCTCTCTTGCTCCAGAGCCAAAACTCCTATCTCTTGGATCTATACCATCATTTAATATTTGTTGATTGTATGATTTATTGTCTACTGCTTTAGCTAAATTTATCTCTGCAAAGGCAATTTTATTTTGAGCTTCGCTAATTTTACTTTGTATATCTGCATTTTGAGAATCAAATACATCGTTATATACTGCTTGGTTTGCCTGTACTCTTGCATCGTCACTTGTTTTTGAAACATCATCTATAAGATTTCTTAAAGGTGGGGTAGAAGGTCCTTGTATAATTTTTTCTAAATCTTCAATTTTTATACTAATTGACTCTATTTCTTTTGAAGATTCATCTACATTTTTTTTAAAGAAACTTTGTAAACTTTCATAAGCAAACTCATCTCCTTGTTCTAATTTTGCCAAAGTTTCATCTATAATGGTTAGCATGTCGCTTCTTTGAGCAGATGCCAAACTTGCAAATCCAGGTTGACCTGCCTCTGTAATTCTATTGGCAGATGCTATATCTGATCTTAACTCTATTAATTCTTTTAGACTTAAATTTTTACCAGTTCTATTTAACAAATCTTGATAAGCTTGTAATTGAGGACCAGCTTTTACAGGATCTATTTTTCCAGCTGCATCTCTGGTATTTTGAACCATTATATCTACGTATTCTTTTAAAGCAGTTGGGTCAATAAATTCTGCTTGTCTTCCTAAACCAGCTTTTCCTGCAACAGCACTTTCTTCAAGACCTACTCCAATATTTCTAGGCAATTCAAAAAATTTTCCAACGCCATCATATATTTTTCTTTGGTTTGTATCCCAAGTAAAATAAGCATCGTGTGTTAATTCCCTTATGTCTCTGCCAGCTTGAGTAGTAGCTGGTTCTGCAAAGGCATCAAAATCTTGTAGTATATCGTCCATAGTTTTTGACAAATTAATATTAGCTTGTTCTAATTTTAAATTAGCATCATCAAAAGAAGTTGATAACCTACCTGCCACTTTTTGACCCGCAACTAAATCTGCAGCAGAGTCTCCATAACCAACTTTTATAGTATCGTCTATAGCTTGATCAAAAGAGCTGGCTAAATCATTTGTAGATCTAACTAAGTTGTTTGTATCTGTAATTAAAGAACTTCTTAGGGCAACTCTTCTGCCTTTATATTTTGAAACAGTTTCAGCAATTGATTGTAACAATCCAGTAATCGGACTATCCATAGCAGAAAGTGCTACAGCACCTTTGTAAGTTTGTCCTGTTCTTGAATCTACTATACCCTTAGTAGATAATGCTGCTGCTTGTTTTAAGTCTTCAGCGCCAAGCTGCCCTCTAGATAAAGCTTTTTGACCAAACGTATGTTTTAAAAATTTACCTGCTAATCCAAATACTGCTTCACCAGCAGCTCCTATAGCTGCTTCTTTTGCAAATAATTCAGCAAGCTCTCCAGGAGTATTATCTTGTAGACCAGCAACATATTCTGTTGCTTCTTCTGCTGACTTACCAACTGCGGCACCTGCACCAGTACCAGCAGATATAACTCCTAATTGTTTTAAGCTTATGTGTTTAAGCCCAGGATACTGAGGCTTTAACTTACCTCTAGTAAATATAGATCCTGCTATTGATCCAATAATAGGTCCATATATACCAGAAAAATCAGCAAAGTCTCCAAAAGAAAGACCGCTTTCGTCTATAATTACGTTTTTGTTTGATGTTGGTTCTATACCTAATTTTTCTAAACCTTTTGGAGTTAAAGCTAAATCTCCTCTGCTATTTCTAGTAAAACCTTCTCCGCCAACAGCTTCCTCTAATACTCTTTCTTTTCCGCCAAGAGTTTCCATAGCTCCAAGCTTTGTTCTAAGCCAAGGAGCAGCAACACCTGTTTCGTAATCAAATTGTTCTTTATCAAACTTAGAAGCCATTGTTTTACTTTTGTTATCTATAAAACCAACTTCTCCAGATTTATAATATTCTGCAGCTCTAGCTTTAGCGTATTCAGGATCGTCGGTATCTACCTTGATGTATCTAGCGTTTGGTAGTCTTACTTTTATAGCCATTATTGAATAAGGTCTTCTTGATCGGCAATACTAACTTCGTTATCTTCATCTGTTATAGAAGAGTCTGTTGTATTATATTGTGCATCAAAAATTGATAAATTAGGTATACTTTCTCCATACTCTGCCTTGTAAAATCTTATTGTTCTTTCGTTTACTGCTTTAGTTTTATTTAAAGATGATTCTACAAGATTTAATAAATTTATAACTTCTGCTCTATTTGATACAGGGCTTTCTAAATTACCAATTAAATCTTTAATTAATTTTCTGTCAGCATCAGAAATAGTTTTTCCTTTTTCATCTAAAATAGCTTGGACCATTCTGGCCTGAAGAAACTGAGTAATATTTTTTGCAGCTGTTGAGTCTCTCAGTTCTCCATCTGCTCCAAAGAAACCTTCTGCTTTACCACCAAGACGAGATATAAAACCAACAGCACCAGTAACATCTTTTTCTATTAAAAATTGTTTTAGCTTATTAATTTCAGAGCTTAAAAGTCTTGCTTTTTCTACTTCACTAGAAGCCTCGCCATATATTTTTGCAATAGAATTTACATCGCTTGGTTTTAATTTTTCACCTTTTCTTTTTTCTGCTTCCTCTTTTAAAAATTCTGAATATGCTAACTCTTCAGCTGTTTCGGCTTCGCCAACTTTTTTAGCTGCGTTTGCTGCGCCTATTGCAATACCATCACCCATATTATTTGTAGCTGCTAAAGCTGCAGCCATTTCTTCCATAAATATATTGGCATTTCTTCCTGTTCTTCTTTTCTTTTCTTGTTGATATGCTTCAGATTTTTTTGTATCAAAACCTTGAATCGCACTAATTACGTCTTCTATACCTTTAATTTCTTTTTCAATTTTAGTTTTATCTGCTTTTTTCTTTTTATTTTCTAAGTCTTTTTTATTTTTAGCTTCTAATTCGTCTATTTCAGTTTGTACTTCGTCTTGATTTCTAGCAACTAAATTAGGTCCTGTTTCTTCTTCATCATCAGGTAACGGCGTAGAAGCAGCTAAAGGTAAAACAGATGTACTAATAGCAACAGATTTCCCAACAGGAGTTAGTTTAGTAACATTTTCTGTAATTTCTGTAAGAGGTCTGTTAGGTCCAGCAATACCTCCAGGTAATCTCTCTCCAACATACATTCCTGTACCTTGGGTTCCTTTTTTTGTAAGTATGCTTCCTAATCCTTTTAAAACACCTCTTCCTGCCATAATATCTAAGAGCGGGGTAGATTGTTTTAGTCCAGGATCATATATAAGAAAATTACCAGCATCTGCGTGAATAGATTGATAAGTCTCTGCATCTATACCATACCTATCTAAGAAAGAATCAAACTCACGATCAACACCCCTATCATATACTACTTGAGATTCTCCGCTTGCATGTTTTTTATATAAAGGTAGGGTTTTTATTTCACTTTCAACAGGTGTATTATTATTAGTTTTTTCATAAGTGCCATATGCAGAGTTTTTAAACATGCTTCTATTTTGTGGAGGATTCATTATGCTGTAGCGCCTCCACCATATCCGCCAGAAGTATTACCGCCTTGTCCTTGCGCAGCTAATTGAGCTTGTAAGTCAGCTATTTGTTGTTGATATCCGCTTACATCTGTAGCTCCAGGGGCGCCTTGTCCATAAGGTTGAGAGAAGCTTCTATATGTACCTAACATAGCAGCTATACCAGCATTTCTAGGATCGTTTGGCTCTCCATACTGAGTTTGAACATTTTTAAATCCAGGCTGATAGCTAGGCATAAACTGTCTCATATAGTCTACGGCTTTAGTTCCAGCAAATCTGTTTTGTTGATCTGCTTGATACATCGCATCTATTTCAGCTTGTTTCATTTGTCTAGCATCTCTATCAAGACCCATTAATTCAGATCTTTCATCTCTGCCCATCTGTTGATACAAGCCTCCTAGATTACCCATATCTCTACCGTATGCAGCGTAATCTCTACCAAGTCCTCCTAATTCTCCAGAAACACCTCTGATATCACCTGCAGTAGTTCTGGCTATATCGCCTCTTAAGCCACCTATACCCATAATATCGCCAGCAAAATTTCTTCTTGCTCCTGACATATCTCTACCAAGTCCAGCTTCAAATGCTCCAGCTCTTTCTAAAGCACCTCTACCAAATCTTGATTCATCCATCGCCCTCTTCTGAGCTGTATCAAATCCACCAGAACGTATACCAGCTAGCGCTTCTCCTAAGCCTCTACCAAGTGCAGATCTTCTTTCTTCAGCACTTAGCCTAGCCCTAGAACCAAAAGCAGACTCTCCGCCTGTACTTATGTCTCTTGCTCTTTGAGCAATATCAGCTTTCTCGCCTTGTTTAAATACGTCATCTATTGTTTGTTGTACTACTTGTTGTTCAAAAGGATTGTAATAAGCTGCTGTTGAACGTGGATCAAATCCTCTTAATGAAGCTCTTTGATAGTCTCTAGCAGATGGTCCTTGTCTACCAAAACTTGATTGTAAATCTCTAAAACCAGCGCCATATTGATTTTCTGCTTGAGATAAATAAGGTTGCTGCATTTCTCCAGCTCTTCTATAAGCTTCTAAGGATTCACCTAACAAGCCCTTTTGTTGTCCAATTGTTCCCATACCTTCTAGTAAAGCATTCCCTTGAAAGTCTAAATATGGTTTGTATCCACCTATACCAGAGTAAGCAGACTCCATCGCTCTATTAGCAAAGGGTGAAAATCCTGCTACGCCTTTAGCTTCAAAAGGTGTGCCGTATGCTCTGTTAGCAGCTCTTCTGCCTTCGCTTAATATTCCTTCGTAATCTGGGCTACCAAAGTAAAACTCTCTTAAGTTAGGATCGCTTATTCTTTCGTCTGTTGTAAATGACCTAGCAACAGGAACCATTTGATTGGTATTGTTATAGTATTGGGGTTCTGCCATTATATTGCCTCAAAAATATTCATCAGTTCGCGCATGTTTTCTACGCCTTTTTCTCTAGAGGCTTTACCGCCTTTGACAAGCTCTATACCTGATTTTGTTTTATTCATACCAAATGCACCTGCGCCACGTGTAGCTTTAGCAGTCATTACAAACTCACCATCACTTAACATCGCTGGTATGTCATCAGAAGTTCCTGTTCCAGGGCCTGCTGATTCGCCACCATCACGCATATCTAATTCTTTAATTGCTGCGCCACCTTGACTAAAGTATTGAACTGGGCCACCCATATTAAATTTTAAAGACTCTTGGGCAGCTGGTAAGCCAAACTCTTCTCTAGTTCCACCAGTACCTAAAGCTTTAGATAAAGAATATCTACCAAGAGAATCCATTGTTACAGCTGGAGTTGCGGCTAATCCACCCATACGATCTTTAGCAGAGTCGTATGCCATTTTACCTAATAGAGCTGATATACCTGCAACACCTAAATTACCCATACCTCCACCAGAGCCTCCTCCGCCAAGAAATCCTCCAAGACCTCCGCCATCTCTAACAGGATCAGAGCTTCTACCCTTTAACATATCTTCAATAAGCCCAAGTCTGCTCTGTCCATCGGTTCCACCACCAAATAGATTTTTCATATCAAAGCCACCACTAGATCCAGGAATTTTTAATTTTGCTCCTGCTTGAATCATATTAGGATCAGTAATTCCGTTAGCCTTCATTAGCTCTTCTACAGTAACTCCACTTTCTTGAGCTATTTTAGTTAAGTTATCGCCAGGTTGTATTTCGTATTCTGTTCCTTGACCACCGCCTGTTAAGTTACCAAATAACCCTACACCATCTTTACCAGGCATAACATACTCGTAACCTTTTCCTATTGTATTGCCAAATAAACCTACGCCATCATCGCCTTTAAATATAAATTCTCCTGCTTTATCTTTTAAACCAGTAATACCTTTGCCTAAGTTTCCAAATAGACCTACACCATCTTTGCCTTTAAAAAGAAATTCTTTTGCATTTCCAAAAAAGTTACCGCCTGTTGGCTTGCCTTTTAAACCACCAATACCTCCACCTAACTTACCTGCTCCATAACTAAAAGCACCTGCTTTTAAAGCATCTTTCCAGCTACCACCAGCTAATTTTGTAGTTCCAGCTCCGATAGCTGCTGACATAAGTGGCCCAACGCCAGGAATAAAGTTTGCTAAAGGCCCAACAACAGGAGCTACTTTTTTAGCTACTTTTTTAATTGACTTAAATGTTTTCTTTAACCAACCAAATTCAGGCATACCTGTAATTGGATTGATAGACATACCTTCTCCTACTTTATATTCATCTGGAGATAGGCCTGCTGCACGCAGTTCTTGTTCTATTCTTTGTCTTGTTTCTGGAGATATAACAGGTGGTACAACCATTTCGCCTTGGGCGACGTGAGCCATATACTGATCTTCGTCGCGTCCTAGCCTTGCTAACCCTGTTCCGCTGTTGTCTATTCTATTCATATTACAATTTTACCCTGTATTTTCTTCGCTGTTAATATCTTCATCTATAGATGTTAACCAAAAAACCAACAAATATCTATCTCCTTCCTCTACTGCTAGTCCTCTGTGCATGTGTGTATAACTTGGAAATATCAAACCACTACCTGTAGGTAATGGCTCTACGACTCCTCTATTTAAAAATTCTGTTCCTCCACCCTTGTAATCGCCTGTATTTAAAGGGACTACAATACTAACGTCTGAACTGGCGTCGTGATGCCAAGCTCCCTGCTTTTTATCTTTTAAGTTGTAGTTAGCTATCTGTATGTTTCCGCCTGTAACGTGGCGATTCCATATAGTTACAAGTATTGGGTTGATTAGTGATTGAACTACCTGCATCAATGAAATATATAAATCTGGACATTTTTCGCTAAGAACTATCTCTGGTATTTGTCTTAGCTCGTCTTCTTCTGGATTAGGGACAAATGCAAATTCTTTTTGCATGTTATCTATTTCATCTAATAATATTTTACAAAACTTGTCAGAAAACAAAGGAACTGTATAAACATCTTTTAATGGTTCTTGTATGACACTTTCTAAAGGTAGTTTTTCTGGATTGTTTGTACCTTCGCTTTTATAGAAATTTACTATATTGGGTATAGATGCTTTTGCTTTTTTTAAAGTATCTTTGTTAACAAACCAATCAGAAGGAAATCCAAGCAATAAATT
>Ga0098037_1001647_pt1 | contig 10216 bp, 7 predicted proteins | sample 5_EtaG_FD_75050 | JGI IMG/M metagenome (GOLD analysis project Ga0098037, IMG submission 75050) | Marine viral communities from the Subarctic Pacific Ocean - 5_ETSP_OMZ_AT15132 metaG | ecosystem: Environmental > Aquatic > Marine > Oceanic | place: Pacific Ocean | collected 2015-01-08 | reverse complement strand
TATTAAAACCAGTTCTAATTATTTCTGCAGGAAAAGAAACAAAGTTACCAAAAGGTAAACCTCTTAAATTTTTAATAAACCCTGATACATAATCATAGTTAGGCACTGTGTTTCTTACAATTCTAGCTGCTCTTTGATTTAATGTCTCTACTGCACCAGTAAATGGATTTCTAAATTGAGGCATCTTACCTCCATATGCTTTCATTAATTTTGCTTTTTCAGAACTAAAATTAATTATTTTCCAAAAGTCATCCTCTGTAACATATGCATCTTCTGCAGCTTTATAAAATTTTTTAAATGGATTTAACACTTTAGAAAAAGCCTGATCACTTAACATTCTACCTTGAAGTATACCTGTATCTTCTAACAAACCTGTAACATCTCCAAGTCTTAAATTTGAGTTTACAACACCTAACTCTAACAATTCATCGTATGCATTTTGTGCTGCTTTAGGATTAGCTAATGCATTTTTTTTAGACAAAGCACTAAAAGAATCTTTAACAGCTTTACCAAATATCGCATAATCACCAGGTCTAACTGGAATTACAGGTAATACACCATTTGCTGTAGCAAATGATCCCGCACTAATTAAGTTTCTCATGTGTGTAACAGGAGATAAAACTGTTTTAGCTACCTGTGATGTTGCTTTTGGAAACAACATTAAGTTTCTATATAATTTTAACAAAGGCTTATCACCCATGTACCATGCAGCTGTATTTTCTAAAGCATCTGCAACTTTTGGATGAAAAACCATCTCACCAAAAGGATTAAATTTACTTATTTTACCACCACCTGCACCAAATGTTGAAAAGAATTTTGGATCTTTCATGACAATATTTCTATAAAAATCTACACCAGGCACATCACCTAATATTGCTCTTGCTGTATCTACGTTACTAAAACCTATTGGTAGATTTCTATCGGCTGCAGATCCTGGTTTAATATCAGCTGCTCTGATAGCACCTGCTGCTGGAATTTTTGCATCAACAATTCCAAACGCAGACTCTGCATTTCTTATAGCGTTAATCATAGATCTACCTAAATTTAATTTTGTGTTAAAATTAGTGAGAGTTTCTACTGTATTAAAAAACCTAATTCTAATATCACCCTCATCTCCTAATATCTTTCTTAAATTAGGATTACCTAAAAATTCTTTTTGTAAAGTTGCTTTTGACAATAAAGTTGGTGCTCTAAAATCAACTAATAATGCTTCTGCATCTTCAAAAGGTCTAGCTACTCTAGTGCCAAATAAATCTTTTAAACCTTTTGCCTCTGTAACCTGTTCTTTTGTTGCTCGACCTAATGTTGATAAAGCTGTTTCTACTCCCTCTAATCCTTCTTTAGTAGTAAATCTACCTAATTTTATCTCGTTTGCTTTTACTATATCATCTAGTATTGAATTAGCTTGTTCAGGTGTCATTCCATTACCACCATAATCTCTTCTTAAATTTGGATTTGCTCGACTTACCTTAATCAATTCATCTCTTACTGATTTAACTGTATCTCTAGTAGGACTATATTGTAAGAATCTAGCTAAACTTTTTGTTTCTATTAACGGAAATGCAGTTTCAAAAAACGATCCTATTTTGTTTTCTACTAATTCTTTATATTTTTTACCTGCTGCTTTTTGAACTAAGTCAGTATTATAAAAAGTATTTCTAACATCATCTGCAACTAATCTTGTATAATACATACTTTGATATAATCTATCAAAGTCCTTTGATCCTGATGTACCACGTAATAAATTTTTTAATTTAGTTACTTGAGTTTCATCAAAACCTTTTAATGGATTTTTTAAACTACCACCAAATTCTATTAAACTTTTACCTTTATCATCTTTAACAAGTCTAGATTCACCTGACATAACAACTCTACCAACTTGTTTCATTATCTTATCTCTTTGTATTTTTTCTGCTTCAGATAAACTAAATCTAAATTTACCAAACATACCATTAATACTTGCATTTAAATTATTAACAGCACGTGTAGCCTCTCTTCTAGTTCTTGAAGCTATACCTATTGCCTCCCTTTTTAATTCAAAGGCTTCTGGTGATAATTTTTCTCGCGCTCTTAAAGGGCCTCCTATGTAATTATCAATAAACTGAAACATTTTATTATTAGATAAATATAATTCTTTACCGTGATTTGCTAAAAGTTTACCTGTTGTTCCTACACCAGATATAACACCAGTTAACAATATACTTTCTAAACCAAATTTACCTCTATTAATAAGAGATTGAAGAGCATCTGCTCTTCCTTCTAAAGTATCATCATCATTTAATTTGGTAAGTCCAAAATCAAAAGTTGTACCAAATGTACCTATGTCTTCATCAAATACAGCTATCTCTGCTGCTGTTCCACCAGACACACCAGCTATAAATCTTTTTTTATTGTAAAATTTTTCTGCTTTTTTTAATTCTTCTAAACCTTTTAAACCTTTGTTTCTTTCTAAATATTTATTATTCTTTTTTGCTTTGATAGCTTTACTAGCCATCTTTGAACCTTTGACTCCTGCACTTGCTAATTTAAAACCTCCCACTCCAGGTATTGCTAATTGAGATAGTACCTCTGTTACTTTACCTGCAGTTGTTGCCTCTGCTGCTTCATCGAATGGATTGATTTTTTCAAAGTATGCCTCTACTCGCGCTGCACTATTTGTGTCAGCACCAAGGTCTATTAGTTCTGCTCCTAGTGATACTGTATTACCAACAGCTTTAATTAAGCCAGAACCTACACCAGATAATACAGATTCCCATGTTGCTATTTCGTTATCTTTTTCTGCTTCATTAAAAGGTGGATTTTCTATATTAGAAATACTAGATGTTGGTGCTAAAGGATTAACTCCCATTTAGGCCTCCTATACTGGATTTACAGATCTTGTTGGTGAATAAACTTTAAACTCGCTATTGTCTATTGCTTTATCATAAGATTGTTGTGTTGTTATTGTTCCTTTCCCTGTGTATTGAAATATAGTTCCATCTTCTGCATTGTAATAAAATGCACCTGGTGTAAAAGCAAAGTCATTAAAATCAGGAACGTTTTTCTTTGTTTTCTTACCACTTTCATCTTTTTCTTTTATTTCTTTAGTAGGAATTGCAAACATGTTAGCAGCGTTTAATGTGCCTGTAGGGTCAGAGGCAATTGTATAACCTACCTTTTGAAATACTTGTGCATCTTTTCCTGTAGCATCAGGGAAACCTGCATTTCTTGCTAATATAGCAGCGTTTTCTTTACCTGCATCTATAAGACCTTTTGTTAAACTTCCGCCATAAGTTGCTATAAAACTTTCAGCAGCTGTTCTTGCTTCCCCATCAGTAATTTTATTACCATACATTTTTTTATATTGTCTTGTATAAAATTGTATTGTTTGTTCTAATTTACTTGGGTCTTTTTTAAGTATAGCTGCATCTATTGACATTTGTTTTAACATTACATCTTTTTCAAAGTCTAATCCTTTTAATGCAGCAACTCTTTTTAAATCTGATTTTTCTTTTAATATTCTTTCAGCATCAACTATTGCTGCCTCACCTACAGTAGCCACATCTTTTTTCATTAATCTAAATCCAGCTTTAGCTGCAGCTAAATATGCTTTTCTTTTTATCTCTGCTTCTTTAGGGCCTAAAAATTTTTCAAACATGGGTATATCTTTACCTGACAATCCACTTTCTTTTTCAAGATCTGTTAATACTCCACCAGGATTATTAGCTAAATTTTTTGCAGCTAAATTATCAGCCGTTGCAAAATCATCTGTACCTGATTTTTCTTCTGTTGTTGATTGAGGTAATTTAGAAGTGTCAAAGTCAGGAACATTTTTTTCTTCTGCTCTTTTATCAATAAATGATTGTGCTTCTTCTTTTTGTCTTAACTTATTTTCTTCAATTAATTTTTTACTAGTCTCACCTAAAAAATCTTCTTTTTCAATTGGTCTATCAAATTTAAATCCAAGAAATCCTGGAGGTTCTTTTTCTCCACTTAATACTTCTGAAGATTTAGTCGCTGTCTCTTTTGTTTGACCTAAACCAAATTCAACATCTCCTTCATTAATACTTGGTGTTTTTTCTTTAGGTTGTAAAACAGATTGTAAATATGAATCATCAAATTCAGCCATACCCATAGCAGCACTAGGATTTTTCATTTGTAGACCTTGTCCTATACCTTGATTCATTACATTAAAATTAGTTGCTGGTTGTGTTTCAAATATATCTTTTACAAAAGCATTGCCTGATCTATTGGGATTAGAACCTGCTTCAAACTTTTTTCTAACTGTTTGCTTGATACCTTCGGCTTCACCACCGTATTTAAAACTGGGTCTTTTAAAAAACATTATCCTCTTATTGCTCCTATGATACCTGCACTAGCAATACCTGCTCCTAAAGCCTGTTGTAGAGGACTTTGTGTTGGTTGTTCTTGAAATCTTGTTCCATATCCTCCACCATATTGTGCAGATAACACATCCTGTGCAAAACCTAATCTTTGGAAAGGTTCAAAAGCTGCTGTTTTTGCACCTTCAGCAGAAGCATCTTGTACTGCTTGTCTAAATGCAAAACCTTCAGAACCTAATCTACCTATCTCTGCAGCTGTTGCTGATTCTAAACCTGGAACCATTTGAGCTAAATTTGTTTGTTGATCAAAACCTTGAGAAGCTAATGCTTGCGCTTGTTGAAAGTTTTGTTGTCTTAGACCTGCTTCTAGCATTGCTCTGTTAAATAATGATTCTTTATCAAACTCACCTAACGCAACACCTTCTCTGCCACCACCAAAAGCACCTGATGTTATTGCAGCTTGTCCTATTTGACCTCTTTGTATGGATTGTTGTCTATCAAAACCTTCTAATGTTTTGTCTATTACTTCTTGTTGATATGGTGATAAAAATTGTTTAAAAGCATCAGGCCCTGTCATCTCTTGGGCTTTGTCTATAAAAGGTTCAAAAGCCGCGATCCCCGTACCTGCACCAACTCCTGTTGCAGCACCTGTTGTAGGATCAAATGTTACTTGACCAAGACCACCTGCTGTGGCTCTTCTCTGTATGGCTTGTTGTGTAAATGGATCTACATCAACTACTTGCGGTGCAAATTTTGACGTATCTACTGGTGTCTCTATCTGTTTTAAAACCTGTTCTGTAAGTGATTTACCAAACGCCTCTACATATGGCGATGGTCTAGATATTGTAGTAGTTGTGTCTGCCATTATACTCTCCTAGCCTCTAAATTTTTCATTAAGTTGTACATTTTCTGTGCACCTTTATTTATACTACCTTTTCCTGCACCTCTAACAGCATCAGCTGTAAAGACAAACTCATTTTTAGATAGCATGGCAGGGACATCATCTGCTTTTTCTTTGACACCAATGGGTACAAAGCCACCAGATTTCCTGTAATCTAACTCTTTTACACCATATTTATTGCTTCGTATAGGGATTTTTTTAGGCTGACCACCATCTTTCAAACCTTTACTTGCAAAAATTTGGTCTATTGTTGTCGTTTGTGGGGTAGAAAAAACTCCAAAGTTTGCTTTTATATCTTCTGCTATATCTGCTAAATTTTGTTTATTTAGTCCTCTTGCTAAAGCAGGAACCTCATTAACTAATCCTAAACCAAATGCTCCTGCATCTCCAATAAACTCTCCAACCCTTCCTCCAAAAGGAGATAATGATTTACTTAATTCGTTCATGCCTGCTAAATGTCTTGCATCAGAAATAATTCCAGTGTCACTAGGTAATCCTGTTTTTGTAAAAGCCTGATAATTTCGATCATATATTTTATCTAAATTAGCTAATTTATTTAATTTATTCATTTGTTTATCTAAAAAATTTTTAGTGGTTGATTTAAGATTAAATTTAGGTTTAGTTTTAGTTGTAGCTTTTTCATCTCTACCTCCACCGCTAAATCTAGTATTAGTACCACCTCTTTGTTTACCACCACTACCCATTGCTCTGTCTCTAGCAGATGGCCCTCTATCCACTGAACTTGCTTTGCTACCTTGATAACCACGACTACCAAATCTAAATTCTTCTCTACCATCAGGTGCTAGTGTTACGTCTTCTTCTAAAACATCTTGTGTAGTCATGTCTTGTATTGTATCAAAATTTTTTGCTAGATTAAATAATGCTATTCCTTTTTTAACTTTACTAGGAACAAAAGTACCAAAAGCTGCGTTAACTAAAAAAGGTGATGCAAACTTTACAAAACTTTTACCTTTACTAATTGCTTTATCAAAAAAACTAGGAGGGGTTGCAAATGATGGAGTGTATCCAGAAAATCTATCATCACCTCTAACATTTATTGATTTAGGGTTTTGTGATGGATCACCAACTTTATTAATATCAAATACAGTAGGTGCCTCTCCTATAGTTATTTCTGTTACTCTTGATGGACTATCATTGTCAAATCCTGCATCAGAACCTACTTCACCTGGCCCTGCACCAAAATCAGATTGAGAAGCATCTTTACCACCTCTAAGGCCTATACGTTTTACTTCTTTAGGCATTACTTAATTCCTCTTTGAAAACGAAGCATAAAATTTTGAACTGCCATTTTAGCATCATCTTCAGGTATACCCATTTCTACTCTTTGGTTCTCTAACATTTCAGCCATGATATCTTTATCTATACCACCTCTAATACCCATAACGGCATTGTTAATTTTTTGTTCAAACATATCCATAGGAACTATTGTATTTTCTTCTGTTTGTTCTGGTTTTCCCATAGGACTAATTGTAGTGCCATCTTCTAATTTTACTCTACCGCCTTTTGCTAGTTTTATTCCAAACTCTTTAAATAGATCTGATTTAATCTCTATAATTTTATCTGTATCTCCTGCAGCCTCTGCTTCTTCTAGAAGTTTAAATAATTGTGATGGACGACTTTCAGCCATTTCCATTTTATCTGGTAATACAGGCCCTATAGGTTTAGGTTGAAAAGGATTAACTGGTTTTGTTGGATCTTCGGGTAACTCATCATCATCTCCACCTAAAGCAAAATTTTTACGAGTCTGTGCTATGCCACCTGTTTGACCAAAACCTCTTTCAAATGATCCTTTGTATTTAGAATAAAATTCATTTACTGCATTATCATAATCAGCTTCTGTAAATTCTAAACCTTCATCTTCTTTTAATTTTTTCTGAGCATCTATGTATGAAGCAAGTGATACACCACCTGATATTATTGTTTTAGGGTCAGTTAATATTTCTGCTCCAACTTCTTTTATACTTGCTGTTTTACCCTCACCTTTAGCTAATGCTTCAAATTGTTTGCTAGCACCTTTATCTATTCTATCTGCTATACTAGTTCCTCTTAAATTACCTTCTCCTTTAAGACCAGGAGTTACATCAAGATCTTGTGCAGGAGTTATATTTCTTTTACCAAATCCAACTTCGTCTCCACCAAACATTCCATACTTAGATCCACCATAACCAACTGGTTTAATACCTTCAAACTTAACATAAGGTGCAGCTGTTAATGCTAACTTTACTGGATCTATTCTACCTGTTGCTTTTGCTGAACCTGCTGCATAGATTAGTGGAGCGTATGGGCCTAAGAAAGGAGCAGCCACCATTAAAGGTTTAGCTATTTCTTTTGGTACTAATTTTTGTGCTACCTTTACAAAAGGTTTTGTAACTTTTCTAAAAGTTTTTTTAAGAAAACTACCAAGACCATATTGTTCTCTAGGCACTAACCCCAGACCACCGTTCTCGTATAATTGTCTTTCCATCATTGCTCTATTGATTGCCATAATTATTCATCTGATGCAGCACCTAATGGTGGCATCTCCGCTACTTTAATTTTAACTGATCTAGTAACATCTTCTTTTACTGTATCTGTTTCTGGGTTTGCTATATCATCCTCTGCTTCTTTATCAGAAGTATATTCATAATTTGTCTTTGTATTTCTTAAAACTATCTCTGCTTCACACTCAACAACAGGCACTTTCTTGCCATCTATTGTTTCGTAGCGAATTGATCCTGGTTCTTTAAACGCCATAATTTAATCCCTATTCAATTGTAACATAGATAAAATTACATGCAATCTATCTGCAGTAGTTGCTTGTACTTTTATCTGTTCATTTTCCGTTAATATTAACGGATTTGTTATCAGATCTACAGTAGTATTTGCTGCAATATCTTGACTTTTAAACAAGTTAAATACCCCATCAGATGTATCTACTATCTGTATCTGTATAGTGTCTGCAGATCCTGAGTCATTTGATACTATAAAAGACTTGATGATAGCAGTTGTGGCTGCTGGTACTAGGAAAATACTAGTATTTCCATTAGTTGTCAAATCTGCTTTTACGTTCGTGTATATATTAGCCACTTAAAAACCAGGTAAATCGTTCCTGCTCCTCTTTTAATTCATTTAAATATGTAGAATTCAACTGCTCTACAATACTAGCCAATGATCTATTAATCTGTTTTTGGTTTGAAACGTCATATTGTTGTTTCGGTTCTGGTACTCTTATTGTTATCTTAGCCATTATCTTCTACCATCTGGTTGTATATCTATCTTAAATGTACCAAATCTCCAAGACTCACTAGTTGCATCATTTTCTATTTTAATATTTACATATCTACCCCTAGCACGTGTATCCTTTTTATTAGTTGAAGAGGTAATTGTAAAAGGACTTAATGAAGTAGTCGTTTGAGATTGTTGAGGAAATCTTTTTACTGCCATTGTAACTTTGGCATTTCCTTGTAAATTTTTAAAATCAGGTATAAATCTTCTAACAGCTAAGAAAAATTCTCCTTCTCCCATTTGTTGATTTGATATATCAAAGTCAAATGATTGTATAAAAGAAGTGACAGTAGTTGTAGTTCCATTTGGGTTAACTTGATCAGTTCCTACTTCGTGTTCAAAATATGTAGTTTGTCCTAAACCTGATTCACCTACAATTACAGGAAAAGTTCCTGATGCAGAAGAATTATATTTCGTAGCAAAAGGATTTTGATATACTGTTGCATCTATCCAAGAAGTTCTTGCTTCTGTTCCTGTATACCAAGTATTTTCACCATAATTATAAACAACATATTTATCATTATAATCAGATCCACTTGATGGATAATACCAAATAACTTCTGTATACAAATTATTTAAACCAGCATATACTTGTTGGCCTTTTGTTGTATCAAAATTATCATAGACAAAATCTTCTACAGAACAAGGAAGTGATTTTACTGTACCATCAAATAGAAAGAAACCTTTTGGTGACATCCAGAAAGCAGCACCATCTATTTCAATTGCAGCATTTTTTCCTATGATACCACAGTTTGTACCAACTTGTTCAAAACCAAATGTAAATGGTGCTCCTACAAACTTCATTGTATATAATGAATTGTCTGTCCATATTAAAATATTTTCTTTGGCTTTTGTTGCAGCTAAAATTTTTGTACCATCTTGTAGTCTTTGAGAACCTGCCGTATTAATAGCAGTTGGTGTGTAAGTGTTAATAGCTTCTCTATCAGAAAATCTTATAAACATATCATCTTGTGTAGATGAAGTTCCAATAGTTGTTTCTGTACCTAAGTGTATTAAGTGTCTTGTTGTTGGGGATATTAAAGTAACTCGGCTAGCTGTTGGATTACTGCCAGTTTGAAAATTAGAAGTCGTTGTTGATGCTCTTGTTGTTAAAGGCGACCCTGCTCCAGCGTTCCAAGTAAATGTTCTACCATTTGCAACAGTTGCAATTAATACTTCTCCAAAGTTACTTAATGACCATAATCCAGGTTCTAGCGATACACTTGATGCAGTGGCTGCTTCACCCCAATTACCTGTACTCCATGTATCTATACCCCACCCATATCCATACGATTGCGCTCTTGGGCCTACAGGTTCAAAAGGTTTTATACTTAAACTACCACCTGTAGATACAGTTGCACCTGCATTACTAGATTGTGTAATTGTAAACGTTCCTGTAGTTGGAACTGTTATAACTTGAAAATTTTTATCTTCAAAATCAGAATTACTAAAACCTGTACCACCTGGTAAAGTAACACTATCTAATTGTACAATATCTCCAATAGCTAAACCATGTGTAGATTTTGTAATTGTACATGTGGGTGATCCGTTTGTTGTTGCAATAGTTGCAGATGTTAAAGTTGTTTTAAGTGGTGTAATATCATGTAACTGACCTTCAAAATATATAAGTAAAAATTTATCTGTTCCTATGGCTACATATCTATTACCATCTAAATCTACGAAAGCATGCTGTGCTCTAGATACTCCT
>Ga0098037_1001646_pt1 | contig 10219 bp, 13 predicted proteins | sample 5_EtaG_FD_75050 | JGI IMG/M metagenome (GOLD analysis project Ga0098037, IMG submission 75050) | Marine viral communities from the Subarctic Pacific Ocean - 5_ETSP_OMZ_AT15132 metaG | ecosystem: Environmental > Aquatic > Marine > Oceanic | place: Pacific Ocean | collected 2015-01-08 | reverse complement strand
GAAGCCGCCCAAGATAATGATGAGGATATAATTCCAAATGATAATCCTTAAAGAAAAATAATTTTAAATTTTGTTTATTTTTATATTTTTTATAATAAATGATATTAAATCTTATAATTGATATGATGATAAAAAGTCCATATGATCCAAATGGTTGCTGTATTTCTTGCGGTTATACATGGTGCGAATCCTTAAATGAATGCGTGAGAGTATGGGAAACATATTGCGAAAGTTTAGAAAATGGACATTAAATAATTTTTTAATTTTTTTATATTTTGTTATATTATATTTTATTGAGGTTTAAAATATATTATCAATCATCGTCTTTAAACTCACGCACACAAAAACCAAAACCCCAGAAACAACAACATTTAAACATTTATATTACTTAAATAGAAAATAATTTTACTTTAATTAAGTGGACGATCCATAAAAAAATCCGAGTGAGAATGATTAAATCTATCATGTCTCCTATTTTCTAAAACTTGATGCCGTGCATCTGCTCTCCTACCAAGTTTCTGGAGTTCTGGAAATGCAATCGTCTCAAACTTATATACCGGCACTGGATGGACTCCAGTTCCTTTTCCGGTAATTCTTAAAGGGTCAAAATCATCCCTTCTCATATGTGCTATGTTAGGTGCTATTTTATCAAGATCCGCTTGATGGTATATCTCCCTATTATTCATTTGACTATTAAAATACAAACTCATTTATATTATAATTATATATTAAAAAATATCTTAATATTATTAATTTTAATCAAATCTCACTTCAAATGGTTTTCCTTTTTCCGCTCTCCTACTTGTCATACCTCCAACAATTTTATTTTGTTTCTTTCTTAATTTCTTTTTCTCATTCTTAACTGCTTTCTTTGTAATAGGTTCTCCCCAATGGTAGCGGGCTATGATAGGTAATAAGTCATCCGGTATTTTAGGGTAATGTATTTTATACCATTCAACTCCTTCTTCTTCTGTTTTAATTTGTATAAATGATAGAGGCAATCCATCTTTATGGAGTTTCTTCCCATCACTTCTTCCTTCATTTAATACTTCTGCTGGAACTTCTAAATCATATTTAGAAATATCAGTCATTTCACATTCTTTACCAGTTCCGATAGTATATGTCATTTTATCATCACTAGGATTGATTAAATATGTATTTCCATTCGCTTCATTTTTGGCTTGAAATAAGTTTTCTTTTCCACTTAATTTATTATATCTAGGATCCTTACCTAATCCAACTCTTACACTATATTTAGAATTCACACAAAAAGGGTTCTCAAGATTATAATAATTTTCAGTTTCATTTGATTTCACCATTTATATATTAATAAATATAATAATTTTAATTTAATTTTTCCGCAAGTCCAGATTTCATGATTTTATGATTTCTTAACTTTTCTAAATGTTCTTCATATTGATTTATTAAATCTTGATTTTCTCCATCTAATAATTTAATCATTTCATTTAATTTTTCCTCTTGTTCTTTTCTTGCACTCTCCCATCCCCATTTATACATAGCACCATAAAAAACACCAACTCCAATAGGTAATCCGATAGTAGTTAATATTTCTCCCCACATTTTATAATATATAATATATATTATTTTTCCTTTAATAAACTTAATATCAATTTTTCTGGTATTCTATATCTATCTATTTGTGATCCCTCATTATTAAGGGTTTTATTAACATTCTCAAAATCTTTATATTTCTTTCTTAATTCAGCAGTATTAACTCTTATTATTTTTCCATCATCTATAATTGATTTAGAAGTTCCCATTCTGGCTACATGTTTCCCATCTATCATATTTCCACATTTTTTATCACATAATTTATTATCAAAATCTTTTTTATTAGTCCAGATCCTTGTTCTTTTTTTATATCCCCAATCACTATACATGCAATAATCAACATCATAATAAGGAATCCCTTTCATGATTTCTCGTTCTTTCAATCTTCCAGTTTGGGGATTTTCTAAAAACCATAATGATGGATTAAAATAATTAATTATTTCTAAACTTTTAGATACTAATAAATCTGCATCTTGCATTTCTTTTTGCTGTTCTTCTCTTGTATAAATAACTCCTTTTCTTTTTCTACCTATAAAACATTCTTGAAGGCGACTATATTGAGTGCATGGAGGAGATGCCCAGATAATATCAAAATAATCTTTGTCAAATTGTTTATAATTAAAATCCATTATATCACATTTAAAATCAGCATCTAAAATTAAATCAACGGAAATACTTTCATATCCTAATATATCACAACATTTTCCCACCGATTTGGTTCCGGAAAATAATTCTAAAACTCGCATTTATATTAATTATATATATTTTAATCTAATTTGAACCTTGATTTATAATCCGCTATTGATGAGTTTAAAGTTGATTTATTCCATAATATATGTCTACTTAATGAACCGGCACTAAAAGGATCTTTCCAGTTCTCATTTTTCTTATGTCTTTTTAAATAATTCTCTTTTAATTTAGTATCTTGATGGTCTATAAATGTTCCTTTTTTCGGATTTTTTAAACCAAAATGAGTTGTTTTAATTTTAGTCCCATCATCTTTTCTAAAAACTGCTACAAATCTTTTATCTGCTCTTGGTGATTTAGATATAACTACTTTAACCATTTATAATAATATATATTTATTTTTTCTTTTTCTTTTTATTATCAATTTTATTATATTTATCCCATATCTTGGCATCTAATTTTCTAGCGGCTCCACCCATCACCACACTTGCAAGACGACCATATCCCCACGAGAATGCTGTTTGATTAGGGCGTGAACCAGATGAATAATAAGCACCCTTTCCCTTCATGATTATTTCTTCTGCACCTTTCTTTGATATAATATTTTTATGTAAGAAATCTTTATCTGTAATTTTATGTTTATATTTATCCTCATATTTTTTCGCCCATCCACTTCTTTTAGATTTAAATGATGTTTCTGGTCTTGCTTTACCCTCAAAAATAGATTTAATTTGTGCTTGTCTTTCTTTACCTTTTAACCCAGCGAGATAGGTAGCCGGAACATTTCTACTTTCTCCTTTATATGTAATTTTAACCATTATTATATTATATAATGATATTTTTAAAAAAGTAATTAAATAATTATTTTATATATTTAAACCGATACAGAAGCAGTGCCATCAAGGTTGATGTAGAAAATTGCATCACAAAGGACATAGAAATCCGCTCTTGTCTGTCCACCGGTTAAACCCTTAGTAGCGATGAAGTTAATAGGGAGAGAACGTGAAGCAGTATCTATTCCTTGCTCTAAAAGAACACGATTAAATGCCTCAAAATCATAACCTACAAAGAAAGAAGATAGGGTTGATTTTCCCCATGTTTCACCATCTCTCGCATCTTCAACGTTGAGGGTATGTTTATGTGCGTATGCTTTCTGGTGCTGGTAATCACCAATCTTACCAAACGCCTTATCAAGTTCCGCTTCTCGCTGGGACTGCTGGTCTTTGCCATTACACTGGACGTCCGTCTGTGGGTATCTCACCGAACCAATCTCAAATCTAAAACTCTGGAGATCGGAACTCTGGAAAACCGATGAATCGTAATTTGTATTCACACCAACTTGGGCGGAGGCAATAAAAGTTCCGAAAATAGATTTAACCGATTTAACTCGGGCTGGGAGTGAAATAGTATATTGAGAAGCGGCTCCATCCATAAGACCAGAATAATGGCGGTAGGTTTGTCCGGCAAGTTGCAAGACACCACCAGCACCATCCATAACCATACGGAGGCGATCATAGAAACTTCTATCCATGTCAATTAGATGGGCGATATAGCGGACATTAGAAACAGTCCAAGCACTATCAATCTGGACACCTTGAGCGGCTCCAGCAGTTTCCGTCTGGGTAATACCAATACGATTGGCATCGCACAAAGTTAATTCAATTGTGAAACCGGCATTCATCATGATTAAGGGAATATATTTATCCATATTTAGGAAACCAGATACAAGGGGGATACACATCTTACGAGTGGCACCAGAAGCGATGCGAGATAAGGCGTGAACGTTTGCAAGACCAGTGGCACTAGGATTAACTAAATTACCGGCTACGGGGACACCAGATACTTGGTCTCCCTCAATACCATTAATGACGCACTCGGAACTCTGGTTATATAAAAGTTCAGTTGTAGGCGGTGTGCCTTTGGTTATAGCACCACCGGCTTGGTTAGTTGAACCACCACTAGATGCCATCTCACCAGCATCCGCCGGCTGGACACCTTGCTGGACGCAAGACAACTGCTCTTTGTATAATCCGAGATTAGAGTAATTATTCTTAATGTATTCTTTTGGGCACTGACATAAACTTAACATAGAGAACAGACGAGAATATTCGTTTATATCCTCAATTACTACGCCTCCACTTTCAATCCTTAGTCGCTGGATCCATGCTGGGGTGAACTGCTCAAGGGCAAGGAAATTGGTTGCGGCTGCATTATTGGTAATATCACATTCTAAATATGAGTGGGTGGCATCTAACATGCTGTCGGCGTTGACATCTATACGACAGATAGTAGAACCAGTAGAATTGGAGAAGGACTGACCATTAACCGGTAAGAACTCACGGCGATTGCTACGACTCTCAACTGCGAGAGGTAAAACATTATCATAGTTGACTTGAGGGGGATGAACTCTGCTTTCTTCCATTATTTTATAACTTAATGGAGAAAATAAAAATAATAAAAATAATTTTAGTTTTAGTTTTTAACAATTAATCAATATCTAATAACTCAATCTCAAAATTAAGAATTGTTTGAATATCAACATCATCTGGAATTATTGCATTATCTAAATTCGCTTGGTAAATTCTAAATCTTAATTTCTGTGCCGATGGATTAGAACATACAACATCGGAGCCATGATAATCTCCACCAGATATAACTTGATATTGACCATTTGCAACTAAATTAACCAGACCATTGGGATTGGGAACAAAAAACATATTATTACCTCTTATACGACCATTTAAATTAGTTGATGTATTATTAGGTGCAATACCTAATCCTTGAACGTCTACATAAATCGCTGGAATATCAAATGCCAGAGAATTGGATGCTCTTTTTCCGGCGGCTGCTATGCTATCTTGAACTATATATGCACTTGTTAATCTAAATAAACAATATTGAGAATCCTTATTTGTGAATGCAAGAGGTGGGATCTGGAAAGAAAAATCCCCAGAAGCATCAGTTGGTTCACCATCGGTAGAAGTTATTGAGTATCTAAAAGTATTCTTTTTTCTTAAATATAATTGTTTCATGTCTTTCTTATAAATATCCACATCACCCATTTTATATTAATATAATATATAAAATATTAAAAAAGAATTTAAAAATTATCTTAAATTAATTAGAATTTAACCAAGTATCTGGCGACCGGCTACTTTAACATTTGATTTAGTATCCTCCACTGCTTTTCTTGCATCAGCACCACCCTTCTCAAGTTTAGATTTTAATACTTCCTCACCGGCACTCAACATCTCTTCTCCCTTATCAATAAGTTCTATACCCTTTTTAGCACCAGCACTCACATCTTTAACAAGACCAATACCAGATCGCACAACACCGGAAACCGGTGAAACTGCTTGACCGATGACCGGTATTCTATCAATTGTATTTAATACTTTCTCACCAGTTTCGGAAATCTGTTTTCCTACTCTATGAACGTTGCCTAGAACCTTACGCCCCATTCTCGCACCAGCGTGAAGTCCACCACTTAATCGTTTTCCTAATCGTGAAAAGAAACCCATTTTATAATATAATATTATATTTATTATTTAATAATATATCATTTTTTTATTTTAGATTTATCTATAATTTCATGATCGTCAATATGAGAATCGCCATGGGGATTTAATCTTAATGATCCCATAGGAATATTTATTTTTCTTTTTGCGTAGACAAAATCTATGGCTACTGCTATCTGGAAATGTAATCCATTTAAATCTAATATTCTGTTTCTTTCATCTGTCAACCTAATTGTTAATGTATCAATAGTTCTTAAATCTACAATTGATTTATGAGTTGCATTATTTGGCGTTGAGAATATCATTCCACCGGCATTCACATTAATGGGGACTCTACTTAATATATTTGAGAAAGTTCCGGATTGGGTATCTAATGTTCCATTACTAACTAAATTAGTTCTTATATAAACCCCATGAATTGATCCATTTATATCAATCACATTATTAGAAGTTAAGGTTGTATTAAAAGTTCCACCTCCTATTGTTGCCGGTAATAATGCTTGTTTTTCTTCACCTTCTCTAAATCCCATCTCTATGTGTGGAGTTTGAGTTATAGTAGGATCATCAAATAATAAATCAATTCTCATGTTAGCAGTTGCAACTGCATCATTTAATTTAGTGAATACATAATTATATTTTTGAATATCTGTATCATAATCTATTTGTATATCATATTCTATACCCTTTGCTGGGTCTTGTAAATTATTTTTAAAAAATGTTTCTAATGTTGTAGCGAGTGAATATGCATCATAATTGGCTGGATTAAGTGATAATGTCGCATCTATAAATTGCCCATTATCTAAATTAGTTGCCTTACATTTTAATTTATTATTTATTCCTTCTCTTATATTATAAAAAGAATAAGGAATCGTAGCACTATTTAAACTTATCAATGCTCTTTGATTTCTTGGCACTTCTATTTTTTCTGTCAATTGATATTGAAAATAAGATGTTAAAGGAAATCCTCCTAATGAAGTTGCAAGAGTATTAGTAGCATCTCTGCTATCAACATATAATATTTTTGATGGTTCAGCATTGGCTTGGAGAACATAACTCATTTATATAATAAATATATATATTTTATTTATATCCTCTTGATTTTGCGTTTTTATGTGCTTCATCAAAACTGGCACCCTTTAAAATACTCATTCTCATGGATGCCATATGTTTCTTGGTATGATGTTTAGAATGTTCTGCTAGTTTCTTTTTATCTTCCGCACTTATCTTTGCACCCTTCTTGATTGGTTCAAATGATGCCGGTAATTTCTTCTTTGCCATTTATACTTTAATGAATATATTTTTATTTTTGTTAAATTCTTTTTCTTAATTTTGCTATTTTATTGGATTCATCTTTTTCATCTTTCTTTAATCTAATCAATTGTATAGCCAGATCCATTATTTCTTTTTCTAATTTTCTTACTTCTTCTCTCCTATCATTTCTTAATAATTCTCTCAATCTACTCAATTGTTCTCTATCGTTTGCCGAGTTTGTTATTCTTATTAAATCTCTTGCATTAAATGGAATATATTGACCATTAACTCCTAAATTCATGAGTGCTTCTAGATTTCTGTTTTTATCTTCTTGTATCACTTGTCTCGCTTCTAATCTATCTCTATATCTTTTTATTTTTTCCTCATCACCTTCGGCACCGGCACCACCACCTTGTTCTATACCGGCACTAATTAAATTAGATCGGTATTTTCTAACTTCTCTTTCTATATCTGTTCCCCTTCTACCTTGACCACCAGCACGGACTTGGGTTTCTTTTGCTTGTGCTTTAACTATGCTTCTGCCAATTAAATCATCAACTATATCACTTACATCAGCAGTGGCAGTTCTCCGACTTCTATCTCTTTCTGCTCTCGCACCGCCTCTATCTCTTCTTTCTTGAGTATCAACTGCTCCCCTTATACCACGTTCTAGAGATGATTGAATAAATCCTTGTGCCACTCGTTTTCTTTCTTCTTCTCTATCTTTTCTCTGTTTTTCTTTTCTTTCTTTTTCTAATCTTTTTGCATTTTCGGTGGCTGTATCAAAAGCAGTATCAACTAAATCATCAACAATTTCTCTTGCAATTTTTGGTGCTTCTCTTTCTCTTAAATTAGGTGGAACTGGGAGTTCTCTCACCGGTGTGGGTGGTAATGGTCTTGTTCTTAATCTTTCTCTTTCTGCTTGTTCTCTCCTTAAAGTTGCAACAGAACTCGCACCAAAATCTTCTTTTGTTTTTTCTCTTTCTGCTTGTTCTTCTCTCAATATTTTTAATGATGCTTGTCCGAAACTATCTTTAATATCTCTTCTTAATGATGATACATTTAAAAGATTTTGCGGATCATTTTCTTTTGGTTTATCTCTCACAGATGTGGATAATGTAATATTAGAACGATCTTTTTGTTTTTCTCTCTGTTTTCTTTCATAAAGTTCTCGTGCTTGATTAAATGCTTGTGTTGTTTCTTCATCTGGTTCAATTTCATCAAATCCTTCAACAGATTTAAAATCATCATCACTATCAACTTCTTCTACTACTTCTTCTACTACTAATGGTTCTAATGGTTTAGGTTGATTAGGTCTATTTCTAAATGCTTCAAGTAATTCTTCTTGTGATTTAAATGGAACTTCTATTTCTCCACCTACTTTAAAATTCTCTTGTTCTGCTGTCAATAGTATTTCTTTTTCTTTTTCTCCACCCATTATGTCATCCACTATCTTGCTTTTTTCTTTTTCTTTTTGTTTCTCCTCATAAAGTTTTCTTGCTTGAATAAATGGTTCTTGTATTTCTTTTTCTTTTTCTTTTTTAATTCTTTCTTTTTCTTTAACTTTATCATTTGCTTCTTTTAATATTCTTGATATTGTAGATTGTGCTTCAACTTGTTTTGTTTGTTTATCTAATTCATCTCTTATATCTTGAACTCTTTTTTCTTCATCAACACGTTCACTTGATTCCGTTATAGGTAATGGCGTATATATTTCTGTTCTTGCATGTTTTCTTGCGTCTCTTGTCCGTGCTACTGCTCTACGTCTTGCTTGTTCTTCTGGTGATATAAAAGTTGTTTCGGCTTCTAATTCTTGCTCTGCTGGTGGTCTACGTGCTTCAACATCTCCTCTTCTTAAAACTCCTCTCTGCCGTCTTTGTCTCTGTGCCGGTGCCGGATCTTGTGCTGGGTTATTAGGTTGATTTTGTTTATTTATTTCTGCGGTTAATCTTGCCTCCATGTCTGTGATTTTTGCATTTAATAATTTTTCTTTATTAGGTGTGATTCCGTATCCAGATGTTAAACCGGTGAAACCGCCCACTGGTTCTTGTATTCTTCTTGATGGTTGCCTCGCTGGTGCTTGTCTTCGAGGTTGTGGAAAATCACTTATGCCCAGCGTTAATCGTGCTTGTGCTTCTTTTTCTGCTTGTATTTCTTGTGGTGTTCTTCTGGGATTATATGCTCCTACTCCTCCACGTGAACCATCTGGTGCTACCACTTGAGTTAATGGTGCTCTGCTTGAAGCACCAACCTTTGCCGGTATTCTTCTTGCAGTTTGTTTAGGGTTTCTTGATGCTTTTGGTTTTGGTTGTGGTTTTGGTTTTGGTTTTGGTTGTGGCTTTGGTTTTGGTTTTGCTTTGGGTTTTGCAACTTTCTTTGGTTTCGCTTGTGATTTAGGTTTATTATCTTTATTCTTTCCCTTCTTTGGCATTTATATATTATTATTATAATTTAATTTATCTTGATTTTAAAAAAATTATCTTAAATATATTATATAATAAATATGAGACCTATAATAGCAAGAGTTGGAGGAAAAACAAAATTAGCGGAGAAATTAATTGCGAAGTTTCCTAATCATAAAACATATGTGGAGCCATTTGTTGGTGGCGGTTCCATCTTTATGAGAAAAGATCCATCGGAGATAGAAGTTATTAATGACAAGGATATTGATGTCATGAATATTTATAGAGATATAAGAAATGTAGATACATTATCGGATAGGGAGTTTCAACCTAATCGTGCGAAGTTTAATAGGTTAAAAAATCAAACAAAGTTTAAAAACGAAAAAGAAAGATTATATAGAAACTTATATTTATCATTAGTTTCTTTTAGGGGTGATCGTGCCAATTATATTGGTGAGAATTTAGAAAGTGATATTAGATATAGAAATGTTGGAAAAGCGAAGTGGAAGGATCAAAGGGTTTATGATGGCTTTAAAGAAAGATTATCAAGTCCATCTGTGAAAATACATTCTCAAGATTATCAACAAATTATAAAAAAATATGATGCACCGGATACATTTTTTTATTTAGATCCCCCTTATTCACGTGCCGAGAAATCTGGTGATTACAAAGAGATGGGCGTTAAGATTGAGGATATATGTCGGTTCTTAATAGGTATCAAAGGTAAGTTCATGATGAGTTATGATGCGGAATTAGATGTTAAAAAGATTTGTCCCAAGTTTAACATTT
>Ga0098037_1001639_pt1 | contig 10235 bp, 2 predicted proteins | sample 5_EtaG_FD_75050 | JGI IMG/M metagenome (GOLD analysis project Ga0098037, IMG submission 75050) | Marine viral communities from the Subarctic Pacific Ocean - 5_ETSP_OMZ_AT15132 metaG | ecosystem: Environmental > Aquatic > Marine > Oceanic | place: Pacific Ocean | collected 2015-01-08 | reverse complement strand
TGTAATTTTTCTTTTAATAAATATATCATTACCCTGCGCTGTTTTTTCTCTTAATTGTTTTCCATCTTTATCTAAAACACGCTCGGCAAAAGGTTTAAATCTTTTATTTATATTGCCCTGCGATAACACACCATATATTAATTCAAAATTGTTTTCTAAAAATGCTTTATAGGCATCACCTTGTTTTAGTACATCTTTGGCAATAGTTTTCTTTAAAAATATTCTGAATGATTCCTGTAGCTTTTTTCTAAACTTTATACTTGTAACATTAGGTAATTTACCCCCAAATGTCTTTAATATAGACTGTTTAACGCGGTTTATAACGTCTTTACTAAGTCCTAATGAAATTCTAAGGCTTTCTCTTTGATCTAATATTTCAGGGTCTGTGGGGTCATATCCCGTGTCTTTCGAGTTGTCACTAAAAGCTTGAGGAAATATATTTTCAGCAAGTGTCTTGCTTCTTTGTCTTAATCTTGCTATAATGTGCGAAACTAATACTGGATTTTTATTTGCATCATATGTTAATAAAGAACCTAATATACCATAAGTTGGGTCATTAATTAGCCCATCTTCAAATACTTTTTTATAAGCATTATAGCCAGGTACATTTGAATATTTTCTAAGAACTTCATTTATAACTTTTCTAACATACTTATTATTTGCAATTTGAGGCGCAGCTTCAGCCCCAAGATTATTATAAAGTTTTTGTATAATATTAGCATCTGAATCAGAATACTTTGAGTCATCAATCATTTGTCTTACTTCGGCGTTAGCTTCATTAAGCTTGCCTCTTAGGTTTACTCTTATGCTTTTTAAATCCCCCCTTTTAAAAGTGCCATTTTTTATTTTTAAACCTAAATCATATAAAAACTTTATAGTGTCTATTTCATTTCTAAAGTTAACATCTAAGCCAGATGCTTTATTTAAGCTTTCAGAAACTATGCCAATAAACTTAGGGTCTTTAATTTTACCCTCTGCAACTCTTTCTAAAAAATTTACTATAACTTCTTCTGGGTTGGCTATATCTGCTTGTTGACCACCACCAGATTTAAACATAAGGTTATATAATTTTTTATCCGCTTCTTTCATATAATCCCTAATGGATTGAGCTATATCAAGATATTGTTCTGGCCTAGCAGCTAATGCTTCAAATAATACTGAATGCGAAAACTCATGATAGCCAGTACCGGCTCTTTCATTATTTAATGAATTTTCTTTAGATATTAATTCAAATTTTTTGCCATTAATAGTTGTATTAATACCATTTATATCACCTTTTAATATTGCATTTCTTCTTGTGTCTGTTTTTAAAACTATTTTTCCGTTTTCAACAACATATCTTTTTTCTTTTTTATCAAGCTCTGCTTTACGCGCCGGGTCTGAGTCAAGATAGTTAAGTAATTCTTGGTTAGTATTAAACACCTGCATATTAACTAACTCGTTCTTTTTTACATTTTTTGTATATAATTCAAATTGATCAGCAAAATATATACTAGATGCTTCTTGAAAAGTTTTAACAGAACTAGGGTCGTTTATACCGTTTGCTTTTAAATTTTGTTTTGCTTTCTTTATATACATGTCATAAAGCGAAGAATCTTTACCTTTTAGATTAGCAAACTCATTACCAAAATTTTCTTGTGATCTAAATAAATCTCTTGCAAATTGGTATTGATCAAATTCTTTTTGTAGAGCATTAAGCGCATTAGTATCTTCAGCAGATAAAAACATTCCACCTTCTTTAACAATTTTTTCTGCTCGCATTCTAATATTTGATTGCGCAGCTGTATTTTCCATAAATTGTTTAAAAGATCTTTTTGAAACTTTAGTAGTTATATTAGTATACAAATCATTTACTATAGCATCTCTGTCCATTTGTAATTGATTATATGTATTTACAAGGCTATTATATTCAGCTGTACCTTTTTTAAACTTTGAATTTTTTCTATTTAAAGCTTTATCAATACCATTCATTTCAGAATTTATTTTATTAAATTCTTTCATTTGAGTTATGCTGCTAAAGTCCTGCATCATTCTACCGGCTATTGCAGGCGAAGCGTTCATCATAACACTAAACATAAGACCAGAAAACATTGCGTGATCAACATTTTCCATTATTGGTCTACCTAATAACATGTTTTGTGAAACAGTTGTTAAACCTTCACTTAAAGGTTCCGCTACTATTGGGAAAGCTATATTTTGAGCAAAATATTGTTTCATTCCTAATTTATAAGCAGCCTCTTTGCCGGCTCTTGTAAATAAGTTAGCAGTGCTGCGTAACAAAAGATAACTAGGTGCAGTTCCAAATACACCTTCTGATGCTCCATACCCTGCAGAAACTAAAAATTTTTCGGCTTCGCTAAACTCTAAAAAAGGGTCTCTCATTTCTTGAGCTGTCATTGTATTGTATTGTTGCCCTCCTGATGTAAGAGCTATAGTACCACCCGCGCCAGTAGCTTCAGCAATAGGCAATAAAGGTGTTTTTCTTCCAAATAAACTAACAGTTCTTACTGCTCCAGCTCCTAATAATTTTTTTGTAGCAAACCCCGCAAGACCACCTCCACCAATCATTGTTGTAAATATAGGTATTTGTGTAGAAATTTCTTGTGCCACAAACGCCCCAAAATTACCATCTTTAAATGAGTCTGCAAATTTAATATCAGGCGAATAAGAATTCATTTTACCCCTCTTATAATTATCCCATTTTAAAGAAAGATTATCTAGCATTTCACCTCTTTCTTGTGCCCATGCTGCTTGAAATGGTATTACATTAGAAACAGCTGATAATATTCTTAATCCGCCTAATCCTAAATCACCAAATCCTAAACCTATTCTTGCTAAATTTTTCTTAAGTAAATCATAATCTTTACCTAATAAATCAGCGCTATTTATTAATACATTTAAATTTTTACTATTTAATCTGAATTTTGAAATAGCATTTGTTAAAACTTTTTGGTTAGCATTATACAACGCTAATTTGTTTTGCATTTCTATCGCTTCATCTACATTAAATTCAAAATCATCTTGTGATGTTCTTTCTTGATAAGCTAATATTTCTTTACCTAATTCTTGATTTTTATCGTATTCTTTTAATATATTTTCGTTTACTTCTTTAAACTTATCAACGTCATTAAAAACAATATCTTTTAATCTATCAAATTCCTCATACTTAGGTTGATCAGGGTCGTAAATGCCATATCCAGACATTTGTTCATATCCACCAAATAAATCAGCTCTATTTTTAATATAGTTATCAACTTTATTTTGTATTAATGTAGAAGTATATTGATCTTTATATATATTTAATAATTTTGTTTTAGCCAATTTTTCAATAATCATACCATCTCTTTTTCTTTCTGGTATAAAATAATCTAAGTTGTATTCTTTTAGGGCCTCTTTTTTTAGATGATTAATTTCTTGAATTTCTGCTTCAGATAAGTTATATTCGGGATTATTAGGATCTGTAATTTTTTTAATTTCATTTTGAAGATTTTGCTCGTGTTGTTCATCGGTAAGATTTAAATCTACATAAAGTGATTTACCTAAATTTTTTCGCTCATATGAATCATACATTGTCGGTTGGCCATAAAACATACTAGGGGTGCCTCTTTTAATCGTAACATTTTCGTATGAATCTTCATTAAAATAATTAAGATTAGGATTGTCAGTTGTTCCAAATTTATCTTCAATTTGTCCTTCTTCAAATTTTGATAAAGAGCCGAAGGATACAAAATCAGCAGACTCAGGGTCTATAGAAACATCAAAATCTTTTTCATCTATTGTTGGCTTTGCTGTTACTCCAAAACCACCGAAAGTTTGGCTTATAAATAATCTTTTTTCAGGTGTTAATTCAACGCCATATTCTTTATAAAAATCTTCTACAAATTTATCTTGTGAATCATAGTTTGATTGTACAAAATTAATTTGCGCATTGATATTTTTTTCAGGCGCATATTTTGTATATAACGCTTCTATTAAAAGATTATTAATATCTGACATGCAATTATTTTATTTATAATTTATTTGATATGAACTTAACTTGTCCTTTTCTTTCAAGTATTTTATATTGGTCTATCCCCACGGTTGTATCAAACCCTAAGCCAGTTTCATTAAAAAGTTTCTGTATCAAAGGATATACATTACCTTTTGCCGCTTGTTCTAGCTGTGATAAAATGTTATATTTTTGTAACATTTGTGCCTCTGAGCTAACACCCTGAGCTTGAACATTTCCACTCTCTTCTATTAAAGATATTTTACCTTCAAAAGGACTACTGTTCTGTATATAATTTGCAATTGATTTTACTGATTTATCTTTTAAAGCTGCTATGCCTTGAACAGTTTCTTGTATTAAAGCACCAGTTGTGAATTTTTTCCTTTGCTCATTTTCAGTTCCTGCATCATAATAATTTATTTCCCCTGGTTTTTGTTTTTCAATTGCTTTTGCGTTTTCTAGCTGAATATTTGAAATTAATTTATTAACAGCGGCGTCTTTTAATTGCTCAAAATCTGGCCAAGTAGATTCATCAGACTCATTAAAATTAGGAAACATTTCTGCAAAATCTGCATCTGTAAACAACGGCATTTTATTATTAGGATCTCCTATAGGTAAATCATCAAATAATAATGAATAAACAGCATTTTCATTTTCTTTAATTACATTACCTAAATAAACTTTCATATTTTGAAGAGTACCAGCTGGAACTTCCCTTTGCTGCGCCCCTGCATTGGCTGCCACTTCATAAAACTCATTTATTTTCATTATTTCAGGTTGAGGAAACATACCCCAATCTAAATCGTCTAATTTTATTTTTGTTTTACCAAAATTCCCTATGCTTTCGCCTGATACACCAGGTCCAATATTTTCAGGTATACTAATTGCTGTAGGAGCCTCAAAGATTAAATCATCATTTTCATCAAAAGTAGCATTGTAGTTTGGGTCATCTGGGTCAAAAATATTAATCATTGCATGGTATTGGTCAGGAAAACGCAGTTTGAATGTTTCTGAAATATCTCCATGCTCTGTTATCCAGTTAGCTCTTTTTTGTAAAAAATCATTAGCTTGTTTTTGCCTTTTCTTTAATTTTTTTTCGTTTTGTGAAATTAATTTAGTAATTTCTGTATACGCTTCTGTGCCAGGGCTATATTTATAAGCGTTTAAATCTTTTTCTGTATATAACTCACCAAGAGTTTTTCTTGTATTATTTAAATCGGTTACAAATAAATCTTTTATTCCCTCTGGTAATAAATCTAATTCAGGGTCTGCGTCAAGTTTATCAATTTTACCCTGCGCATATCTGCTGGAATTATTTAACCTGGTTTGCCTATCAGAAAGTATTTTTTGAAATTTAGCTACACTTTTATCTACAGTGGGACCAATGCCTATACCTAAATTGTAACTTTTATTTTTGTGTGCCAGTGCAGCACCTAATATTAATAATTTATTTGCCATATCTTAATTACCTTTAAACATATTTTTTAAAGCATCAGGTTTACCAGAAAAAGCGCCGCCCCCAGCTAAACCACCTATAGTATCACTTAATCCGCCAACTAATTGATTTGTCGCGTCTGCTCTTGCTTGATTTGCTGCTGCTAGCCTTTGTTGTGACATACCTAATAATGTACTTGTTTTTTCGTATTCCATTTGTTGAGTTTGTCTTTCACCCATTGCAACCATTTTTTGTCTATTTGCTTCACCTTGTGCACTTAACATTGCATTTCTTTGCTCTTGTTGCCCAATACTAGCTGATGCTTGCTGAGCTGCTTGTGCCTGTGAATTAGCTAGTGATTGTGCTAAAGCCGCAACCCCACCGCCTCCGGCTGCTGCCGCTAAATTACTCATTATATTAGCCGCTCCCTGCGCTGTTTGCTGGGCTGCAAAATCTGCCGCTTGTGTATTAACAGTAAGGTTTTCATATGTATTTGTAAGATTTTTATAAGGGTTTGAAGTGTCTAAATTTTCAAACTGTGAAGTTCTTTGAGCTAATTCAGCCTTTGCTTCTCTTTGCTCACGTCTTCTTTTACCTCCCCCAAATAAACTACCTACAGTTTTTACTACTCCTCCAACTGCTTGGGCTGCGAACATTGCTGTTGATACCGGTTCCATATTCTTAATTAATTTTTTATATATTTATTATTACGTATTAACTACTTATGCTAATTTCACTACCCGCTGAGTATAATTCTTTACTATCTGTTGATGTTGTACGTAAGGTAACATCGGCATAATATCCTAACAAACCACTTGTTTCCCAACTTGCATTTTTAACATAAAATACAAAATACTTAGAAAAAGACCCACTAATAGGTGGGGCTGAAGACCCATAATCAGCTGTAACTGAATTTGATGAAACTATTGTAACAGGCCCTGCTTTGGTTACAGCATTTGTAAAAGGATATATATAATATAACATATCACCAACTTGTAAATCATTAGGCACATCATTTTCAAAAACATATGTAATTGTACCACCTGAATTACCTGTAACGCTATTATATATGCCAATTCCCTGTACATTTAACGCTTTAAGGTCTATTGTTCCAGCGCTTTCTGTCACACCTCTTACATAACCAAAGTATTTGTTTTCTTTATTAACAAATGTACTTATACTACCATCTTGTTGATCTGTATCAAAGTCAGGACATACCCAGCCGCTATCACCTTCATAGTTTAGCGTCCTAAAGTTTTTCATATTAGCAGGCGCTTCATTAAAAACAAATTTTACCTCAGAATTATATTTTATATCATAAAAAGTATTAATAGCGCCTAAATGATGTTCATATATATGTCCCCCTTTAAAAGTAAAATACTTGTTATTAATACTTATTCCGCCTTCTGTTACAAAAGATTTTCTACTAGGCCAGCCTTTTATAGATTCAGAAAAAGATGCAGTTGCGTTTTCATCACGCGGTAAACTTAAATTGTATTGATTTTTTCTTTCATCATATGACCCGTGAATATATTCAGGTTGAGCTCTTAAATTATCTTTAAAATAATCTTTCATGCCATAATCTGAAATTGCTTCCATGCCATCAGCTGAATGTCTTATAACGGCACCATTCTTTTTATCTGTAAAATAAGCTCTATAAGTAAAATCCGCAAAGCTTTCAGGATTTTTGCTTATACCGTAATTTGAATTATAAGGTATTGCTTGTCCTAAAACTGATGTATTAGAAGTTACATTTGTATTACCATCAGCATTAAATAAAGCGTCTTTATTTGTTAATACTTTTAATACTTTGTCTTCACAATAAGCAATAATATCATTGTATCTTGTATGTAATAGCTGTATACTTCCATATTGTGGATTTAAATCTTTTATTATTGGCTCGGCTATAATAAATTGATTTAAATGATTTGTTCCATTTTTACCATTATATAATTGAGAAAATATTAAACCAGATTTTATTCTTTCTTCTTGATAATTTTCTTCAAATATAGTTGAAACTCTAACGCCTTTACCCATAGGCGGTGCATTAAAATCATCTCTTATTATAAATGATTCAACACCATTTTCAAAACTAAAGCAGTTAGAATATGATAATGAATTTGTATTACCATGATTACTAGATACAGTAAAACTTTCTTGTGTTTCGTAATATATATCTATGTCAACACTATCTTTAGGCTCAACTTCAAATACAGGTGGGTTTTTAATACCAATTAAATCATCTTTATATTCAAAAACAGTTGCTTGAAATTTATGAAGAGCATCAACGCCACTAGTAGCACTGTAAAATGTTAAATCCTCCTGTAAAGGTCTATCAAATTTTACCGCATATAATTTTCTAGAATTAGAGCTATTAGGCCCAAATTCTTTTACATCTAGTATTTTATAAAAATTAGAATCTTGAACAGTCGACCCAGATGATGATACATCTCCAGTACCAGAATTGTCAAACTGCATATAGTTATCTTTCTTCAATTTTCTTAAAAATGGCCATGCAGGATATTTAGATTCTGAATGATGATAAGTGTTAGTTGTTTCAAAAGCAATATGATACCCTTTTACTAATTCATCGGTTGTAAAACCTAAATTATTTCCATAGCCGTTGTCTGAGCCCCAGCCTCCAAAACCACCTGAAGTTGCTGGTAAAGCGGGTCCTGAGTTTTGATTGTTATTAAGAAAGTTATTTGAGTCTACTAATTTTTTACCTCCAAATCTAACGTAAACTCTTCTATGGTCGCTATTAGGAAGACTACTTGGTTTTTTACCTAATATATTAGTTGTGCTAACCGCATTTAGGTTTTCAAAATCTGAACTATCTCTTAAATTATCTAAAAGATTAATATCAGCTTTAATTTTTAAGAAAAATCTACCTTGATATTCCGGCTTCCCACTTTCATCAACTTGCTCAACTGAGCACAATTTAACACCATCTCTAACCTTTGAAGCAGCAGTTGCATAAGGCCCAAGTGTTACATTATCGCCGTCCTCATATATAAATCTGACATCTGAGCCAAATTCTTCTTTAAAATGTATTTCTACATCATCTTCATCATCTGTACTTTTAAATGATGACGCTATTTCATATGTATCTGATTCTTCATCATCTAGTATAAATTTAACTTTTTTACCTTTCTTTAATTCAGCAAAAGCTTCTTGCGAAACGCCTGTACTGCTTGAACCCATATTACCCCCGCCGTCTAATTGTTTTTCTTGGGGATCAACAGAGTTTTTAAACATGGTATGAACTAAAACTGTATTTCTATTAGGAAAAGGTGTTGCCCCAGTAATTACTTTTTGGCCTCCATCTGTAGAGTATACGTTGTCATCTTCATTAAATCCTCGATTAAAAAAGAACACGTCAGGCTCGTATTTTATACGCATAGGTTTTGCAAGAAAATCAGGCGGCGTAGTTAATTTATCTAATACTTTAAATTTATCTGTTATATCAGAAGCGTTATTACCACTTTTCTTTTTCAAAATAATAACATCATCTACATCAACTTTGTTTATTTCTGAAGAAGGTACAGACATGTAAATATAGCCTTGCCTGTCTTGATAAAATCCATCAACAACAAAATTATATGTTAATTCAGAAATTTCTTTTATAAAATATTTATAATCTGTTGCAAACGTTGGAGGAGGGGAAGTTACTTTAGCTGTAAATTTTGTAATATTTTTTGCCTCGCCAATAGGTACTTTAATAACGCCTGAGCTATCTGTTAAAACCGGTGTTTGGCGCCCATATTCATCAGAATAAACAACACCTATTTGATATGTTCTATTTGATTTTATAGATTGTTTTTGAACTCTATCTGCGGAGTCAGAAGCATATCTATTAACTAAATTTATATCAAATATAGGATTTACTGGGTTATTGTTTGAATCTAATAAATTAAAATTTTGTACATAGTTACCATATATTAATCTATTAGCAGTTATATCTTGTGCTTTTGCTTTTTTAGGAACGCTATCAAATAATCTTAATAATTGATTTGATGGTATTACTTTAAATATTTGCTCATCTTTAACTTCATATTCTAAAGGATCAGGAAAGCTTCCGCCTGATCTTTTTATAGTATCAACTATATATACATTTGTGCCTACTGAATCTTTATATAAAATATCTATTTCTTGAACATCTGCGCTTATTCTATCATTTATATTTTGTATTTTTAAACTTCTTAGGCTGTTAACCATTCCTAAGTTCATACCTGTTTCAGCATTAAATTCAAACCCAGTGTTATTGCCAGCTGTTGCGTCTGGTAAAAATGCTACATTAGAAAATGGCGATATTACAGAATATTGATTACCTCTAGTTATCCCATTGCTATCTGTTATGCCATATTTATATCTATATGCAAATCTAGCAAATTTTAATTCAAACAAAGGGTCGTCTTCTTGTAGAATACACCCGTATGTTCTGTTTGCTCCTACTGCTTTTTCGCTAATTGTTAGTATTTCAGCATTAGTAAAACCAGTAGCACCAGCTGAATAGTTTGAAGGTAATTTTATTCTTGCTTCAACCTTAGTTATAGACCCATCTGTAGGGTCTGTGTATATATCTGTTAATATTATAACGTCATTTGGTTCATAACCAGGGGCAGCGGAAAAAGTTCCTGATATTGTGTCTCCAGAGTCTTTTGATATTACCAACGCACTACTACTTGTAGCCCCTAAATTTAAGCTTACTGTTACTGCAGCATTTCCAGACGTTCCGGCTCCATTTCTTGCAGAAGCGCTCATGTTTAAAGTTGGTGCTTTAAATGGCCCTTTTTTAATTACTGTAATTTT
>Ga0098037_1001638_pt1 | contig 10236 bp, 23 predicted proteins | sample 5_EtaG_FD_75050 | JGI IMG/M metagenome (GOLD analysis project Ga0098037, IMG submission 75050) | Marine viral communities from the Subarctic Pacific Ocean - 5_ETSP_OMZ_AT15132 metaG | ecosystem: Environmental > Aquatic > Marine > Oceanic | place: Pacific Ocean | collected 2015-01-08 | reverse complement strand
CTGAACAAGCAAAAAATAATTTTATGAAAGTTATTATGGACGGAACAGAAGGAGGAACGAATCCTGCTGCAAGAAAGTTTTGGCAATGCGGTAAAGGTTGTAGTTTTCATAAAGTAAAAACAGGAAAATGTATTGGTGGAGGTTGTTTACAGATAGGAGGATGGCCTCCAAGTGAATTTACGATTAGTTGGGATATATAAATAATATCAAATGTATTATAATATAGAAGGTGTGAAAGATGAAGATGTAGGTAGAATAATGGCTAAATGGGCTTATATCGGTGTAGGTGTAGGTTTATTAGCAACTTATTCTTATTTAGGTATTATGAAAACTAATAAACAAAAATTATTTATTGGTTCATTATTAACATTAGGTGGTTTAGCAGTAGGGAGTTATATAGGAACAGAAGAAGTAGAAAAATTAAAAACAAATAAAACAGCATAATTATGGCACGACCTCCTAAATCAACAAACATAAAAAAAACTACTCCGCCAAAAAGTTTGGAAGAAATCCGAGAAGAAAGTAGAAAAACAATGATTGATGTCCGTTTGAAATTTGCCGGACAATTATTCTTATCAGGTACCTTATTATATTATATATTAAAAAAACTTAAAAAATAATGGCACAAGATTATAAACCAAAATTAATAAAAAAAGGAGGTAAATCAGAAATGTTTAGGTTTGATGTAGATTATACGAAACCTTCTATATTGAATGACTACAAGAAATTAGCAAATAATATAACTCAATCTGCTGATATGTTTGGTCGTTTGCCTTTGATAATATTTACTATAACATCTTTTGGGACTTATTATTTTTATAAAAAAAATAAATTGAAAACTGCGGCAGCATTTGGGGCTATACCTATGTTTTTTCTTATTCAGCCAATAACAAGAAGATTAATAAAACCTTTTAAGCCTAATAAAGAGCCACAAAATTAAAATATGTTAAGTAGAATATCATCTCAAATAACAAACATTTTTATAGGCAAACCTCCTAAGGCTATTGATATCATCAGTAAGAACGCTTCTTATTGTCATAATAAATATGTAAAAGGTCAAAAAAATAAACAGGGAAACCCTATTTCCTCTATATATTCTGACCACCCGAATTGGAATAATTATCGAAAGTGTATGGATAAAACCAAAAAGGAGCAGAAGATAATGGATGATTATACTAAAAAAAGTGGGAATGTTCGTAAAATAGTGATAGTGGGAGTTGTTGGATGTGTATTGTATGGAGTGTATTGGTTAGGAACTAAAAACAAATAATAAAATGAAAGAAGAAAAGTATAGTAATTTTTCAGAAGGGTTTTTTAAAGGTATGATTATTGCCTATGCAGGGATTGGGTATGGGTTATTTTCTCTATATAAATTCGGGCAAGGAGATAAAAAACACTTAAAAATATTCACAGGAATAGCAGTTGGATTGTATGGTGCTAAATACATACATAAAGGAGGTTTTAGAAAAAAGGTGGTAAACGAAAAAAAAACATAAAAAATGTATAAAGAAAAGTATAAATATTATTTAATAGGAGGTGCTATTGGGGTAGGTTTATATCTGTGGGCTAATGGTATTGGATTTGGTAATAGAACTAAAAATGTTGTTTCTGAACCTGTTGAAGAAAATATAGGTTAATTATGCCTTACAAGATAACTACCTATACTAAAAGAAAAGCCAAAGAGTATGGTTTAGAAGTAAAACCTTCAAAAGTCAAAGGTAAAAAGATAGATGTATTCAAGAAAGGCAAAAAAGTAGCAAGTGTAGGAGCGATAGGATATAATGATTATCCTACTTATATAAAAAAGAAAGGAAAGAAATACGCAGATGAAAGAAGAAGATTGTATAAGATAAGACATAAAAACGACAGAACAAAAAGAGGCACACCAGGTTGGTATGCTGATAAACTATTGTGGTAATGGGACATAACGAACAAAAAAAAACAACACTTCAAGAACTATCTAAAAGTCAGAACATAAGATTATTAGATGTTTTTTTTATAGGTCCCTTTATGATGTATATAGGTTATAAAGCGAAAGGCATAACAGATTTAGAAAAATATATGTTGTATGGATTAGGAATTGCTACAATATATTATAACGGAAAGAATTATTTAAGTAACAAGTGAGAACAAGAAATATCATAATAGGTGTAAGTATTGGTCTTGTTGTTATGACAGGAGTAATTCTATTATCTCGTAGATTAAGATTATCAGGTTTTAAGAAAAGAGTAGTTGATAATGCTATAAGAGAATGGAAACTATGGGGAAAGCCTATCAGAGAGGTTTCAGGCGACTTTCAGGGTGGGGAAACAGAATGCACACCAATATACAAAGAAAGAGTAGGAGAGTATTGGAGAAAAGGTACAGGGAATAATATTGATGGTTGTGATAGAGGAACTCCTTGGTCTTCTGCTTTCATATCATTTATAATGAAGAAAAGTGGAGCAGGTAATGATTTTGTTTACTCTTCTTCACACTCTAAATATATAAGAAGTGCTATATCTAATACAAAGTCAGGTGGGAAATATCCATTTATGGCTTATAGATTATCGGAAAAACCCGTATCTTTGGGCGATTTAGTTTGCTACTCAAGACAATCAGGAGTAGATTACAATACAACCGGTTCTTACAAATCACATTGTGATATAGTAGTCAAAGTAAGTAAGTTAAGAGGCATTATAGAAGTGATAGGAGGTAATGTAGCAGATGGAGTAACCAAAAGAGTTCTTAATATCGATAGACAAGGATATTTAATCGATAAAAGTAATGATTGGTTCACTATAATAAAGATTAATAAGTAAAATGGACGGGTATTTACTCAATATAAAAAACAATTCATCAGACACTCAAGAGATAGAGTTATTTAACTCGAGTGACCAAGACGGTACCGTAGAGCCTGTTACTTGGCAATTTCAATGTGATGAGATGTTTGGTTATGGAGCGAACCCTGTTTTTAATATAGCGACAGGTTTGTTTTTCGACCAAACAATAAGTGCTAACAATGGACAAGTAAAAATATCATTTGAGGCACCTGATGGAGGTGTAAGTGCGAGTGGTGGGCTTGGCGCTGATGAAACGATGGATAATCTTGTAGATACAATGAATGAAGTTGGTTTTCTTGGTCCTATGTCTGATGTAGGAGTATGGAGTATGAGAGGACCTTTTGCCACTGCGGCAGACCCATTAGGACAACAAACTTTTGAAATTAAATGTGTAGTAGACCCTGATTTTTTTAGAAGTTCAATTAGTCAAGTTGCTCCAAATTTAGGAGCAGTTAAATTAGTCCTTCAAGGAACAGGATTTACAACTTATGAAGTTTTAGCAAGTAGTCAACCTAACAACTTTTTTAGAAGTTTGCCAAGTAATTCAAGTGTAGCAATAAAAACTTTTGGCAATTTTAATTACAATCAATTTTTGTATTCTGTTACCCAAAGAAATTATGATGTAAAACAATTTGAAATATTTTCTACTAATAAAAATCAATTATTAGAGCCTTTTGTTTTTGATAGAAAGTTAGCAACAGGAAAAGTATATCAAAAGGTGCTAACACCAACGATAGACCCTTATCAGTCAAATAACTATTTAAGAACAGATGACAGAAAAGGTTATGTCATTGATGGATTTACTAAATTAAAATATAAAGTTTTACCAAGTGCTTCAGTAAGATTAGTGATGAGATATAACTATATTGATTTAGCGACACCTTTGATAGTTAAGAAAACAAAAGAAACAGAAGAATTTTATAATCAGGCAGGTCAGTATAACCCTGCGGTTCTGACACCATTGAACTCTACTTTTACAAATAGAATTGACACAGGTTATGATAGTATGGGTTGTAATTACTTAAATTCAAGATTGGCTATACAAGAAGATAAGTTAAATGATTTAGAAACGGCAGGAACAAATCCTCGATGGCAAGCGTTTTTAAGAGAAAGAATACAATATATAAAAGACAAGTTACAGAGTGAAAATTGTGAAGTAACACAAGAAGTCCCTCAATTCTCTACCATTGGGGATGAATACAAGCCAAGAGATTTGTTTATTCCTACAAATGAGTTTATTCAACATCAAATCGACACAGAACAAGGCGCAAAAAAATTACTCGAAGATACAGATTTTCCAATCGACCAAGGTGAAGTAGCATAGGTTATTTTTAGGATTTTCAAGAAAAATTCATATATTTTTAAAAACTTTTTTATTATATTTGTAATCAGATAAATTTAATACTTTGAAAAAAAAAATTAAATTTTATTCAAAATATTTTTGTAGATTAAATAAATTTATTACTTTTACACCGAAATCAATTACTAACAAACTAAAATAATTAAGTTATGTCTATTAAAAAAACACCTAAAAAAGAAATGGCACTTGAGTTGTTTCAAAATATGAGAGGTCAATATATTATTGGTCAAGCATTGTATTTAGCACAAAAATACCTTAAAGAACAGCCAGTAGAAAGAAGAGAAGTTTCTAATATGGAAGATATGAAACTTTTAGGACAAGAACTTTTTGCGATAGGTTATACACCTACACAAATGTTGCAAGAAGATGAAGCGTTTACAGAATATAGAAAAATTAAATCTTAAATTATGATGAAATCAATGAAATTTGTATCTGAATATTCAGATGTTCCTTTTGAAATAGATTTGTTTAACGACAATGAATATGTGAAAAATTTACTAAAACTTGATTATGATACTGACTATATAGATATAGGCGTTTCATATTGTAAAGTAGAGTGGGAGTTTACTATTGAAACTCGAGATTGGGGAGTAAAAACTCTTTCTGCTTACGCAACTAATGTTTCGTTAGAGTTAAATTGTGAGTGGTATGATGAAGATGATAACGATTATGAAAAAGAATTAGAAATAGATGTTTCTGATTGGGAGATAAATAGTAATACAGAAGAAGGTTTTAATGATAATGTATCTGTAAGAAATGTAGAGTTTAATTTCGAAGAAAAAACAATTAATGTAGAATTTTAATAAAAATAGAAAAAATGGAAGAAAAAAACACACCTCAACAAGAAGTCGTATTAACCGACAATGAAAAACAACAACTTGAAAGTTATGAAGGAAACAATTCGTTTATAAAATCTTTAAGTGAAAAATTCAAAGAGTATGGTAAACTTACTCCCAGACAAGTATTAGCATTTAGAAATCAAGGAAAAGACAAGGTTTCTATTGAAAAATGTAATCATACGGGACTGAAATTAAATCAAATTTGTCCTTTCAAAGATAGAGATAGAAATATAAAAGTTTGTATAAAAACTATTAGAGAAAAGGCAATAAAAATGGAAGAAGTAAATACTGAAAATTACGCTTGGGTACCTTCAAAAGCACTTGTCGTAGAAGATTATTTTGATAATGCCACAGGAGAAGAAGGACAAGGAGTGTCATTAGCGAGTTGGTTTACACGAAAAGATGACTTTTGGAAAGAAAATCAGCCTTACACACCACCTGTAAAAGAAGAGCCAAAAGAAGTTCAGGTTCAGGCAACTACTTCAGATTTGAATATAGAAGATGAGGAAGATGACGGAATGCCTTTTTAGAAGATTATGAGAAAAAGTATGAAGGATTTAGAGAGTTCTATAACTACTCTAAAAAACGGAGTGAAAGTTGCGAATTTCAGTAGTCCTCACAATTACACTTTTGAAGACGGAAGTAAACTTGATAAAGTTAATATCAGAGAGGCAGGATTGTTCAAAGTTCATTTTAGAGAAAAAATGGTAAAGGACATTAGAGATATTGCAGGTATTGAAATGGATTTTATGTTAAGTAAAGCACTTTTATCAAGAATGAATATGTGGGAACAATTATATAATGAAAAAAAAGTAGATGTAGTTTTTTGTTCTTTACCTTTACTTACAGCGATTAAAAAAGTGATTGATGTTTCAGAATTGAGGAAAATGCCTTTCAGAGGAGTTAGAACCAAAGATAGAACTAAAAAAGTATTATTAACAGACAGATTTGTCATTTAAAATTAAATATGGACTTACAAAACACACCAATACACGAAAAATTCAAAATGTTAGCATATTTACAATCTAATATAAAATGAGGAGGTCAGTTTATTCTTACCTATCTAAAAACAAAAAAAACTTTTCAAATTTCATTTATAAACGGTATTTTGTTCAATACACAAGCAGATGATGTTGAAACCTGCTTAAACGCTACTATATTAGAATTAGATATTCGTTATAAGAACATTAACAATAGAAGTTTTTATACAGATTATGAAATGCAATCTAATGTAGCAAAGTATAGAGAAAGAATATCAGAGTTAGAAAATAAGTTAAAATCTTTAGAGAATAAATATAGTAAAGATATAGTAGGTGTAGAAAAGAGAAGAAGAGGTAGACCAAAGAAAGGCGAATTAACATCTATACAATCTAACGGAGTGAAAGAGTATTTAGAAGAAAAAAATGAAACGCCTTCTGAATATAAAGGAATGTTTTCTGAATTAGATATACAAAAAGAAATGATAAGAGTTTCTCCAAATTTAGATATTAAATATATTATTAAAGGAAACTCAAAAAGATATAGAGAAGAAAGAAAGAAAGCCTATAAAAGGCTATATAATAAAAATTATAACCTTAAAAGAAAATAAGATGAGCCATATTAAAAAAGGCGAAGGAAATTCACTTGGAGATATGTTAAACCCCGAAGTGAGAAACATTTTAGAAAAACTTAAAAGATTAGGAGTTTTAACTTATCAAATGGGTGTAGATACCGATAAAGGAACAGATATAAAATGGTTGTCTGAAAATTTAGAAAAAACATACTCTGACCATAAAAACTTTAAAGAGGTTATAAATTTATGTGTAAAACTTAAGAAGTCAAAAAGTGATAAAAATTAATGATAATGGAATTAAAACTAACAGATGAACAATGTCTTTATTTGATAAAACTAATGGAAGAAAAACTACAAGAAAAACTTGAAGTTTCTTCAAGTGAAGAAAGTGAAATGATACACAATTTGTATTCTAAATTAGTAGTGCAGGCAGGAAGAGATAATTTAATAAAATAATAAATATGATTAGTAAAGACAAATACAACAATACTATTGAGTTTAGTATAAACACTTTAGATGAAGTTATTAAAGCCAAAAAGAAAGGAGTTGAGATAATTGAAAGTTGTTTAACAAATCATCAGTTAGATAATGCTAAAAAGTATGTTGAGAATTATTCAGAAATAACAAGAGATTTGATAGGGACTTCAGAATTGCAATTACTTATTTTAGAAAAAAGAAAAAAAGTAGGCGACAATAAGTTTACTAAAAGAGATTGGAATAAATTAATAAAATCTTTTCAGAAAAATGCCTGAATGGATTAAAGATATGGATGATGATTTTTGTTTTTCTTGTAATGAGAAAAAAGAAGTCAATTTTGAAGGACAATGTAAATACTGCTATGATAATGGTGTAGTTCAATGTATGAGTTGTTCGAATTGTAGTAATTGGCAAGATTATTATGATATGGAAGATGGAGATTATCAATGTGAAGATTGTTATCAGCCTACTTGTATGTATTGTAATGAAGAAGTATATGAAGTAGGTGATTTTTGTTCAGATGATTGTGTAAAGGGTTATCAATGGGATAATTATAGAGAAAAATGAAAGAAAAAGAACTAAAAATAAGTCAATCGTTATTAAAAGTGTTGACCAAATATGCAGACAAAAAAGAGTGTGGTTTAAAGATAGAGGCTCAATATATAGATAGAGTTTCAGATATTCCTACTCAAGCACAATCGATAGGTAATTGGTTTGAGTATGAATGTACCGGAGCGTTACCCCCTTACAATCCTGTGGTTCCTGAGCCTAAAGTTCTGAAGTCAGGAAAACTTGCCGCAGCCTATGAAAGAATGTTAAGTCAAATAGATAACTTTCATTCTGCGATGAAATACTATAAAGTAAAAATATTAAAAGCAGGATATGATTTGAAGTTCAATAATATAACAGGAACCGCAGACATACTTGCAGAAATGGATGGTAAAAAATGTCTTATTGATATAAAAACAACAGCATTATTTGATGATAAGTGGAATGAATATGGATGGTCTACTGAACATTTAACAGGTGGTTTCAGACCTAAATTAACATTATTAGTTCAAGCAGTTCACTATGTTTGGCTATATCATAAAATGCACGGAGAGTGGTTAGATTTTTACTTTTGGGTTTTCTCAACTCAAAACTCTCACGATTTTAAGATAATAAAGATGAATATTGACCCTGAATTGTTTGATGAACACGCACAAGATATAAAAACAGGATTGAATTTCTTGATGTATAGTGTTGAAAACGGATTTAAAGCATATCCTGGAATTTCAAGATGTGGTAAATGTTTTCTAAAGGATAATTGTAAGTCGAGAATGGAAGTTCCTACAATAAGTGTAGTAGATTATTCTTTAGCAGACAAACAACAAGGAGAGCCCATATAATGAATAAATTATTATTAGTCATATTATTTTTCTTAATAGGTCATATTTTAATATGGATTCAAACTAATGGGCAGTTTTTATGGAAATTTTTTGATAAAAACCCTGTTCTTTTATCTTTTACATTTGGTGGAGTTATTTCTTATTTTTTTATAATGGCTACTAAATATTCTTATCAGTCATTTGATGATTTAGTTTGGCCTGGAAGATTTATAGGTTTTTCGGTTGGCATAGTTTCTTATGCAATTATGACTTACTTATTACTTAACGAAGGCGTAACTACTAAAACACTAATCTGTTTGGTGTTGTCTTTATTAATTTTAACTATACAATTATTATGGAAGTAAAAAGTGCAGAACATTATTTAGAATTAGTTAAAGATTGGAAAGACCCATATCCTATGCCTGAAATAAGATACTTTGGCGATATTATAGTCGTAAGAGATGATTTGTTAGAAGCAGGTTCTAAAACAAGATTTTTAGATTTACTTATTCAATCAACAGATATTGATGAGTGGGTGTTTGGTGGAGCCAACAAAATAGGGTGGGGACCTACATCATTAGCGTATTTGTGTAAAAAATATGGTAAAAAATGCACTACATTTTGGGCTAAAAGAAACAAACCCACACTACAACAACAAATGTATTTAGATTATGGAGGAAAAATAGAGTGGGTAAATATGGGAATGTTAACCGTTACTAAAGCAAGAGCCAGAAAGTATTATGAACAAGACACGAAAAGAAGAAAACTTCTCCCTTTAGGATTGGAAGATGATTTAGTTAAGGGTTGTGCTATAAAGATAATGAGAGAAATGGCTGATTATCATAGTATAAAACCGGAAAGTTTATGGTCAGTAGGCTCAAGTGGAACATTAAATCGTAGTTTACAAATGGCTTTTCCTGAAGCAGATGCTAATGTAATTCAAGTAGGACACAAAATGACAGAACACGAAATAGGAAGAGCCAAACTTTATGTTGCCGATTATAAGTTTGATAAGGCGGTTAGAGAAGATGAAAAACCACCCTTCCCTTCTGCTCCTGAATATGATGCTAAAGGATGGAAAATAATGAAAGAAAATAGAGATAAAACAAAGTGTAACCTATTTTGGAATGTAGCAAAATGAACACAGATAATAAGTATATAGAAAAAATAACAGAAATAAATACATTATTACATTTTGTAGAGAATAACATATTGGACGAATTATTACAAGAAAGATATGTAAAAGTATTGAGATTTCAAAAGGCTCTTATAAGAGATATGGATAGAAAAGGCAGAAAAATACCAGAACAAATACCTTTCGTATGTGAGATAACAGGTCTTGAAGTTAATAGTATCAGAGAAAAAGAACCTCCTTTCAAGTTAGAAGACAATATAAGTGTAGGATATGAAAAAGATGTAAACGATTTGATGTTAAATCAGTTACTTAACGATACCATACCACACAATTCATATCAACATTTACTTAATAATTATTCATTAAAAGGAGTGAAAAAACTATTAGGAAGAAAGTTATTATTAGAAGATTTAAGTAGTATATCTGATAATTTTATTTTGATAATGGAAGTGTTAAAACATAAATCTTACTATAAAAAATATATAAAAATAAAATCTTTTGAAAGTAGGTTAGATGAAATCATAAATGTAGTTCAAGAAATGTAAATAATTATATATTTGCAATAGAAAAAAATAAATTGATAATATTAAATATATACTTACTAATAGGCTTTATAGAATACTTTAGATATTCTAAAGAGTTTAGAAAACAATTACAAGAAGATTACCCTTTTCATCCTTCTAT
>Ga0098037_1001637_pt1 | contig 10236 bp, 10 predicted proteins | sample 5_EtaG_FD_75050 | JGI IMG/M metagenome (GOLD analysis project Ga0098037, IMG submission 75050) | Marine viral communities from the Subarctic Pacific Ocean - 5_ETSP_OMZ_AT15132 metaG | ecosystem: Environmental > Aquatic > Marine > Oceanic | place: Pacific Ocean | collected 2015-01-08 | reverse complement strand
ATACACACCTTCTTTATAGCTAACATTCTTACTTATATTATTCATTACTTGCTTTTCTTTTTATTGCGTCCTTTTCTAGGTTTTCCCTTTACCGCACCCCCTATATCATCAAGTTGATTACCAACCTCGCCTATAGCTTTAGCTACATCCGCTAGCTCTTGTGACGTAAGTTTATATCTTTTTTTAATTTCTTTTACTGTTGCTACAGCTTTCTCATCTATTGTAGTTTTACTCCATAATAGGGTCCAAACGTCTTTCAAGTACTTTTTTGTCAATTTTAACATTTTTTTTCTTTTTTAATAATTTAATTATATATTTTACTACTAATCCACCAAAAGTAGTGGCAACCAGATCTTTAGTATCAAAAGTGCCATAACGTATATAGTCATAACTTTCTTTAGCAAATCCCGCTATAAAAGCAGAACTTACTTCTGGTAAGTCCATTTTATTTGCAGTTAAAGCTGAAACACCGCCTGCTGCAAAATGATAATATTTATCTTTAGTTATTTCTTGAGGACTAGCACAGCCCACAACAACCGCCACAAAAAGGGCAACAATTTTTTTCATTCATATTTTTAAAATTGTGAAGCCGTACTGACTTCGTTAATTGATTCTTGTATTTCTGCGACATCAGCAGGCAACATTAAATCTAAACCTGCTTTAAATACTATTTCTTTTATGCCCTCTTTAAATATAATCAATGTAGGCGCCATCCTTACTTTATATTTTTTCTTTGCATTTGGGCATTTAGCTATATCTGCCCTGTAATAAACCACATTTTCTAATTTGCTCCAGTCATCAAATTTATTAGCGTCATTAAATGATGCATAAAATTCGACTATTACTGGTAAGTTTTGGTTATCACCAAAAGCTTGTTTTTCGTTTATTTTACTATCAAAATTATCATCTGTGATAAATTCTTGTCCGAATGAATTAAATGAAATTAATAGTAAAGCTATATTTAAGTATTTCATATTATCTTTGTCTTTGTATCTCGTACAATCGTTGGTCTATTTTATCAATAGTTTCCTTTATTTCCTCAACATCTTCTTGTGTGTCCATTATTGTTTGGCGAATTAATTCATCTTTTAAATCATATTCAATCCTATCAATAACAGGTTCAGGCATTTTCATAGCAAGAGCTATATCTGCCTGCATTACAAAGTAAAGACTCGCTAATGATACGAAGCCTCCAACAATTAATCCTAAAGTTTTTAAATCTAATGTTAATTTAGTATCTTCCCCAATTTGCTTTGCCATTTTATCTAAGTATTATTTAGTTTAGTAATCTGTATATTTTTTTATTTCTTTTTTAGCTTCTTTAAATTGCTCTTTAGTAATCTCTCCGCTTCTTTTTAAACCTCTTTGTTCTCTAATAAGTTCTCTTTTCTTTTTGCGCAATTTTTTTGGGTCAACTTCATCCATTTTCATTGCCATCGGCGGTATTACACCTCTTTTATTTCTTAATGTATCTAAATTATATGCCATTTTATCTAAGTGTTATGTTGAATCCTACAGATCCATTATATATTTTGCTGTCCCAAAACTTAGTATACTCGCCTTCAAAAAATACGCCAATTGAGCGGCTTAATTTCCATCCAAACATTACACCAGCTTGATAATCTTTCCATTGTTCAGGTTTTGAATCTTGTTTTAATCCACCTAAGCCCCAGTTATTACGATTCAAATATGAAAAATCTTCGTCACCTGAAACGTATTTATGATAAGGTAGTAAATAAGAACCGTAGGCATGAAGCCAAAAATTTGACTTGTAATGATAAAAATCAAAACCAACCACTGGAGATACAACTCCAAACGCATCTAATTCACCCCAAATTTCATTGTTATATTCATTAATTAAAGATTCAAATATAGTATCTCTAAATTGTAAATCCGTATAAGCCACCTCATTACCTTCAGGATCATACCAATAGTAATCAAATGTTTCTTCTCCATTTACATCTATAGTTACTAATTGATCGGTATATCCGTATTGATACCCTAACTGGTACCAATAATTAATAGGAAAACCTTGATCATTTGTTTCGTTTAACCATATTTCAATTGGATTATATCCGTAAGCTCTTTCATGAGTACGATACATTGCGCCTGCAGATAAACTAAGTTTTTTACCAATAGGTAATTTAGCTCTGATTTCCGCTGACTTGTAATTAAAATTAACTTTACCCTGCTCTCTACTTTCTAATTTAACCATGTGGTGTTTACCACTGTGTTTTACAAAATATCTATGATTAGTAAATATCTCATCTCTTGATCTTTCTTTTTCATAATGAAATACATACTCTAAACCTTTAATAGCTGAGTTAGGCGCAGTCATACCTACGTTAGATTCAGTGCCATCAAAGTAATTCTTGCCTTTTATTTCGTAATCAAATCTTGCAATTTTTCTAAACCCAAAACCGTAACGATAATCATAATCATAATAATCTGTTCCGTCAACTACAACTGGTGGTGTATACAAATTACCATCTGGATTTGTTCTTACAAAATAATCTTTAGGATTTTCTCTAGGGTTTTGAATATCCCCAGCTACATATAAAGTTCCATACTTTAAAAAGTCCTCATATAAACCTTTAAAGAATTTACTTTTTTTACCCTCTTCTTGTGCGTTAATATTAAACGATATTAATAATACTAATATTGTTAAAATTTGTTTCATAATGTTAAGTTTGTATAATATATGTAATTACCTGTTATTTCCTTCTTTTAACGTTTTTTACTCGTCTTGGCTTACCCGCTGGCTGCCCTAGTCTTTTTTTCTCTCTAATTTTAGCTGCTTTTTCAGATGAAGACATTTCACTAGATGTTTTTACAGTTTTACTAGATATCCTTTTGCTAGGTCGACAATAAGGTGTACCACGTTTTTCGCCTTTGCTTCTACCACAAGGCTTACCGGTTCTTACATCGATCCATTTTTCTTTAAACCATCGTTTAAGAGCTGCCCCCTTTTTAGTCTTTCTTACCGCCATCTTTTGGTTTTTTATGACCACAGCCTTCTCCTTTTAATTTTAAATGGTCTTTAAATGTTTTTGCTTCTTTAGCACTACCGTCTTTGCAGTACATCATGTGTGGTTTGAACTTTTTCTTTGCCATAATTTATTTTTTAGATTTATTACCCCAGTTTGCTGCTCCAACTTTTCTACACTTAGCGATTGCACCACTAGCGTAAGCGGAAGGGAACACTTTATACCTTGCTTTTACTTTTTTATAACATGCGTCTTTTGCCATAGTTATTGATTTCTTAGTTTGTTAATTCTATCTTTAGCTGCTTGAATAATTTCTTGTTTAGTTTTTTTCTTTTTAATTTTAGGTGGTGGAGGCGGAAACTTAGCATCAAACACTTCTTTTGTAACAAAGTATTGATACTTACCATCAATCTTTCTTTTAAGTCTTAAATAATCCACACCAGCTTTACCCTCTGGCTCAAATGATTTTGGTCCACTCAAAGGTATTCTAGTATACCCTAAATCCACAATTGAATCAACCTTTCTTTGGTGATCTTCTTTAGTTTCATTTCTTTCTTTTGTATACTCTTCCGTTTTTATAGGTGTTTTACCAAGCTCTCTTTCCATTCCGTCTATACCAATATCCCATTCATTCCACCCTAAAAGTAAAGCAGCGCTTTGCCAACCCTCTGTATCACTTGCTAAAGCGGATTGTACGTTGTGGGCTTTTCTTAATGCCCTATCTAATGGTATGTTAAATAAAGCGGAAGCATATTGTGCATAAGCCATAAGATAAGGGTTACGAACATCTGTTGCGCCTGCCTGCACACTGTTATCGTATTTTTTTAGAAGATAATCTGCGCTCATCATTTTTCTAATTTTACTACCTATAGGTGGTGACAACTCTAATATGTTATCCCAGTTTTTTTCTGTAAAACCTCTTCGTTCTTTAGCCATGTCTTTCAAAAACGCTTTAGCCGTTAAAGCTATTTGACCTTGAATACCCACTCCTCTTAATAATGAATCGGCCATGCCTTCCATCACGTTAGTGGTTTTTTCTTTTTGTTTATCAGGATCATCTTCGTCTAAACCAAAACCTAAAGCATATAATCCCTTTTGTAAAGCGTTAAATATAAAGTTTTGTATTGTACTGTAATAAATTATTTTACTAGTATTTGTTTTCCAATTGCCTCTGCCATAATATAAATCTTGGCCAGCTCTTTTGATCATACGGTTGTATTGCATAGGCGTGTTTGCAAATGCCAATAATATTCTACCAGCTGAACTTGCTTGTTGAGCAGATATTTTGTCAGGCCTACTTGATTGTTGCGACTCTTCTGTAATATCCATAAAATCTTGGAAAGCTTTTGTTTCTGCATCAGCTTGGGACAATCCATCTTTAATATAGGTTTTTATTCTGTTTCTATACAGTGTTGCGCCGCCTGTTGATATTGCTAAACTATCCGCTATTCTTGTTGGAGTGAATCCATTTTTTAATATTAAAGCCACAACACCTTTAACGCCTTTTTTGTTTGCCTGGTCAGCTAACTCATTTTCGTTTATATTTAATTGCAATCCGCCTCTTCTTACTTTAAGATAATCTGAATTAAATATATATAGAAAATCTTTCCAATATTGAGATTGATTAGAAAAAGCTTTGCCAGCCGCTAACATATTATTATCATGCCAGTTAACGTAGTTGGCCATAGATATTGTTTGCAGCAAGGCAGAACGCATGTTATAAAACATTATTGTGCCGACAGATCCATTAATCCATTCGTTCCACTTGTTAATTATTTCATTACCCCCTGGTTTTTTATTTTTACCAGTTCGCATTCTTTCCAACATAGCCTTAACATTCTTAACAAAATCTTGACCGTAAGCTACTTGCATTTTATTTAAATTTTCTTTAGAAAATATTATATCAACGTTTTCTTGCCAGCTTTTGAGGTGTTTAGTTCTTTTATTTGTATTTAAACTTTCGTACATATCCATCTCAATATTACTAGCTTCCCAATTTTGCATAGGGGCAGGGTATCCGTCTACGCCATTTATCTGTATTAAATCATTAGCAAATTGCAATAAGTTTAGATCACTTTTAACGTGATTCACCATGTCCGCCATATCTTGTTTAGGAATACCCGGTATATCCATACTTTGTTTTTTCCATATATATATTCTTATAGCTTGCTCATTAGTATACACATCACCCTCAATTTTTTTCCTTAATATTTTTGGTACAGATTTTAATTTATTTTTTAAAGATTTAAAATCATCCATTAATTTTATTTGCTCAAAATTAATTGCCTTCATTCCAGCATCATATGGTCTATGAAGGTTTTCTTTAAAAAATTCTAAAGCCGCATCTCCTTCTTTTCCTTTTATACCTTTTACTATTTCGTATGTAAACCCTTTTAAATCATCAGCTGAAAATCTAAATAAAAAACCACCTTTGCCTTTATCTTTCCCAAGCATCTTGGCTTTTGTATCTGAATAACGGACTATGTTAACAATCCCAGAGCTTTTTTGAATAATATTATTTATTTCATTATCTAAGTTTACCGCCCCGCTATTACTAAATTTAGAAAAAACATCTGTTGCTGATAAGCTTTCAGGAACTAACCCTGCGGCAAGCCTTCCGTTTGAATCAACAATGGTTAAATAACTCCTAAAGAAAAACTTTCTTTTACCATCAATGTTTGGACGGCTCGTTTTAAGTGTTGTTTTTACAGAAGTGTTCAATTTTAAATTTTCCCCTAACTCAATTAAGGATTGCACCTGTGAATTTAAAGGATTGTCATTTAAAGCGAATATCGCATTATCTCCACACAGTATATACTGTCCACCTTTTTTAGCATATAAATCTGAAACAGGCTTTAAGCCATTCATAGTAAAATCTAATTCTTGATTTGAAAATTTAAAACCTTTATTTTTTAATATATCAGTTACTTTTTTACCCTTAATTTTATCATTTATAAAAATATCACCATTTTTATTAGTCTCATACGGTATATTAAGTTCATTAAGTTTATCTTCCAGCCTAGACTTTAACTCTTCAAATGTTGTTATAACTTTGCTAGCTACATCGCCACCCCAGGCTTCTGTTGTTGGTGCATATCCACTTTTAGAACCAACTCTATCAGTAAATTTATTTTTAATTTCTAATCCAAATTCGGGGCCTCCATCAATTTTAAGCCTAATATCAATACCAGTATCCCCTGTCTTTAATATCTTCAAAGACTCTGCGTTTACAATTTCAACTCTATCGCCTAATATACCTTTTATTTCTTGAGATGTGTAATATTCGAAAGCCTGCCCTTTACGGCTTTTGCCTTTACCTAAAATATTAATTTTATAATTCCTCATTCCTTTTCTTAATGCTTTCCAAAAATCATCAAATAATGCTAAATCACCATCAAAAGAGTTAAGTAATTCTTTAATATTTGGAGCGGAATCACTGAATTGACTATCAATTTTATATTTTACGTCGACTTGTGATAATACTTGTTCAACTGCGTAAGTGTTTTCTAATACATCATCTGCAAAATAAAAGTTATTAAACCCTTCTTTTGCTTTACCTAATATCCAATTAGCTTTTGCTTCGGGTGAACCATCTGCTAATCCTACTATATTTTTTTCCGACAACGCAATACCTTGTGATTTTAACCACGCTTCTATAGCTGGAGCCGCTTCTTGTGGCCTTGCAGTTAGTATAAATACATTTTTATTACCAAATTTATTTACAGCCTTTTGTAATTTATTAAATAAAGGCCCTTTTTCACCGCCTATTACTTTATTAAACTGGCTAAAATCAAATTCAGCGCCAGCGCTTTTTAATGTGTCGTGTTGTTTTGCAAACTCAGCAGGCGTTATTTCTTTTTTAGTTTTGTCTGGCATATTAACAATTACCTTACTTTTAGATATTGCAACAGTATCATCAAAATCTAATACTGTTATACCAGCACTTGAATCACTAAATTTAAAATCAGTGGCCCTATCAATTTCTTTTGCAACTTGGGCTAAATAATTTTCACTAAATTGTTCACCATTAATTTCAATAATTTTTTCAACTCTATCCAGTAAAGTGTTACCGCTAGAATCAATAGGGGTAGTATCTCTTAAAACTGTTAACGCGGCATCAAATGCAATTTCTTCAGCTAATGATTCAGCTAATGCAGTTTTTCTTGTACCCTGTGTAGATCTACCAACATCTTCACCTAAAAAATAATTTACAAATTCTTCTTTTGTAATTTTTCTTTTAACAAATACTTTATTACCCTCCGCTGTTTTTTCTCTTAACTGTTTGCCTTCTTTTCCTAGCACAGGTTCAGCAAAAGGTTTAAATCTTTTATTTATATTACCCTGTGATAATACACCGTATATTAATTCAAAATTACTTTCTAAAAATGCCTTGTATTCGTCGCCTTGTTTTAGCACATCTTTAGCAATTGTTTTCTTTAAAAATACCCTAAATGATTCTTGAAGCTTTCTTCTAAACTCCATGCTTGTAACATTAGGCAATTTGCCTCCAAATGTTTTTAATACAGACTCTTTAACGCTGCTTATAACATCCGGGCTTAACCCTAATGATATTCTAAGGCTTTCCCTTTGATCTAGTATTTCGGGGGCCGTAACATCTTCTGAGACATTTTTGACCTCTGTAATATCATCAGCAAAGGCCTGTGGGAATATAGACTTAGCGAGCGTTTTACTTCTTTGTCTTAATCTAGTTATAAGGTGAGCAGCCAACACTGGATTTCTTTTTGCATCGTATGTTAATAAAGAACCTAATATTCCATACACAGGATCATTAATTAATCCATCTTCAAATTCTTTTTTATAAGTAATAAATCCAGGTACTTCCTTATACTTATTTAAAACCTCGTTTATAATCTTCCTAATATATTTATTATTTGCAATTTGCGGAGCGGCTCCGGCTCCAAGATTATTATAAAGGGTTTGTATGATATCAGCGTCTGATTTAGAAAATTGTGTTATATTTATTTTATCTACTTCTGAATTTGCTTTATCTAATTTTTCTTTTAGGTTTACTTTGATACCTCTTAAATCGGTTTTACTTAAAGTTCCATTTTTAATTTTTAAACCTAAATCATATAAAAATTTTATTGTGTCTATCTCACTTCTAAAGTTGATATCTAACCCGCTAGTTCTACTTAAACTTTCTGAAACAACACCAATAAATTTAGGATCTTTAATTTTACCTTCAGCAACTCTTTCTAAAAAGTTTACTACAATTTCTTCTGAATTAGTTGTATCTGCTTGCTGGCCCCCGCCAGACTTAAACATAGTGTTATATAACTTAGGGTCGGATTCTTTTACGTATTCCTTAATACTATTTGCTATACTGTTATATTGTTCGGAGTTTGCCGCTAGCGCTTCAAATAATACAGAATGCGAGAACTCGTGATAACCAGTGCCAGCTCTTTCATTATTTAAAGAATTTTCTTTAGAAATAACTTCAAACTTTTTCCCATTAACAACAATGTTAGCACCATTTATATCTCCCCTCAATACAGCATTTCTATAAGTATCATTTTTAAGAACTAGTTTACCATTTTCAATAATCCATCTTTTATTTTTCTTGTCAAACTCTGCTTTACGCGCAGGGTCTGAATCAATAAAATTAATTAGATCTTTATTGTTTTCGAAAACCTTTATATTGGATAGTTTGTTCTTTTTTACATTGGTTGTAAATAATTGGAATTGGTCTTGAAAATATAACCCGGAAGCTTCCTGGAAAGTTTTAACAGAGCTAGGGTCATTTATACCGTCTGCTTTTAGATTTTGTTTTGCTTTCTTTATATATACATCATAAAGCTGGGAGTCTTGCCCTTGTAAATTAGCAAATTCATTGCCAAAACCTTCTTGAGATTTAAACATGTCTCTTGAAAATTGCAATTGGTCAAAATCTTTTTGTAATGCTTTTAAAACAGTAACGTTTTCTTTTGATAAAAACATTCCGCCTTCATCAATAATTTTTTGAGCTCGCACTCTAATTTCAGATTGCGCGGCCGTATTTTCCATAAATTGTTTAAAAGATCTTTTAGAAACTTTAGTTGTAATGTTATTATATAAATCATTAACTATAGCGTCTCTATCCATTTTTAATTGGCCATAACTATTACTTAAGCTATTGTATTCGGCTGTTCCTTGTTTGAACACAGAATTTTTTCTACCTAACGCTTTGTCAATAGCATTCATTTCAGAATTTATTTTATTAAACTCTTTCATTTTTGTTATAGAGCTAAAGTCCTGCATTACTCTACCCGCTACAGCCGGAGCCGCGTTCATAATAACACTAAACATTAAACCAGAAAACATTGCATGATCAACATTTTCCATTAAAGGTCTGCCAAGCAGCATATTCTGAGTTAAAGACGTTAGTCCTTCACTTGCAGGCTCAGTAACCATAGGGAAAGCTATATTTTTTGCAAAATATCGTTTAAAACCATCTCTAGCAATAGCGTTTCTACCGGATCTAGCAAACATGTTAGCGGTGTTTCGCAATAAAAGATAGGATGGCGCTGTCCCAAATATACCTTCAGCAGCACCATAACCCGCAGAAACTAAGAATTTTTCAGCTTCACTATAATTTAAGAAAGGATCTCTCATTTCTTCAGCCGTCATTGTATTATATTGTTGACCTCCAGATTATGTTCCAATAAATGTACCAGCCCCAACAGCTTCAATTTTAGCTAAATTTGCAGTAACTCCTGCTCCTCTTGCCGCAAGACCTGTAAGTCCACCGGCAGCAATCATTGTTGTAAATATAGGTATTTGTGTAGAAATTTCTTGTGCTAAAAATTCACCAAAGTTATCATTTTTAAAAGCATCAGCAAATTTAACATCTGGGCTGTACGAATTTTTAACACCTGTTTTATAATTATCCCATTCTAATGAAATATTATTCATAAATTCAGCTCTTTCATCATTCCATAAGGCCATTCCTGGAAGTATATTAGAAGCAAAAGAAGCCACCCTAGCTGTTCCCACAGCAATATCGCCGAAACCTAAGCCTATTGTAGCTAAATTTTTTGATAATAAATCATAATTTTTTTCTAATAAATTAGTACTATTTAATAATACTTTAATATTTTTATTCTGGGCCGTTATATTTGGAATAACTTTTAATAGAGCTTTATTGTTAGCATTGTACAAAGATATATTTCTCCTCATTGCCACGCTTTCTTCGGCATTAAATTCAAAACCAGGTTTAGATGCTCGTTCTTTATAATTTATTATTTCTTTT
>Ga0098037_1001633_pt1 | contig 10257 bp, 1 predicted proteins | sample 5_EtaG_FD_75050 | JGI IMG/M metagenome (GOLD analysis project Ga0098037, IMG submission 75050) | Marine viral communities from the Subarctic Pacific Ocean - 5_ETSP_OMZ_AT15132 metaG | ecosystem: Environmental > Aquatic > Marine > Oceanic | place: Pacific Ocean | collected 2015-01-08 | reverse complement strand
GCAGAGAAATCCCATAGTGTTTCTGGGTCATGTCCTGTTCTTGGATTTCCATCAACAACACCATCTGTACCCTCATCACTAGCAGGGTCTATTGGTCCTCCCCATCTACCAGTAGATAACTCTTCTGTACCATAAGCGTCTGAACGTGTTATACCGGTGGATGTAACAGATTCCCAATCATCTGGTATTACAAACTCTATACTACCTGAGGTTTTAAACCTTTGCGTGTTGTCAATAATTTTAAGTGGCTTCCAACCACCACTGTTAGAGTATAAAGCAGTTATGTCTATATCTGCTGCTGTGTCACCTATGTTATATGTGTTATCTAATCTAAAATATACTCTATCAAACAAATCTGTTTTACATATCAATAACCAATTATTAGGATGAGCTGTCATAGCTAGCGGGTCTGCTGTATCTCCTGCGAATCTTAAATCATATTCACTTTCACCAGCACTTTCTGCACCACCAATCATAGTTGCATTAGTTCTAGACACTGCATTTAGTTGACGCCAGCATGTGGCACCATTATTTTGTGCATTAGAATAACATAATAGTCCTCTTGTTTGTAAAGAAGATGGTATATATTGTGTTGTAGTAGTGTATTGGTCATCATCGTAATGTTCTACGAAAGACCTTCTATTAGATATATCTCCTGAACCAGTAACAATAGTATGGTTATTACCTACTTGTAAACGTATTAAACGATGTTCATCTAAAAATCTGTTGTTACTGTCTTGAAGATTACCTTCTGCTGCAAAACTATAGGACAAGTGTCTTTTAGTTAAAGAAGTGCTTGGTTTACCTAAGTCTGCATGAAATACATCTGACATATTACCTAAATTAGATGTTACAGATGCTTGTGATTGTATTGTTGTGTTCTTTAAAGAATCATCATCGAAATAATAACTCGATACATTTATATTAGATTCTCTAGTAAAACTTTCTGAACCATCTACTGTAAAACTAAATTGATTGTCATTTAAATCTATAATAGGATTTCCATTAGACAATACACATACAGTATCATCAGCATCTACATCTGGGAAAGTAGTCATCGATGCTCTAGTAGCGTCAAATACTTTAATATAAACTCTTTCTGTATCTGCTATCTTTCCTACGTTTAACAACTCCGCTCTTAGTAACTTACCTGCTGCATCTGTTTCTACAGCTTCTGGAGAACCTTGTGTCGAAACATATTGAGTAGTGTCTGAACCATCTTTTATATGTGTTGTGTCACTTACTGTAGTATCTGTTTGATTACCAAAACTACCTGCTGTTATTGTAACAATCGCATCTGCTGGATTTGCATGTGAAAAAACTGTATCAAGTGTATGAGAAGAAGATGTAGTTCTTATCGTGTCATATAATTTAGTAGCATAACCAGTGTTTGATTGAGTAAGAGTACCACCTGAAAACTGGTCACCTGATGGTGCACTATTATCAAGTCTAACTCTTAGAGTGTCTGCAAATGATTCTCCAGCGGGTAAAGATACTGTAGGTTGCGAATCAGAACCTGATATGTCAAACCATATTAAATATGGCATACCACTAGAATAAATTATAATATAATCACCAATTAAATCTGAATTGTCAGCGTCAGCAGGGTCTCCAGTAGTTCCAGTCTTAAATTGATAAGTAGATATCTCACGTGCACCAGAACTGTTGTTGTAGTTACCGTAAGGAACTGCCTTTGTGGCTAGTTCTGACTCACTACCTGCTGGTGAACCACCTGTGGTTGAGTTATTTAAATCACCATCTGCGGTTAATACATCATCACCATGTAACGTATACTCTCTAGTTGCTCTTTCCATACGTCCTTGTACGGTAAGTTTTACTAATGCAGCTGTTCCTAGTCCTTCACTTGATGTAGTGTAAGCGTATAGTAATGGGTATTGTGACGTAGTAACTTTGTCTATCATTTTGTTATCTATACCTGCAAATATTCTTTTTCTATCTGTTTTCAAAACACCAACTGGTGGATTGGTTGCTGGTATGAAATGAGGTATCTTGTCACTTGGTTGGTCTTTTTCTATCTGGACTATTGAAGCTCCAGTGTTACCTGCTGATAGAGTTTTATTCTCTAAAGCAGAGAAATCATTATTACTAGAATTATTTGTATACCATTTAGATAGATAACCCTCAGGACTTTTTACCCTTATTAGTGGCCAGAAGTCCTTTGCTTCTGTATATATATGTTCTGTAATAGCGAAGAAACTAGGTTTCTCCATCTTAATAACTTCTACATTTCTTTTTTCTGGTGAATTATCTTCACCGTCATCCCAGTCTATGTGAAATTCACTGACTGGTTCATTAGCGTCTATTCTATAATAGTATCTGTTATATGTATAATATGGAACTGTACTACTACTATTGTGTATAGTACCGCCATCAGAGTTTACTGTTGCACCGTCTATATCATTACTTGTGTTCTCTGCTAATGCGTTTGCATGTGTGTTATACACTCTTATTACTTGCGTCATGAATTATCCAACCTAAATGCTGCTTTTCTATATGTTACTTGCGGAGCAGTAGCAACTTGCTCTGCTGTTTTGCCTCTTATGTTATGATAATCTTTAATAAATATCTTTGATGTAATTGGTAACGAGGCTGTACTTCCACTATCATCTATCTCTACAAATGGTTTAGTTACTGTCAATTCCGTTTCCTTTCCAGAAAATGGATATAAAGCTTTCTTATATATAACTAGTTCTTCTAATTTACCATCAAAACCATTAGTCCCAGAAGAATGACTATTACCGACGTATATTTCTGAACTTCCTCCGTGTATACTCTGACCTATTTTCCAATTGTTAGTACTTCCTGCTGTAGTAGCTTGTCCTGATATATCTTCTAAATTACCGTTTATATATAATTTAACGTTAGCAGAATCTAACTCAGTATCAACTACAAGCATAATCACAGTAGGAGTTTCACCATCTGTAGTCACTATACTAGAACTTGTTAATTCAACGTAGTTTGCACCAGCTGCCCAGTTAACTCTTGCTTCAACTTGATTTGAAGAGTTTAATAATAATCTGAATTTTTCTTTATTGTTTCTACTATATTGCGATACTATAACTCTTGAGTCTGATGCATTGTCTGGTATTGCGTGTATTAATACTGTCATTTCTTTAGTACATTCTGCCGTAGGGTCATTTGGTGCACTATTATTTATTTCTACATAATCATCATTACCATCGAATTCTAAACAGAATCCACCAAGACCTTCTACATTGTGCATTACACCACTCACAGTTTGTGTAGTTCCCTGTATTTTCTCAACAGGAAGACTTGTTAGTGTCTTAGCGTGTCTACCTTCTTCATTCATCGGTAGGTGTATAACAGCGTTATGATATTGATTGGTTATACTTTTAGAGTCTATATTTAAGAAACCGTACCATGCATCTTCAGCTCCACAACTCCAACTATAAGTAGGGAAAAATGGATTTTCCATATTAGGTTCTACTTTGAAATCATCAATCTCTGGTAATTCGTCTTCAAATTCAGCTAATAAGAAAGGTTTATCGTATTCGTTTGATGCCTCTTCTGCGAATATTTTTAATAATGTTTGATTGTCATGTGATAATGGTGTAATCAATAAAGGTAATGTTTGTCCTAATTCTGGTTTCAAAGCTTCTATAATCCCACTAACATCCATCCTTATTGCATCTACATTAGGAGCAGATAAACTACTGCCGTCTATTAACGCATCCAAATTAAGCATACCTGCATGTCCTACATCTTGTGATACTTCATCAGATATAGAGCCAAAGCCAAAGTCAACATCTAGTCTAACTTCATTACTTTCTAAATTTGCAAATGGGTCCATATTTCTTTTATATTGATAATATGTTTTGTCAGTGTATAAATACTCGTTGTAAGTTGCACCTTTAGTTTCAATACCAGTCGTACCTACTATACTCGAATAACTTCTTTCTGGTAAATAACTGTCATCATCAGCTGCACTTTTATTTAATATAGCAATCACTAACCAAAACCTTTTAGGTCCTATGTATAATGAACCTAATCTTGATTGTCTAGCAAAAGTAGCGCCTGCTCCAGATGAATTTTTTGCTGTAGCTAAGGATTTATTTAATGTTATTACTCCATCTTCCTTCTCAACAACTTTTAATCCATCAAGATATGCAGTATTTGCGTATCCTTCTCCGTCTCTATACATTATATACTCTTCATTAGGGTCTAATTTAAAGATATCTTCATTATCTACTTCTATTTTACCATTCTTTATATCTATAAGTTCTGTAACTCTAGCTGAACAATAAGCGTTTTCCCTAGATGTAGCACCCTCATCAGTTCTTTCCGTAAAATTTAAAGCAAAGAATCCTTTCCTACTAAAAGCTTGAACGTTATTACTTTCAGGACTAAAGGTACCTGCGCCATGCCCACCACTTCCTACTTGAATAACTTCGGGTCTAATTTCAAATTCTCTGTATTGAGCAGCCATACCATCTCCAGAACCAGAATTATTACCAACCGTTAAACCTCTACCAGTTGAAGCAGAACCAGTTGCTGGGTCACCACCATTATTATGAAACATAGCTATACCTGTATGTTCACCTAAATCAGCAGTACTAGCGTCTCCGGTATAACCTGCACGTATATAAGAAAGGTCTGAATCGTAAGAGGTTAATATAGGGTCGTTAAGTCTAGGGTTTTTAGTATTAAATCCATTTAATAAAAAGTGCTTTCTTGCACCTTCAAAATCATCCTCACTAGCAAATCCTAAAGATATATAACTCCATGTATCCGTTGTATATGGACCTTCATCTTTAGTACCGTTATAAGCATCTAAATCAGCATATGTAGTAGCAAATGTTTTATGTGTAGCTGGTATTCTAATATGACCAGCTGAAGGATTAGCGTTACTTACTGTAGCGTTTTCTATTTCTGGTGAAAAATTGTGACATTTGATAGAGTCTATATATACTACATTTTCTGCATCTGTACCGGGAGCTATACCTCCATCAATAGGTCTTTGAGCTTTAACTACAATAGCATCTCCATTAACTACTCTAACACCTTTATTCTCAAAGGTTACTTTAGCATATTTAGATTCAGAAACATATTGTTTTGATGATGTTAATCTACCATATATTGGATTTGTTTGGCTAGCACTAGCTGTAGCATCTGTTATTACATAAAATTCTGAACCAGCCACTAAAGCCCAGTATTTTTCTAAATGTCCACCAGTATCACCGTTTCTTCTATCAGATAATATAAGTTCTGTAGGTGTAGTTGTCATGTTAGAATCTCCGGGATTTATATACTCATGTTGACCAATACCAATAGCTGGAGGGCTGTCACCACCTGAACCATCATCATTTTGGTCATCAAATTTACAAGATTCGAAGGTTAAACCAGTGTCGGAGTATTTTTTCCAAGTAAATCTTTGAGATTCTGACAAATCAGCGAAAGGACCGTGGTTATCATCGTAAGCACCTACACCACTGTTTGGGTTACCTGTGTTTACGTTCCATATACTCATATATTCTGGAAAGTCACCGGGGCCGTTAGAATTGGCTAATCCCGTCGGGTCCGTCACAGCAATGTTGCGTGCAGAATTATTAATTTGAATGCGTGATATACATTTACCATCATCAGCGTCACAAACCATCAGCACAACTCCTTGTGTATCTGGGTCGATAACAAAATTAAAATCTAACCATCTGTCGGTTAAATCGAAATCATCTTTACTTATTGTATCTGCTGGTGTAATATTTGTTCCTACCTTATGGGTATAAGGGTCTGCTACAAATGATAAGTAATTAGGAGCAGAAGCTGAACCAAGTGCATTTATAGTTAAATTACCCATTTCATTTGCTAAAAAAACACCATAAAAGTCTTTAGCACCGTCATCTCTATTTGCCGCTGTGCCATGCTCCATATTAGGGTGATGTTCTTCCATAAACGTATAAAAGGTATCATCATCTCTCTTTGTTTTCCCGTCGTTATCCATGCCCGGTGGAAACTCACTGAAACATATAGCTATACCTCTTGTAAATATCCTTGATAAGGTAGGTTGTGTACAACCATTACCATCATCGTCTGAAGAAATAAAAGCATTAGTTACTGTAGAATTTTCTCTTCTATAGTTTTTAGATTCAGCACCTGCTAACTTTTTAATATTAATTTTGGTTGAAACTACACTACCTATTTTAGTAGCTGTAGCTGGGTTTTCTTGGTCTTGCCATCTTTTAGGCACAGGTATTTGTTTAACAATGTAACATTCTTGTCTTTGGTGTGTGTGATTATTTTGTGAATCTGCTGGATAATAAATACTAGTCCTTCTCCAACCATCTTGATTACTTAATGCTGGCCAAAACGTATGCATTTTAATACTTTGTCCACCTTCATGTACATTTTCACTACTAAATGCAATTTTACCCCATGCAACTTCTTTTGTACCACCTGAAGAACTTAACTCATTAAATGTTTTTGCTTCTTTTACGGAGTGTAATGTAGTGTTAGTAGTGGTTACAACATCAGACCTAGACACTGTGTAAGGTGATGCTCCAGTAGGTATAATCTGTCTATCTATATATTTAATATGTTTAGCAATTTTTTTAGAATCGTAAGTATCGTGTTTTTGTTTACCTGTTATACCTGTCTTACTTTCGTTTGATACATATCTAAAACTACCTTGTTTAAATCCTATGGACATGAATTTACCGGGTACATAACGTCCTTTAGTCCTTCTTCTATTAATTCTAACTATATCTTGACCGTCAAACTTTTCACCAAAATGGTCTTTATAATCACTATATTTCATAGGCCATCCTAAAAGCCTGTCTTCTTCTTTACCATAAACTTGACCATATTTGCGAGCTATGGATGCAGATATATAAGCGTCCTTCTGTACAACTAATTGTCCTTGTTCTACTTTAGTTACCTTTTCTTCTCCTACTCCATCAAATATATCAGCATATACTTCACTAGGTGGTTCTGGTGTAAAATAAGTAGAAAAAGCTAGTATATCTTCATTATTAATCATACTGGTACCGTCACTAGCACCTCCTTCTGTTGATATTTTACTTTCTATCTTAAATGCTTTTATACCTATACTATCACCCGCACCTACCATACCTGTATCATTAGTGCCAGATGGATTAGCATAATCGGTATTCTGTACCTTAGCTTGAAAATATAATCCTGAAAGTGCACCAGAACCAAAACTTGGTCGTTCTGGTAGTGTTGTATCAAACTGTGAATATCTTGGTGACATACCTCCAGTGATTACATGTATGTCGTCTGCGTTATCGTATAAATCTGTATAAGTTCCGTGAAGATTAGCTGACTTAGATGGTACTGCGCGTCTGTAGAAAAAACCACCATCGAGTTTTAAATCTGCATTTTTACTATTTCTATATGTTGTTAATTCTGTTCTCAAAGGGCTTGTAGTCATTATATTCCTCCCATGTCATCTTGTCTTCTTAATGCTTCAGGTAGAACGTCTGCTATACGTTGTGCAAAGTCTTCAGCATCGTTAGTGACAATGTCGCCACCTATATTTAAAGTTATGCCTCCTCCACCGGATAGCATATTCTGTGTTTTAGGTATAATAGTTTCACCGGGTTCTACCATTACTTGTTGGTGTCTACTACCTAATCCTCCACCCCGTGGACCTCCAGTATCGTACATAATTCTACCACCCATATCCATAGTAGTATCATCAGGCACTGAATAGTTGACTTTAGGTGGCTTCATAACTTCAGCCATCTTCACATTTAGACCTGCAAATAAAGCCATTGTTGCTGCCATCAATGCAGCACCCATAAAGAACGCTGCTGGTCCAGAATAACCTGCTGTTTTAGCAGCATTGTAAAGTTGTACTGCCATGGCTAATCCTAAGAAAGAACCAGCTAAAGCACCGATAACCATAGTTAAACGTTCATTACCTTGAGCAAACTTCTCAGTAGCAGCTACCATAGCAAGCATGACTGCCATTGAACCTAATTGAGATAACATCAAATTAGAGTAACTCGTCGCTAGACCATTTAATCCAGCTTTCATTTTTAAATTAGCTAAGGTCGCAATCATCGTCTTTTTAGCTTCTTCATCCAATAAATTTAATCTAAATGCCATAAGCATATTTTGTATAGGTAATATACTGTTTAACGTTTTAAATATTATAATATATTCTAGTAATCTTGGACCTAGTAAGTCAAATATTTTTATAGCGAGTTTTAAAGGTACAGTCATTAAACGTATAATACTAGCTAAATCTTGTCCTTCATCAGACATATTTTGTATTACAACTACAATTTCTTTTACTAACTCATGGAATTCTATTAAAGAGTCTATAACAAAATCTTTTAACATTTGTCCTAGAGGTGTAAGACCGGTTGCTACACCATCTTCCATAACTACTATCATACCGTGGAATTCTTTGGTTATTTCATGAAGCACCATTGAGAATTCATTTAAGTGACCTGCCTGTTTTCCTATTTCATCAGACATTAAAAATGGTGTTTGTAAAGAATTCTTTATTAATTCTATACTTCTAGCTAAAGATTGTTGCTGTATGTCTGCCATTTCTGTAGCAGAACCAGCTGAATTTTGAAGATTGTTAACTGCGGATTCGAATTCATCTGCATTTTGTACTAAGTGTACGAAAGCAGTAGCACCACGTACGTTCAAATCTTCAAGTAATGTTGTCATTAAATCTACATCAGACGCTGCTGGACCCATAGCTTGTTGGAATTGTTTAGCAATTTCAGTCAATTGTTTAAAAGAACCATCAGCATTTGTTATTTCAACACCCATTTTAGCGAAAGCAGCGGTGTTATCTTCTGCATGTTGTGCGAATTCAGCTAAAGCTTGTCTTAAACCACGACCTGCAATACCTGCTTCTAACGCGCGATTAGTTAATATTTCTAAAGAACCAAGCAATTGGTCTATACTTTGTCCTGTGGACACGAAGAAAGGCATAGCGAACTTAACAGCACTAGCCAAATCTTGGTATTCAATCAAAGATTTGTTAATAGAATGTGCAAATTTATCAGTAAGTTCAGCAGAATCTGACATCTCAAGTCCAAAACCAAAGATAGTTTGTGTTGTTAACTTAGCAATAGTCTCATGGTCACCTTGAACAGCCATAGATAACTTCAATGTATTGTTTAATACATCCATAGATTGATTAGCATCTAAACCTGCCGATGCCAAAGTATATAAACCTTGTGATGCATCTTGCATAGATATACCGTATTGGTTACCAAAATTAACAATTTGGTCAGATAATCCGAATAAAGTATCTTGGTTAGTTTGGAAAATAGACTGTGCATTCATTAATTCCTCTTCAAATGCTTGGAATTGTTGTCTAACACCATCTAATTTGTTAAAAAATGCAGTAGTTGCAGCCGTAGATACAGCTATAGCACCCACTAATGTGGTTTTAAATGAGTTAGCCATAGATTCAACTTGTCTGTTGAATTGTATAGCTAGGTCTCTTCTAGTTCTAAGACCATTGTTTATATCTCTACCACCCTGTATAATCTCAGCTTGTCTCTTTTTGTGGTCCCTATGTGCCACTGTTTCGTCCTTTCTACGTTTACTTTCAACTGCGCTTAAACTTCTATCTACATTTAGACCTTTTCTTTTTGTATCAATGATATCATCTAATTTAGCATCAGTCATATCTATTTCAGTATTTAGGTACTGTTGCATTTCTGTTTCTTTTTTAATTTGGTTACCTAAATTTCTTCTGTCTTTTTCTAATTTTTTGACTGCACTGTTAGCCTGTTTATACTGTTTAGAGTCTATACCGTGCTTTCTGACAGCTTCTCTCCTTAATAACTGAGCATTTTTTACTTCATCGTCTTTACGTTTATGTATTATCTTAAGGTCTTTAATATTTTCTTTAGTTACTTTAACTATACCAAGTAGTTCCTTTTTACGCTTTTGAGTTTTAGCTATCATATCATCCATGATTGCTATACCTTGCTTACGAGCCTCAGCGTCACCACCCATAGTAGCGCCGATATCATCTTGCATACCAACTCCTTCACCTACATCGTGACCAGCTTCAGCCATAGAACGCCTAAATTCGTTCATATTGGCTCTCATAGCGTTCAATTGATTAGATTGTTCCTTTGCTACATCTGGAAATTTAGCAGCAAATTCAGCTGACGGTTCTGGTGGAGCTACACTTGCAGTGGCTTGTAGAGCTGATAGAGCTCTTTCTCTACCTTCATCAGCAACTTTTCCAGCTGCTTTCATGTCAGCTTTTAGAGATTC
>Ga0098037_1001624_pt1 | contig 10295 bp, 3 predicted proteins | sample 5_EtaG_FD_75050 | JGI IMG/M metagenome (GOLD analysis project Ga0098037, IMG submission 75050) | Marine viral communities from the Subarctic Pacific Ocean - 5_ETSP_OMZ_AT15132 metaG | ecosystem: Environmental > Aquatic > Marine > Oceanic | place: Pacific Ocean | collected 2015-01-08 | reverse complement strand
TATGATTCTAAAGTGGATGAGAATGGACTACAAAGGGGAGTAGACCAAGCATCAATAGATGTTGATGGAACAGACAAAACACAAGTAATACCTTTCAATTATTCTTCTAGAGGGGATAGAAAAAAATTAGATAATCGAGGTGCTGTTTTAGCAAATACTTTCCCTACGAATCAATTCTCTACAGGATTGAAAGGTTTTGTCCGAAGTTTCAATACTACAATAGATTCGGAAACCATTGACATTAGTTTTGATTTACAATTTGAAGTCGCTCAAGTATTCCCTAGCGGTAATATTGCTACAACAATTGCGGATGCAATCTCTTGAGGTGAAAATATGTATCGAGTAATGACAGGAAAACAAAGAAGTTTGGTATTCCCTGTTATGTGTAATGCACATGTAAGAATAGATTATTCGGATAACATACCAAAAGGTGCTGATAATACTGTCGCTTCTAGTGATGATGTTGTTTATGGTTTATGGGGTTTGAAGGATAACTTTACAATTGAGACAACTATTACTCCTTATGATGTGAACGGATATGCTAGTAGGTTTCATGATTTAAACATACAAAGCATAGAAAACTCTAAAAAAATATTACCTGCAATAGATAAAGACCAAACATCAACTGATTATCTTTCACACTATTATTTGTCCGAGACAGCAAAACTTACGCATGAAATGAGAATATTTCATAGCACTAAAGTTCAAGTTTCTTTGGTAAATGTTACTACACATAATCATAATCAACCTGCTCAATATAAAATTAGATTTAAGTTGATTTTAGGTTCTACTACTACAACATTAGATAGTGATGTTGTAATTACACCCTCTAGTGGAATAAATTGGCCTTTGGCAAATAACACTACTAATTCTCTTACTAAAGGATTATTTGACGCTGATGGAAAATACACCCATACATTTGAAAGAACCACAGCGAGTAGTGGTAACAGTGGAACAACATTGGTATTTTCTAGTCCAACTCTTGCAGAAGACAATTTTTATGACGGTCAAGAACTATTTATTTCTAATGGCGGAGTTCCTCAATCAATAGGAACAATAGACCATGTGAGAGTTACGGGGGAGTCCTCTGCTTTACCCCCTGTCAAACTAAATACTAGTCAATCTACTGCTCTAAACTCTACTGATATTTATGTTAAATCGCTACAACATCCTGCTTATGTAGATAATTTTAATCATATTGCAGTGACTTACAACGATACTCAAAAACTAATGTCAATATATTTAGATGGTAATTTAATTAAATCAACAACTCATACTGCCACAGGAACAAACTTATTTTCTTTTGATAGAGAAGACTTTTTCTTAGGTGCAAATGGAACAGGTGCTAAAGGTGCGGCTAATACAGCAGTTACTAATAATCAATTTATGGGAGAGATGCACGAATTTGCTATAAGTTCAATTGCTAAAACTAATTTTAATATTTTTAATTTAACTCCTAGATATGCAAATACATTATTATATTTTAGATTTGAAGAGGTGGATGAATGAGTATAGTAATGATGAGGCAGGGTAGAACTCTAAACTCTTCTAGCGTTTCTACTTTAGCAAGTTTAAGTAATAATGTCAATTTCGATTGTCCTACTAATCCTGTATTAAAGGACAGTTTTAATTTAGATGACACTAAGAGACTGTTTGCTTTTATTACCACTGATGATTCATTTAGCCCTACAGTTATTCAGCAATTAGAAGGTAGTGATTCAGCCGGAACTGAATACAATAATCTAGAAAATACCGAGGGCTACAGGATAAAATGTTATAGTGACTATGACTCTACAGGAATACGGCTTAACGCATTAACTGATTCGGAGTTATTGAGTAATAATTATTTTGTTTTGATTCATTCCGATAATGTTTTGATGCACCACTTTGCTAAAATTACTCAAACATTAACAGATGATGTTTCGGGAGATACTTTTGAGTTTGAGCCTAGACTCGGAAACCAAATACCAAAGAACGCTAAGTTTATGGTTTTCAAAGGCCCACCTGTAAATACTCCTTCACTAGTTTCTGTTTCAATGGGGATAAGAGCGACTGAAATAACTACAGGTTCAACCACATACAGAACAAATAAATCATTTTTATGTTCAAGACCACACTTTTATTTTTACAAAGACAGGCTAGATAAGAAGAACGAATTAGACCATAACACTAAATATTTTGTAAAATATGAAAGTGATTCTTTGGCTAATGCTACGGTTAATTCTTTTTCTACTAAAACAGCGTTTGTTACTGTTCCCGATTTTGGTTTTTCTATAAAAGATTACAGTAGTTATTCTATTAAGGCAACTTTAGTAGATAATTTAAGAAACTTAGACGACCCTCGTAATGCGGCATCATTAGCAAAACAAACATCGAATGAAGGATTGACTGCTGTAAATAATGATTTTACCGATTATAATAAATGTTTTCTAAATGCTAGAAGACCGACTGTAAATGCAAGTGCTTCAATAAGAGATGGTGAGGCTATGCTTGGCCCAACTCGATATACTCACTATTCATTCTCTCCCTCTAAAGCCAATGAAGCACCCAATGTCATCAATACAAGAATATTAGAATCGGTTGGTGGAAGAGGGGGTCATGCTGATGCTAAAATGATAGACACACTACGAATCATGCCCTCCAAAGTAGCGGAGTTTGATTCGTTTAGAATTAGACATCAAGTTCATAGAGGTCATTTCTTTGAATGGTTTCCTCTCAAGGCAACTATTTCAGCAAATGTTTCCGGTAACGAATATACTTTTTCTGTTGATGGTGACTACGATTTGTCTAATTTATTGACAGCAAATGAAGAAGTTCGTGTTGGAGATAGAGTCTTAAGAGTGAGTGCAATTGACAGTCTAAACACTACTGCTGATACTCAAGATATTACCTTTACTGACGACAGTAGATTAGAAACATCAAAGGTTTTTTCTGATTCTCCATATACTTTATCTAGTGGAGACAGATTATACCGTAGAGCATTTAGTAGTTTAAACTCTACACTACTTACAACATTCCCTATAATTGAAGGTAGAGAAAGTAACCTAAGAATAGTAATATCGGATGTTAATTATGAAGCATTAGAGGCTACAGTTACCGCTTCTAATTCAAATCAAAAGTCATTGACTTTGAGTTTTTCTAATGCTTTGGGTGAAAAGTTTGGCACTACTTTTTCAGCATTAGAATATGTAAGCGGAGACTATATTCTTGAAATAGAAAGGTTTGATGGAGAAGTAGAACAGATAATTACTGAAAGAGAACACGGACAAAATATGTTTAATATATCGGGTAGAGACAATTACTCTAAATTGATTTCACCTGTAGTAAATAAAGATACTTTGTTTTCCGAAGATATTGTTTATTCTAGTTTGAGTCCGTTTAATTCTTTAGAAAAGGTCGGTGAAATATCAAACAGTAAGCATATTTTATTTGATGATAAAGTATTTCACATATTAAAATCGGGAATATTGAAAGTTCCTTTGGCTAATGACAGAATATACATAAAATACCCAAACGGAGTTGTTTCATATGCGGGTCAAATAAATAGCGTAAATGACACACACTCTATTTATTATGAAGTTACTTTGAAACATATGCCATTGGCTGAAGGATTTTATGTTTCTACACATAACGAAATAGAAATTTGGAGAGAAGCAAATAAAAACTACATGTTTAACAAAGCGTTATCGGCTGATAATCAATTATCATCCTTTGCTACTTCTTTAACAGGTAGTGCAAATAAAGGTCTTTTCTTTGAAAGTGGAATAAAAATATCCGACTCTTCTTCTCTTATTGGCACTACTACTTCTCGCACTACCGGCGTAGATACAAATGCAGTCGGGTATCACATACACCACCCTTCATCAGTAAGTAGAACAGACGAACAATTTCAAGCGAGATTGAGTGACGGTGGTTCTAATTTTGAAACATTCGATACAGTAAATACTCTTATGGACTTTTCAATTCTAAATATATCAACAGTTGATGGTAAAACAACAATAGAGATTGCACCGTATTTGCCTTTGACTCTTGGTAGAGCCGACCATAATGATTATGATACTTATGAGAATACTTACACTACAATAGGAACTACTACAACTGCTTCTACTTCTTCAAATGTTACTGCGAATAAATGGTTGGATGTCTCGCCTTCTTCTGTTTCAACAATAAAAACAGTGGCTAAAGAGGGGCTACCTATCTATGTTGATTCTGTTTTTGCTGGATATTGTCTTCAAGTAGTAGCCTATAAAGGTGGTAGTGATACTTACAAAATATTCTTAGATAGGACATTTACGAATTATTCTTCGGGTGCAACTATTTCTGTATTGACTGCGGCTTCTTCGGGTCTATCCGACTATGTTTCTAAAGACACTACTAATCTATATTTCATAAATGGAGAACACTTACATGGTGGAAAATATGTCACTTTATTGAACTCGCAATATGGCAGTAATGCGGGTGATTATGAAAAACCAACATACTATAATTTTAGAAGACCCACTACCGCATTAAGTAATTCTTTGATGAAAACATATGCTGAAAGATTCGGGCCATCACTTTACAAATTAAACCATATAGAAAAAGGAGACTTTAATAGAAAATCACAGACTATTGCTACAGATTACTACCGTAGAAGTGGTGCGGGTAGCACTACAGAAGTATCACTAAAATCCGATACTAATTACTACGGTGGAGGTAGTAAAATACAATACTATTCTTCGGCGTATAAATTGAGTCAAGGACAAACAACCCTACAAAAAATACCTAGCCGATTTCAAGAAACAGCACACCCTCATTTATCTATAGAAGAAAGAGGAACATACCCTGCTAGTGGTTCGTTATTTTGGGATTACAATATTTATGAAAACGGTCACACTAAACCAACAGTATTTACTTCGGCTGACCCAACTCAAGGAGGGCTAATAAAAAGCAATTATTACATTAAAGACTTCATAGAACAAATAGACCCAAAGGTTGCTAGAATGTTTTTATTTGCTACTTCGGACTTACTGCCATATTCTAGACTTAGAACAGACAGTTTGTTTTATTCAAATAGAGACTTGACTCAATTTAAATTATTCCTGTTAAATGAACCCAATGAAGATGAGTTTTCTACAAAACATTCTAATTACGAAGGTTCGGGTCTATCTAAGAAAATACTAGACACTGATTATCAAAGTGCTAATATTATTGAATATGATGTAGATGATGTAAGTAAATTGAAAACTTTCGGTATGATGAGATTAACTGAATTAGTATTCGACTCTACATTTAATCAAATAGATTCGGAAAATCTACCGGATAAAAAGAAAACAATTAGTAGTTTTAAGTATGATTTTCACACTCTTGAGACAGTTAAAGATTCGTCGGCTACAGCATTAACTATTGCTTCGGCCACTGCTTCTTCTGTTGTAGTAAGTGGAACGCCTGTATTATCGGCGGGAGAAATTATTTGCGATTCAAGCGGTAATATGATTGGAGAAGTTGATGGTGTAAGTGGCACAACTATCAATCTAAAAGAATTATATGGTTCAACCGGACTTAAAGTAATTCTTACAGGTTCTAATTCAGCACTCGCTAGTGGTGGTCTATTTAAAGCAACTCCATATTCAAGTCTAGTTACGGGTCATGGCGAAACTGACTCATTTAATCAACTATTGAAAAGCCCACACCCGTTAAAAGGACTATTGCATGGAGGAATATACACTAGCACTGCATTTACTGAAAAGATGACAGAGGCTTTTACAGGCCCAACTAATGCAACAGTCGGCGTAACTACTGTAGCAAGTGATTCAAATTATAGTAATTTAGTTCTACCTTTTACCTTTGGTTCGGGAACCTTAAGCACAGATAAAACCGCACATGCTAGTTTGTATTTTAAAGCACTAGACGCTTTAAAATATTCAAATGAAGATGTTACTGTTTCCGGTGCTGAATATAATAATGAGACTACCATAGACCATACTAGCAATACAGATATTGTTGTAGGAATGAGTGTAAAAGGAGACGGAATACCAAATGGTGCTACTGTAGCATCAATAAGCAGTGCTACTAGATTTGTTTTATCCGATACTACTACCGGAGGGGCAAAAACAGGACAGGATTTAAGATTAACACATATTGAAAATATGTTTTTAAAATACGGTATCTTTGGTGTTGTATTTGATAGATTTAATGTTGATAGTGGAGTCACTGAACCAATGACTTCTTCGGGAACTGTATTCCCTCCTAATGACAATACTCACTTAAGAAGTTATACAGGGGGAACTTTATTAAATATGGGTCTTTCTATTCGACCAAATAGATATAGGCATCTATTTGGAACTGATAATAACGGAACTGATACTGAAACTTCTACTGCGGCTACAGATGCCGAGGGAATATACATGGGATTCAAGTTAAGAGTTAAACTACCTACAAAAGAATCATCAAATCCAAGTGGGCCTTCGGGAACTAGCACCTACAAATATATTCTAAACTCATCCGACTATCCGTATTTAGATTATGTTAAAGATTTAACAGGATGTTATTTAGTTTCCGAAAAAGGAACTGAATATGGAGTTGCCGGTTCTACTTCGGGAACTGCAATAACAGTTGAACAAACGGTATCGCTAGACACTCAACCCCCTGCCATCAATAACATACTCCCGACAAATATTGGATATGTTGTTACGCATGAAATAGATACAGGAGACAATACTCTAAGACATGTTATTTTAACAGACCAAGAGTTACCTACCGGATATTATAGAGTTATGCAACCAAATCATACCTGCACTTATAGATTCACACCAAAACAAATCAAACTAAATACTCTATCTTCGGAATATACTAAGATGCCATACAAGGATGAAACTTATAGTGAGATTACTCCTTACTTAACAAAACATGAAAGTTCATCTAGAGTTATTGATGTAAGCAGTTCAACTACAGGTTCCGATGTAGAAAATATAGGACTTAACGAAGGGGTTCTTTCTATGTATGCTCTTGTAGATTTAGATGGTTCGGTTCCTCCCTTGTTGGGAACAAGACAATATGTTCTTTCTAGAGATGCCGATGTAGCCTTTTATCAATTTTACAACACTCATAATTTATTGGCGGAAGTTGGTAATACTCTATGTATAAGTGACGGAGAAACCACATTCAAAACATCAATTGATTTTGAATACAACGGAACGGACAAAGGAAGTAATCTTATTTTTGGAAAACATAAAGAAACTAAGGGAGTTATGTCTATATCTCAAATACTTACAATTACCACTAATAGTAATATTAAGGGTAGTCCTAAAAGAGCCATGATTGGTTCTGTAGTTTCTATATGCAGTGAAGCCGAAGATTTAGTAAATGACTTACTAGAAGAAAATGACATAGAGTTCACTACTTCTTTTGAAGAAGATTACCCATTATTCTTAGCACCTAATTATCAAGGTATTGATTTATTCAGTGCAATTAACTACTTAGTAGAAAGAAAGAATAAGAAATTAGTATTTGAAGATAATAAGTTTTCATTAACAGACCACGACACTTCTAATGCCAATTCTAAATTATTTATTACTGATAGAAACGAAACTCTACACATCAAAGACTTCTCTAAAGATAAAGTATTATTTGATTTTTACAATGAAATAATTGTTTATGGTGCAGGGTTTAGGTCAATTAGAAAGAATCAAAGAAGCATAAAAAGTAGGGGTAGAAAAACATTAGAAGTAGATGATGAAAACCTAGCAACTCAATCCGATGTAGATAAAAGAGCGAGTGAATTACTTCGCTTACACTCTTCTCATAATGAAAAAATATCTATTGAAATAGGCCATCTAAATATATCTCAAGTAAAGGCAGGTGATATTGTTACTCTAGAATTATTACAAGAAAATGTAGAGATTGCCGACTACATGATACTACAGATGGAACACACTACAGAAGGTTTCATCAAATTAGAACTAGGAAAGTTTAGCAAAGGTCTTTCGGATAGATTTGCCGAGATAGCACTTCATAATAAAAAGACAACTGCGGCTCTAAGACCTAAGATATTCAAAGAGTTAAACCAATCAATATCTCTTTTCGACCTAATAAATATTAGAGAGGTCAAACTTTTTATCCGTAATAGAACAGGGTCAAGCGGGGGAACCTCTTTTAATATTGGATTCTCACAGACAATTGGATTCGGTGGAGTTGTTGGTTTTGGTTCGGCGGGTTCAACAACAGAAACTACAGTATTGGAGGCTGAACTATGATTACTGATGAATTAAGAAATGTTTTGGCTAGTCATTTGGCTCATGTTTATACTAGGGCTAAAGTAGGTGTTGGTGGAAATTCTACTAATCCATTAACTACCGATTTAGATGTTCCTATTGTTAGTGTTTCAGCATCCTCTTCTCAAAGTGATAGTAATGTTATTGAGTTCAAATTTACTATTACGGGTGCTTCTATTGCAGGTCATACAATTAGAGAGGTTGGTATATTTAATAAAGCATATATCAAGGTTGGCGAAAGTGGAACAACTGCTCAAGACACAGAATTACTTACTCGACTTTCCTTTGATGGAATAGGGCCGTTTGCATCCGGTGAAGATGTAGATTTTTATGTAACGATAGAGGTTGAATGATATGACAAACAGTTTGAACAACGGAAACTACAGTAGATTGAGCGTAGACCCAACACTAGGGGGTATGGTAGATGGTGTTGATTTTCCCCATACAGGAGTCTTCAAGGCTTTGGCTATAGCGGCTCAAGGAAACTTTGCCATTCTTAATGCGGCTACTTCTTCAACTACAGAAAACTTTAGTATTGTTCAAACTGATTCTAGTGGTAATACTCAATTTGTTGTTGGTTCGGGTATGGTTATGAGAGACGGTAAAGCAATTCTTGTTCCTTCAAATAGTGCTACTACTACATTTACTTCGGGAACTCCAAGCACATTTGATGCCCCTGCATCAACAGGTAATGGTTATTTCCTTTTAGTTGCTCAAGCGGATAATACCCTCGGCATTAGAGACAATGGTAACAAAACAACTCTAAACACTGTTCCTCAATTGATAGCAGGTGATATTCCTATTGCTATGATTCGATTAGCACACGGAGAGACTAGCGACCAAAGACAAATACAATACTTCACTACTGCCAAATCCGAGAACTCTGTAAGTGTTGGATATAATGCTTCTACTGTTTATACAGAAACTATGTCTGTAATTGGAGATGCGGATAGAACTACATTCAAAAATAAAATTGCTAATGCTGATATTAGATTTGTATTGGCGGATAATACTGCTGATGAAAAGTTTGAGATTTTAACTGATGATGATTCCGATGGAGATGAAGGAGATACCTCTGTTTTCTCTGTTGATGGATTAGGTGCAATAGCCGCAGGTAGTTTAACATACAACCAAGAAGATTTAATTTTATCAAGTGCCGCCGCACAATTACAAGTTAAAGATACAACTAATAATTACGGTGTTACTCTTAAAGGTGGAGGCGGCCCTAGAGTGCAATTTGGAGATATGGACTCTTCCGTAGATTCATTCATGGACTTGGGCTCATATGGTGGAGTAAACAACATTGACACCCAAAGTAGGGATTTTAAAATACACGGAACTACTAGTGCTAATCATTTTTACATTGATGAAAACGAAGCCAAAATTGGTATTGGAACTAATACTCCCTCTGCTAAGTTGCATGTTATTGATAGTGGTTCCGGCGACCATTTAATTCTTGAAGGAACTTTAGGTAGTTCTGCTACTTCTGCGCCTAATTTGGTTTTGTTTAGAAATGGTGCTGATGCGGCGGCTGATATTGATGATAACGATTTAATAGGTCAAATTGTTTTTAGAGGTGAAAATGATAATAGCACACCCCAAGAAGTAAATTATGCTACAATTGAAGCAGGTATGGATGATACAACTGATGGTAGTGAAGACGGACATATTACTTTTAATTTAATAGAAGATGGAACACTTACGGAGTTTATGAGGTTAAGGGCGGCTACAAGAGATGTAGTAGTTAATGAACAAGCCGATGATATAGATTTTAGATGTGAAGGTAGTTCGGATGCTAATTTATTATTTACTGATGCTTCTGCTGATAAAGTAGGAATTGGCCTCAATGCACCTAAAACTAAATTAACAGTAGAAGGTTCAATTACTCTAAAAGAACAAGTAAATGCTGATGCTGATACTGCGGCTTACGGTCAATTATGGACTAAGACCGCTACTCCAAATGAACTGTATTTTACCAATGATGCAGGTAATGATATTCAATTAACAACTGGTGCTAAAGGCCCACTTCTACAAGGGAAACAT
>Ga0098037_1001623_pt1 | contig 10296 bp, 8 predicted proteins | sample 5_EtaG_FD_75050 | JGI IMG/M metagenome (GOLD analysis project Ga0098037, IMG submission 75050) | Marine viral communities from the Subarctic Pacific Ocean - 5_ETSP_OMZ_AT15132 metaG | ecosystem: Environmental > Aquatic > Marine > Oceanic | place: Pacific Ocean | collected 2015-01-08 | reverse complement strand
ACCCGTTGACACAGTTCCTTATTGATTCAGGTGTGCCAGCAGAGCGTGACGTGATGAAGCCTGACTCAACAACTGTGTTTAGCTTCCCGATGGAATCACCAAAGGGTGCAGTCACGCGCACTGAAATGACAGCCATAGAACAGCTAGAGTTGTGGAAGACCTACGCCCTACACTGGTGTGAACATAAGCCATCCATCACCGTGTCTGTAAAAGAAGAAGAGTGGATGGAAGTGGGTGCGTGGGTGTACGAAAACTTTGACGTGGCATCCGGTGTGTCCTTTCTGCCATTCAGTGACCATACGTACCAACAGGCACCGTATCAAGACATAGAGCCTGATGACTACCTAGAGTGGAAGGAAAGGATGACGTACGTTAACATTGACTGGTCACGCCTTACTGACTTTGAAAAAGAGGACAACACTACAGGTTCGCGGGAATTGGCGTGTACTGCAGGTGTGTGTGAAGTGGTTGACCTCAATGCCGCCTAAAGAAAAGAAACCACTTGTCTGGAAGCGGGGAAAGGATTATCTTATTTACAATCCGCCCCGCAAGTCAGAACAGTGGGACGAGTGGCAACGAGTTAAACAGAAACACGAGGAGAAGCAAAATAATGAAAAGTGAAACTATAAATATAAACGACAAAGAACACAAAGTGGAAGACTTTGATTCAGTACAGAAGTATTATGTGCTACACATCGAAGACCTAGACAATCGCATACGCAAACTAAACTTTGAGTTGGATGAGATGCGGGCGGCACGGGAATACTTTGGACAGTCGCTTGCAAATTCTTTGCAGGAACAGACTGATGATTGAAGTCAAGATAACACCTGAACTGATACAACGCGCACGTAAAAAAACTGCCACTGTAGGTAATCTACAGGGCAGCATTACGGGTAGCCTTAGTCATGTGGTGGGTGCTATAGGCGAGATCATTGTAGCCGACGCTATAGGTGCAGACGAATCTAACACCTACGACTACGATTTAGTCAGGGACGGGGAGCGTATAGACGTAAAGACCAAACGCTGCAACACCCGCCCCTTTCCACACTATGACTGTTCGGTGGCTGCACACGGGACCAAACAAGATTGTGACAGTTATGTGTTTGTACGAATCTTGACCGATTCATCACGAGCGTGGATACTAGGTTCTATTCCAAAACAAGACTTTTACACAAGGGCAACTAAACATAGACGCGGTGACGTAGACCCTGCCAACGGCTTTACATTCAAAGCTGATTGTTACAACCTACAAATAAGCGAGTTATCTGATGTCAAAAAAAGCATCTCTATTTAAATTTGAAGCAAACCTTTTGCCCAACGGAAAGGTCGAGTTGCTGTCTGAATCAGTCAAGCCCGAAGAGTTTGAAGCAGTGATGAACAAGGGGATGCCGGAGTACGATGGTTCGCACTCAATAGCATCCCTGTTACGTTATCTGCAGTCGTGGTCTAACGAAGCGTTGGAGAAGTCAACTAGGTACGTCTAACTTTTGCCCTTGCCATCAGCGGCGTAGAACGGAACCATTTTTCCGGCTTTGTTCTTTACCATCTTTAGGCTACCACCGTCTGCCATCTTCATCATCGGCTTCTGCATCATCTGATTCTGCATCATGTTCTGCTGACCCTGTGTAGATGTCATCATGCCCCCCGCTTGTGCTTTCTTGCGGGGTTTCTTTTTGGTTGCCATGCCGCCGTACATCATTGGCTTTGTTTTTGCAGCACCACCATACATCATGCCTTTGCGCTGTCCGTTAGTGTAGGTCTTCATTAGTTGTCCTCCGAAGGTAATTTAGTTATTTCGTCTAGTATCTTTGTTCCTTCAACGCCAAGTTGCCCCAGTTCCGAAACAATGAAATCAGTAGTCATGTTAGTAAACGTGTCCAAGTCCTGCTTTGTCATATCGCGCGGGAACTTCATTAGTCTCAGCATTACGTCAGCATACTCTTTGTTTCCTGCTGCAAGCTTCATCAGGTTTAGCCCCGATTGCATTGCAAGATTGACGCTGACTTCTGCGGCTACGTACTGAGGGCTAACCATACCACGAGCAAGGTTGAATGTCCGTGCCATGATGTTGCCGGGAGTCATAGGACTGACCATGCCTTTTATTTTGGGTTCAATACTTTCCATGATTCCACTAGCGCGAGTCAAATACTCTTGTTCTTCGCTAAGTGTTTCCGCTAAGTCCCGCACGTATTGTATGTGTTCATCGTCCATATAACGGGACAAGATAGTCTGTACGTTTTCTTTGTCTAATGCTGCCATCAACATTTCAGGCTGATACATAGCGTGATTAGTAAATTCTTGACCGTTCAATCCTATCTTTGCAGACCCCTTTACAGGAGCGTAGCCCGCGTATTGCATCATACCGTTTGTCAGAAGATAAGTTATACCCCTGTCTAGTGCTTCTTGTGTATTAAAAGATGACCCGTCTTTTCTTGTATATGAGTCCCCTAGTCTTTGCTTTACACTATTTACAAACGCATCCAACGATCTTGGATCACCCATGACTACCATGTTTTCAAAGAACTGTTGAGGACTTTGCTCACCCAAGAATTTGCTAACAAGCAAAGTGTCTTCATCTACTACACTCTTGTCAGCAATCACTCTTGCTTGTGTTTCATTTAGCTGGCTTTTTATCTTAGTAACTTGTCTGTTGAAGCCTTCTAATATCTGCAAGTCAGCAACGTCTGCTGAACCGCCCTCTTCAACAGCGCGATTAATTATGTTAGCCAATCCGTTTTCGTGTTCTACTATTTCTTCAAAATCTACTAGGCGAACTGTAACTGGTCCTGACTTGTCATTTACCTTGCCACTGACCTTAAATATTTCCTGAACTGCTTTTAAATTTTCAGAAGCTTGAAAGTCATACCCCCCTGCTTTTTCTGCGGCTACTAGCGTAGAGGGTCTTTTGTCTAGGCTAGTGGCTAAGTCTTTGCCCCACCTAGCGTATATCAATTCTGTTAGATTGTTTGACAAAAGCTTAAAGTCGTTACGACCCTGCTCTGTTGTCAAATCAAAAACAAACTCTACGCCATCTTCTATAGTTATATCACTAAATTCTTGTATCAATTGATTGCGTGTTTTAATTAAAGCAGTCAGGGCTTCGTCATTTCCTTGCATAGCCTTTCTAACATTACTAACCATAGGATCAAAAACATCTAAAGGCGTGTCTGTTTTGTAGGCTACAGTAAACAAACGATCTGTCATTGCCTGTGCAGGTATTTTTTCTCCTACAGCAATGTCTTCAAAAAATATAGTTTCACCTTGTTCTATAGCTTTGTTTTGTTCAGCTAACGGATCAGATATTTTTTCTATAGCTTGTACAGGACCGTTCTGTGACTTGTTAAGTTTTGTAAGCGGCCCACCCGTACGAAGCTTGTCAAACCATTCTGCTTGATATGTTTCTCTAGCCTGTTGCCACTCTTTTAAAAATTCTGGTGCGTGTGTACCAATAAGACCTTCGACTTGTCCAGCGTAATCTTCATACCGTGAAGCTAGTGCGTCATCACCAGTACGTACAGCGTAGTCTCTAAACGCAGAGTACACATCCATGACTTCTCCGGGAGAAGCTAGAAAATCAGGCGGTATAACACCTAGTCTTTCTTGATTCTTTGGCTCCATATAGTACGCCATAATATCAAGCGGCGTAACTTTTCCTTCAGGACCTATGAACACCTCTCGTGCTTTAGGGTTGGTGTGCAACTTGTATAGTTCGTCGTAGGTGCTACCTTCTAGACTTTCTAGGGATCGCTTTGCCATTTTGTTAGCAGCACGATATACCTGTTTACCTAGTGTACCCACAAAAAACCTAGAGTCTTTACTAAAGAACGTGCCTATACCTTCCCCTTCTGGGGCGTATTTTAGTAGTTCTGTAATCATTTTGTTTACAGGAACAGTTGTCCCCATTGCTTCTGCTTTTTTATCCAAAGAAATAAACGGCGCACGAGCCTTGTCTTTCATTGTTTTTAGACGGTTGTGAAAAGACAACTCAAAGTTCCGTGCAGTCTGTTTTATGTGCTGGACATCATTGCGACGGAACAAAGAAATTGCTGCCGAACGGTCCGCAAGAAGTTCTGTGTTTCTTCTGTACTGTTCATCTAGTGTTTCAAGAACGTCAAGGCTTTCGTCTAGCAGTGAAATTTCCATTTCATCTAGGGACTCTAATATTCCTGCAGGAAGCATAGTAGACGGGTCTTTTACTACGGCTTCACGAAAGTCGTTTATCTGCTGGTTCAAGCGGGCCTTACTAGCGTTTAGCGTTTTTTCAGCCGCCCTGTTAGACTCCTCTAACGTTGAAATGTATCGGGACAATTCACCGGGATCAAGTATGTTTGTCTTGTCTTTCATCATGTCTTTTAGTTGAAAGACTAACTCAGAAGTTTTTGTGTTAGCTTGTTCTATTAGTCTTTGGTTTTGTACTTGTTCTGATAAATGTACAAGGCTTCCAGAATCCCTAGCAGTAACTTCCAAACCAGCAATGCGATTAGCAGCTTGTACCCAGCCAATACCAGAAGTAAGGGCAAACTTTTGTGCTAGAATCTTTTCTAGTATTGGACGTTTTTCTGGGTCCACTGCATTTAACAGTCTTGCAGTTCTGTTATGTGACTTTTCCATTCCAGAAACTACGTACTCTAGCCCATCATCATCTAGGGCTGCACTAAGACGACCCACGTACTTCAAGGCAGTTTGTACGTCTGAGGGCATTTCGTTACCCGTCCTTGCTTTATATACTTTTCTAGCTTCTTCCATATTTCCGTCTGCAAGAAATCCTTTGATTCCGTTGAAACCTAACGTACTAAAAGGAAGACTTACAATACTTTCAAACCCTTTAAGCCCCTTGTCTACCAGATCACCGCCCTGTTGATTAACCCAATACGCTGCTTTTCCTGATAGTAAAGCTACAGGTCTTCCTAGAGTCATATAAGTAAACGCACCCAAACCTTCAGCAGCAAGCCTATCACCGCCCACTAAATTTCGCGTTCCGTCGTGTTCACCAGCTACGTACATAAACATAGACAAAGGAGCAGCAGCTTTAAAATTTTCTTTTATGTTGGGTACAATTCTTCCTGTAAGGTATGTCTTTACAGTCATGCTTGTAAGTCTGCGCTGTTCCATTAACAACGTCTGGTATTCAGAGGATGCTTTACTTTTTCCGCTGGCTAGTAGAGCAGACATCTGGGAAGAAATGTTATCCTTTTCTTCTAATATTTTAGCCATATTAGAAGACACTCTGTCTATTCCCAAAGCGTATTGAGCAGACTTTACATTAAAACTTTTAATTAGTTTTTCTGCTTTCATCGCTTCGCCCGCTTGTAGAGGCGTCATTCCTGAATACTTAGCAAAGGTTACCTTGTCTGCATCTGTAGCACTATCAGACTTAGCCTTGTCTTCCATCTTCTTTAGTGTGTTTGATACAGATGTTAAATCTTTTTTACCAGTTGATGCTCGTAGCTTTCCTGCTCCTGCCATCATAAGAGTAGCTTCAGCAAGAACTAGACCGTATGTTTCAAGCTTTGTAAGCTTGTCTATTGATTCATTTAATAGAACTTGCGCCATATCTTCTGTTATGTAACGGGGTTCTGTGGTGACCTCTACGCCACCCGGAAGAGTTGTTGTCTGTGGGGCAGTCAGTCGTTCGTATGTTTCTTGGTCTATCTCACCTGCACTTAGTTGACGCTGTAAATCAGACTCCACCATCTCATTCATAACTGTGGACAACTGCTTGATAGCTAGATTGTCACTTATTACGTTTTTCCACCACGCACTAGCCCTGTCCCTGTCAGCAGAACCTTTGTTCCACTCTTCCATAAATTCAACGCCAGTGTCTGTGGAACCCATGTTAAGTGCGTTTGAGCCAACAGTCTTTGCCCCTGCCATTGCAGCATCAATGCCATAGTTTACAACAACATCCGGCAAATACACAGCGGTTCCCACGACAGCACCCTCGTAGACCTTTTCTACAAGGTTGTCCCAAAAGCTTCCTGTGGATATATTTTTTACAAAGATACGCTGGATTGTGCTTTGATCTTTTTGATCTAGTGGCTCACCGTTAGGGCCTTTTATGTCACTGAATGCTCCCGAAACAACTTGCGCTACAGCTTTCTTTCCTTCAAATATCTTTTGCTGTACAGTCAGAAGTCGGGTATCTTTCCGTGCTTCTTCTGTAGGAGTAAACACGTACTCCCCTTCTCCTGTTTGTGTACCAAATTCTACAGGAGTTATATCAGGCTGGTCTTCTGTGTAAAATTCGTAGAACGATTCCAAAGTGTTTTGATGCTTTGCTTTTACATCATTAGGAACATCAGGCATATCTATTAGTTCTATAAGATTAGCAAGCTGACCTTCTGGCATTTTTCCTACTGTCGGTATTTCTCCTGACGTAATCTTTTGTTTAAATTCATCAAACGAAACGGGACGCATCTGCTCTTGTACACTACGAGCAGCCATGTCGCCTGTTGTTTTTACAGTAGCCCCCGGCCCAAGCTTTGATCCTGTTTGGGGGTCAGGTTCTATGGCGTATGGCTGATCTACGTTGGCATCTGTATCTTTTACAATGCCCCCACCCGTTATGGTTTTTAGCCCAGAAGATATTACATCTACGGGATTAGGTACGGGAATAGGAATACCCGCATCGTCTGCTACTTGCTGTAGTTTTTGCGTAGAGGGTAAAGCCATTATATACTTCCTGTAGCTTGATTAAATTGGTCAATGGTAGTTTGGTCAGTGACTACCTGCCCAGTTGTCATGTCCATAATTTGACCCGCACTGTTTCTACGATAGTTAGTGGCATCAAAAGGTTCAGTAGCATCACGTGCAACAGCAGCTACAGCTTCTGGTACGTTAGCGTTTCTATCGATGTAATCTACTAAGATAGCGGCATCAACAACTTTGTAGTCGTTTGCTGTGGCTGCGTTTGTATCAGTTGCGTACTGTGCAAAAACAGCGTATTGTTTTTGTTTTATAGTAAACTCGCGTATGGCTTCGCTTATTGCGCCTGTAGCTTGTTCAATTGTGCTAAAGTTTGTTCCCAGCTTACGAAGCTGAATCTCAATATCTTGGTTAGACAGACGACCCGATGGGTCAGCAGCCCGTGCCATACGGAACGCTAGTGATATACGCATAGCTTCTAGTCTAGCCATACGAACATCGCTCTGATTGGTCACTCCTGACTGTAGCTTATCAATGTACTCTTGAGTAAGGGCTGTGTCGTTTTTAGCCATATCCGCGTCTGATTGCCCCGGCAAAGAAATGATACCTGAAACATCCCGAAGAAGGCCGCCAACAATACCTTGATCTATGTCAAAGACAACTTTAAGTTCCTTTTTAAAGTTTTCGTATGCCATACTAGCAGCTTCAGCGGTAATCTTACCGTCAGCACCACGATCTGCATTCTCTATAAACTTTAAAAATTCAGTCTGTAGTCTGTTCAAATCTTCTACAGCAACACCTAACTCTGTTTGATTATCCATAAAAGATTTAAAGTCAGCAGTCTCTGCTTTGGGTCCAAACACCTGTTTAAGTATGTATTGTTGTATTGTCTTGCCCTCAACAATAACCTTGTCCCCAAAAAAGGCGGCTGGTTTAGGTACCTTTGGAGGATTTAGGTGTGCGGCTACAGTGTACACTTTAGACATTGTGTCACTACCGTTGTCTACTGTAACATCGTTAAGAATGTTAAACATGTAGTCCGTTGTTACTTGGTTACCTTTTAGTGCAGACAGCTTTAATGTTTCTGGAAACTGCATTTTTGATCCATACTCAATGGCAGACTCTAAAGCGTTCTGTGTGTAAGCAGGAAGTGTGTCTGGATCACCCGGTATTCTCATAAACTCGCTTTGCCAGTAGTAAAGCAAAGCGTTGTTGTTTTGTGGTTTTAGTCCCAGCTTAGACGCAAGTTCATTGTGTTTTATGCGTAAGTCTTCGGATGGCAAGACCATTACAGGGTAGGCTAATTTGCCATCTCGTTTTATAGGCATACCGACTGAAGCTACTGTACTACCGGGATTAGATGCTTCCCATGCCGCTATTTGATCGGGTATTACTTGGGCTGTAATGTCAAGGGGTACTACTTCGCCAGACTCGTTTGTAGGAGTTCTTCCGGCGTAATATTCTTCCATAAAATTGTCATACGGGCCTATGTTTGGTAACAGTTCGCCATCAGAAGTAAGATCAATCGCCCGTGTTAAACCTTTTTGCACGTCAATAGAATCTTCGGTAAGTTTTCTTCTAGCCATAGAAACAGACTGCCAAAGTTGAGATACTTCTGTAGGCGATTTTCTTGCTAATTCCGCTATGTTTTTGGGATCAGAAAAGAAACCTGCAACTTCAGGCAACCACATACGGGATGTGTTGGCATCTCCTGTCCATTCAGTGTTCCACTTAAATCCGCCTAATTCAAACTTATCTTCTGCAGCACCACTAAGCAACGGCAAAACACCGCTAAAGTCCACGTCTACTGCGGAACCCTGTTGACCAAACAGATTGATACGCTCTTGGTCGTCTAGCTGTCCTTGCGCGTTTCTTACCATACCACTTAAAAGTTCTATGTTCCCTTTAGTAGTGGTACCCTCTGTTGCCGCTTTCATAATCATAGCGTTGTATGAATCAAGCTTTTCCTGTTCACCTTGACGACGTGCTTTTTCGTTGTTAATGTTTTGCGTAAACCCTTGAACAAGACCTGTAGCTAGTGCTGCACCAATACCCATCTGTTACTTCTCCTCTTGTGCTTTCATGTTCATAAAGTTATCTTCTGTAGGGGGACGTGTTGCGTTGCCCTGACGAATACCCTTAGTCATATTGTCTGCTACGTACGCAAACATGGCAGGGTTGTTTTCTTCCATCATTCTAAAGAACGTCTGGTCGTCCATCTCATCTTCAGTCAAAGCGTCGTCGTTTTCAAAGAAGCGGTATGGTACGTCGCTTTCTTCGGCAGCGTTAGCTATGTACATGGCTAGTGGACCTTTGATAAGCAATCCTACATCCGGCATAAACTTACCGTCTTGGAACGCTTGGAAAAGGTAGCCCTCTACCAACGCTTCTACGGATGCACCTACCATAAGTAGCTTCATCATTTCTTCGCGGGTTTGACGCACCTCAAGTGAATCTATAGCAGAAGACAGTGCGGCTTCTGGGCTGACTACTTGTGCAGGTTTTCCCCACGCCCACTGTTCGTTGTCTATAGTTAAGCTATGCCCCGGCGGTGCAACAGCAAGGGAGTCTTTTGCTTCGATGCTTCCCGGTACAGGGATCATATCTTCTTCCATATCGTTACACCTCTGTCATTTTTGTTACGGGTTGTCCACCCTTCGCTGTTAAATCTACAGAACCGTACTTTGAAAAGAAATCTATAACTTGCGGATTTCTGGAGTTTTGATATAGATTAGTCATTGCGCTTTCTAGGCGAGGGTCAGACTGTGCGACTCGTTGTATGGGGTTCATTGGTGGTAGTTGTCCCGATCCTTCTGATCTTAAGCGCATTTCACCAAGAGTCTTTGCCCTCAAGGCTGTTGTGCTTTTAAACGGTTTTTTATTTGACCCACCTGTAGCTGTAAGAAAAGATGAAGCAAATTTTTCGGCTGTAACCGCACCCGGAGTTCCGCCAGCGTACGCAGCACCTGCTACAACTGCTAAAGGTAATATTGATTTAAGTAAGTTCATTGTTTTTCCTATTCAGTGGTATTAGTGCTTTTGTCGCTACCTGAACCACCCATCCACGCAGCTATCCAGTTTCCTATACCCAATGCCAAATTATCTTTTTGTTGCTGGCTGTACAGGGCTTTTGTATTAGCAAACTCCATAGCCATGATGCCTACTTCGTGCTGACGTTGCATATATGATTCTGTCTTTTGAAAGTTCCACGCAGCGTTGTCACGGTACTTTTGCCATAGATTGTTCAAAGCATTTTGACTAGAGTTGTAAGCGTTGGCTACGTTGATACGGTTTGTTTCGTTTTGTACGGCTGTCGCAGCAGTGTTGACTTGTCTGCGCCACTGTACGTTTGACTGGTCTACCGCAAACTGCATGTTGGCGTTGAACTTTTCACGGTTGTCACGCATAGCTGTGTTGAACTGGGCTTGTGCGTTAACTTCCCCTGCGTTGAACTGTGCGGTGGCTGCAATACGGTTTTTGTTTGCAGTATCCACCTGTGATCCTAAGTTGGCAAAGAACTCTTCTACTTGTATTTCGTTCTTTGCGTTGAATTGCTTGCGGGCGTTGTCCTCTGCTGAATCTTTGAACAAAGCCTGTGTCAAAGCGTTGTATGTCAGTGTGTTGCCCCGTTGTTTGGCATCAAGGTTCTT
>Ga0098037_1001622_pt1 | contig 10299 bp, 8 predicted proteins | sample 5_EtaG_FD_75050 | JGI IMG/M metagenome (GOLD analysis project Ga0098037, IMG submission 75050) | Marine viral communities from the Subarctic Pacific Ocean - 5_ETSP_OMZ_AT15132 metaG | ecosystem: Environmental > Aquatic > Marine > Oceanic | place: Pacific Ocean | collected 2015-01-08 | reverse complement strand
TCTTCATCATCACGCTTTTTAGCAAAATCACTAGTAAACTCTTTGATAGTTTTGTCTTCATCATCACGCTTTTTAGCAAAATCACTAGTAAACTCTTTGATAGTTTTGTCTTCATCATCGCGTTTTTGACTGCCGCCAAAATCAACAACCTCTTCAAGATCTTCATCATCGCGTTTTTCCATCGGAGAACCATCACCAGCCTTAGCACCGCCGTCAAAACTGTATTCTTCAAGTTCTTCATCACGCTTTGACCTATGTCCACCCGGATTGCTTACAGCCAAATATTCATCGAGTTCATCTTCACAAGGTACATGGTCACATTTTTCATCTTTACCATCGCCATCATCGTATTTACCCTTTTCTTCTTCAAGTTCTTCATCGTCTCGTTTTTTATATGGCCTAATCTCTTCAAGTTCTTGTTTGTTTTCTTTGAGAATACCAAATTTCTTAAGAAGAAGTTTGTTTAACTCGTTGTTTTTCCATTCTTTTAATGACATTTGATTATTCTCCTTTTTAATCGTGTCTTCATATTCTCGCATAACAGCATTGCCTTCAAGCATTGCTTCGTGCTCTAATTTTTGTAATTCTTTGTTTTCTAAATAGTATCCTTCACCATGATAACCCCCAACGTTCAATCTGCCCTCTAAATTCTGTCTGTGATGGATTAGTTCATGCGCAATTGACCTCAGCATGTCTTTCGGGTGCCTACCATCTGTGTATATATGTATTTCCATGGAATCGGGATCATAATATGCTGTCTTTCCAAGCACATTTGCTTTATTCTGAGGATCTGAGTCGAAAACCATCACTGGTGGCTTTTTAAAAGTAAATTTTTGATCAAAATGATCGTACATTCCTTGAATATGAGGTTCTAAGGGTGCTAAATCAATATTTGCGGGGTTCTTTATGTTACAGGGCATACACTAATTAGTCCTCTAAATCCGATTTTTTCACTAAAATAAGGCTTATTTTGATGGGATTTTTAGTCCCAAAAGGTAGTATTTCGGCTATTTTTATGTCTCTTTTGTCCAAAATGCCGGTATAAATGGACAATAAAACGCCATATTTGTAGGTTCTTGTGACGTTTTCTATACCATGATGCCAACCGGGCCACCTAACTATCTCTCCAACCTCGAATTTATCCGTTTGAGAGTCCCCCAAGACCTTATTCTTGAGTTTATCGAGCATTTCTTTGCTCAATTTAAGGATTCTCGCTTGAATTGGGTCCATAATAGATGAATTCCAAACAGTTTCCATAAGGATCCAGCAAATAGCACCCAATAGAACCGTCTCGATGGTGAATAATGTGTCCATTTTCCGGAAAATCCTCTTTTTTGTCCACATAAATGCCAATATGTGAGTGTTTATAGCGGTTTTCATCAATAATTGCTAAAATAGCGTTATCTAAACTTATTTGTTTATAAGAATCAGTCTCATATACCACTTTTGACCCTAATTTTTGGCAATACCAGTCACTTGCGGCATTAATATCAGGTACTTTTATGGCAATATGGTCAATTTTCACGAATTACTCAATTTTTCAAGCATTTTTACAACCATATCATTGTCCATGTCGGCCCCAACAGGATCAATAGGCTCCATTTCGGGCATTACTTGGTCATAAGCACCTTCTTCCATGCCATATTCGACATAATGTTTAACAGTTTTAAGGTAATCTGCCGCTTTTGTGAGTTTTGCTTGTACCCAAGACTCTAATTGAGTGGTATCATGAAGCATTTGACTTAATTCTTTAGCATATTTTTCCATATCATGAAGTTGACGCTTCGCCATGCGCCCTTCTTTATCAATATCTTGGTGTATTTGGTCGTGTTCCATACCAGCACACTCTTCTTCAATGATCTCAACAAGTCTTTTTTTACTAATTTTCATTTTTTATCCCTTCATAAACGCAATATAGAACAAAAGTAGCACAATTGTGAACAATTCTTCAAACATGGCTACCGATAACATGGTAATTAGCAAAAAAAATGTTATTTTTGCGGCTTTTGTTATTTTTTCTTCTGGGAACATTAGTTAAACCCGATATATTGTATCTCTTTTTTAGGGACTTTTAGTATTATACCTGTTAACCACCTATAATGATTGTAGATATAACACACATCTGGGTCTTCATCATCCCAAGGTAACAAATAATACTCGGAATTTCTTGGCATAGCAATATGCTTCTTATCATTGTAAGAATAATAATAGCCTACGCCTTCACCTTTTAATCTGACAGGCTCTAATAACGTTCCATCATCATTTTGTAAGAACTTTTGTAGTTTTAGTGCTAATTTGACAGGATTTTTGTACAAATACTCGCGAAGTTTCTTTTTGTTTTTTATTTCGCTATTATCTGTTGCCACCATCACCGCCTCCATTTATTTTTAAGATTATTTTTTTTGTTTTTTTGGTCTTTTCTTCTTCTAAAGATGCTCCCCATCCACCACCCGGTGATCCCGGAGGTGCTGATTTGGATCTAGAGTGATTTTTGACTCTCTTAATACCTTTGGCTGGTACAAAACTGTTACCACCAAGTCCTACAAGCCGTCTTTTCTTCTTTGAGTGATTTTTTGAGTGAGGATATGCTCTCTCAAGCATTAAATCTTGATATTTTAAGAATTGTATAGTATTGACCAAGTTTTGAGTAGCCTCAGTTCCCATTTTCTCTTCAATTTCCTCTAAATCACCACAAAAATAATCAGCAATTTCCCATTGTAATTGTACTGTTCCCTCTAATTCTTCTGAGGAGTAAGGAATCTGGCCTATAAAATAGTGAGCCAATGTGTCTTTTTTGTTCCAAGTGGTGTTTTTGGTGCCCAAGTAGATAATTTTTTTACTTTTTAATGACAATTCTTCTAAAATTTCTCTGTAAAAAGTAAAATTAGCCTCTTCACCTTCCATCATGTGTCCACCCGGAGCATCCCACTCGAGAGAATCAGATCTTTGGGCGATAATGTACTTACCGTCTGTAGTCATAATAAGGCCTTTTGCTATTTTATTGATGTCTTTTAATAGTTTATCAGGGTCTTTGACCACTATATCGCTTGGGTGAAGTTTTTTGTAAGCCTCAATTGCCTCTCTTTCGGTCGGATCATCATCATAATGAAGAGAAGACCCTAATTCATGAAGTTTTTGGGCTTTTTTATCTCCATTGGTGTAAAAAATACCGTCTACTTTAATTTTCAACTTATCCAACATGTTACGAACAGAACTTTCTGATACTTCTAATGCTTGTGTTCTAGATGTAACAACTAAAACAGTGGTACCAGATTGTTTAAATTTTTTAATTCTTGCTATTATTTGAGGGTTTGTTCCACCATATCGATAAATTGTCTCGTTCCCATCGTTAGATTCTTCATAAGACTTAACTATAGTGTTATCAAAATCAAAAGTGACAACTTTAGCGTTCTTATTCTCATTTAGTAATTTCATTTTGTCTAAAAACTTTTTCATATCTTGTCCTTTTTATTATATTATAACACATTTTTCATAAATTGTCAACGTTTTATTCTTATTCTTATCCGATTTTCTCGGAGTTTTACTTCATTAAATCTCTTTTTTAACATCTGTTGTATTTCTTTATCTGTTTTAAACATACCAACATCAACTATGACCAAATCCCCGCCGGGTCTTCTCATAATATTTAAATCGTGAAGATCTCGAGCAAACAAGCCAGTCTCTTCACTTAGTTTTTTGATTGCTCCGACAATACTTCTTACTTCTTTAGGAATTCTTTTATCACCGCCTAAAGAAATCTTAGGGAAATCAGCAGGCTTATAGCCGCTTTTGACCGGTGATGACTGCCTGTAAGTATCTTGAAAATCTGATAGGACTTGAGTTAATACTTTTCCAACAATCGAAGGGTCTTTTATGTTTTTTGTAATAGTTTCAGTTGTTTTTTTTGATATATAAGCAACAAAAAACGTAGCAAACGGTGATTTTTTCATATCATCCATGGTCGCCACATACGATTTTGAAGCATCACCGATAAATTTAATAATGTATTTTTCTACACTATCAACATATTTCCTAACAGACGAAACATCCGCCCGTTCCCAGTTTCTAACGGCTCCAGAATTAATATTTTTATCAATTTCTGCTCTTAGAGAATCGGATAAGTTAACATTGTTGTCATCTAGAGACATCAATATTGATCTCTTCATATTACGTAATAATTTGGTTAATTGTTTCTCATTCCTTAAGGATGTCACCACTCTTTTGGATACATCTTTGCTTTTGTCGAATGAACTGATTGCTTTCTCTGAAGCCCATTGGTTGTAAAAATTTTTAATAAGAGCCTCTTGTCCTCTCAATAGCGACTTGAGTTCATCATGTAAGGGAACCAAAACTTCCATAACTATAAATGTTAAGCCTTGATCGACAAATATTTCTTCAACTTCCGGAAAGTGCTCGGCTATTAAAGGATCTTTAGACCTAGCCTTTGAGATCTCAGAATAATTCCTTACTTCTCTGTCCATCGCAGCAGAGGAATGTTCTCCACTTTTTAAAATTTTAATTGCGTAATTTAATTTATTTTTATTTTCTCCATCACCCTGTGCTAACATAACAACCCCATATTGTCCTTCGCCTAGTTTTTTCTTTGCGATATAACCATTATTTCCTAGGGCTGCGGTAATTGGGTCTTTCTCTACAGGTATCGTTGGGGCATCTTCAATTGGTTTAGTGCTATCAACAGTTGTATCGTCATCTGCTTCCATCATAACATTTCTCAGATTTTGATGCTGCGATCTCTCAACATGACCACCATGCTCTTTCTCGGCCGAGACAATACTGATTCTAATTCCACCAGTCTGCGTTGAAGATGAAAACATCTCAACCATTCTATTTCCTTTTAGTTCTGATTCTTTTTTTTGTTTGTCATTAAAATCTTCGTTATCTTCTTTAGATCCCAAAGGAGAACCAGCATATCCCGCCATCCCGCCTCCCACAGAAGAAACCTCGTCTAATTCCTTAGCCATATTGGTAGCGGTAGCATACATAATATCGTCAGCATCATCACCGTACCTATCATTAAAATCATCTTTGTTTTTTTTCATACCTTTGACAAATTTTTCTTTTTGATCTTTGTCTTTCTTGGTAAGTTTCTTTTCAGAAATAATTTTTATTTTCATATTACACACCTCACAATAAATAGTTCGAGGCAAATGTTAATCTGGTATCCAAAATTTTTCTCCACCCTGTTCATGTATCGGGTGCATAATGTGACCAACTTCTTCTACGTGTCGCATGCCAAAAGCATGACCTAGTTCATGTTCAAGCAGTCTTGGTCTATATTTTTGCTCATTGGGGATAGTAATAACAGCGGAGACCATTTTATTTAATATTGTAAGACGAGATGTTATAGCATAAGTATCAGGTAATAATTCTCCTTCTGCTCGGATAAAAATTATGCCTTCTGTCCACCTGCCTCTGCTACAGACTTTATTTTCTTCATCCCAATGAACATATTCTATATTATATCCTCGAATGGCCCACCATTCCACGGCACTATATACTCTATGTTTTGTTAGGTGACTGTCCGGGCAGACAACCAGTATTGGATCTTTATCCCACTCGGCTAGAATAAAACTACTCTCCTCCCAAGCAATCTTTAAGGTAACCCCTAGGGCAAAACCTACAACACCAGATAAAAGAAGCCACCAATAATAATAACGCTTTAACATCCCCAGATACCATACTCTATCGTAATGGTTTGGCTCGCCTCCGGAATAGAGTCTTCATCGAACACAACAGAGTTAGAAGTCGAATCATAACTCCAACCATAAGTGGTTTGTCCATTAATACTTACTAGTATAGAAGATTCAATTGGATCCGGTTGATCTAAAGGAAAAGTGCTTCGAATTGATACGGTGTTTGCAAGATCTTGCATTTGATTTCCCCAATCTGGCGCACAAATAGAATACCAATCACCATTGTATCTTTGAGTCATGTCCCAATACCCCATTCCATACTGAACGCTTCTCCATCCATAAGGCGATTGCCACTGACAACCAGAAGGGTTATCACCAATTACAGCAAAGTGTCTCATTTTACTTACATCTGATTTTAAAGTGTCAAAGAAGTTGGTGTAATTTGTCCAGCCACCAATACTAAAATCAGGCTCATCAGAAACGTATATTATTACTAATGTCGCATCATTCCTCCAGAAGCTAGTTCCGGGCGCTCCCCCGGAAGAGTAGTCGGTATTACTTAGGAATCTGTGTGCCATCTCTATGCCTTTCTCAAAAGCAGAACCGCCTATACTAATCTGAGAGATGACACCTTGGGCCCAATCGACCGCAGTCGCGTGAGAATTATCAATCCAACAAACAACCCCAGAACACTGGAGGTATCCTCTGTCGGTTGTAATAAACCCTAAATGAAAATCAGCACCAGTGGCTAGAAACACATTCATGAATGTTGTCATTTGTGATGAAAGTTCTTGTTGAAAGATTCCCATGGAGCCGGAATTGTCTATAACGAAAACAATATCTAAAATTGGAATTTCTTCTTGAACATGGGTTTGTGTTATGTATTGTTCTATTACACCATCACCTTCTTGAGCAACTTCAACCTCAGGTGTCTGGGGATCATCGCCGATTATAGTAATTGAACTTTCATCAATCCCAACATCGGAGGGTATATAAGAAACGAGGAAATCTATTTCCTGATTGGGATCCAATAGCCATGGTGGAGGAGGTAGTGATCCAAACTCCATTATAATATCAGCCGGCTGAGTTACCATTTGGGAAATACTGTCGACTGTAAGAGGAAGATTACCGTCATTTCTGATCGTGATTCTCTCTTCGTTATCACACCCCATTGAAATCGTCCCATAATCAAACGAGATTGGCTCGACAGTCATCACAGGGGCATCACCCTTGCCGATCACAAGAACTTCAACCTGAGGGCTCTCATCGTCGTTAGAAACGACTTCTATGAGACCACCATTACTTTCAAATGTCTGAGGTTCATAATACACATCAATTTGAACTCCCTCTCCGGGTTGTAATTCCCAATCTTCTGTTACGTCATGATCAATACTAAAACGATGATTACCCGCAATAAGATTCAAGGGACTAAGCAATAATACTTCGTCCCCTGCGTTTACAATAGTTAATTCTTCTACCCCAGTCTCTTCTCCTGATCTTATGTTGCCAAAGTCAATTATCTCTGGTAAAACCACAATCTCAGGCTCTGGATTCTGTACTTTAGTTAATGTTATGTCCTGACAAGCAAATAAAATCCCTAATAAAAACATTCATAAGTCCCCCCTGTCTAAAGTAAATAGGGGGCTATAGAATGATTTGGAAGAATTTTGTTATTTTGGTATTCTAAAAGATACAACCGGCGGCCTTGGAGGATCAGAAAACTTATCCCAATCCGCATCTATGTAGTGTTCCCAGTTCCAATCTGACTCTTTATAAAATTCCCGGAGGGCTCTGGCCAATCTCAAGGCTTCTTCAGAAGTATCTACTCCGAAGATATACTCATCTTCTCCTAAATATGGTTCTTCATCATCATACCATCTATCTTGTCTCTTTGCGGGTGGGTCAAAAGTGTGTGTATTTTCATTGGTGAAAATTCCCAATTCTTCTAGAGCAAAGATATAAATTCCATAGATTACCTTATCTGGCTCATCGAAATTAAGCATAAATTTATGATACGGAGGTTTGTTTTCACTTTCAGATAATACTTCTGAGATTGTCGAGTTCAAATAGTTTTTATCAAGTTTTTGGTTTTTATTTTCCGCTTCCGATGGATCATATACCAATTCGTCTTTAAGATTATACACCGGCATATTTACTTTCTTTGCTGTCGCTATTAGTACTTGTCCAATTTTCTTTTTTCTTTTGATAGTATTTTGGACATCAATTATTTTTTCTATTTCCCAATTATCCAAGACAAATTCGTTCCATTCTGTTAGCATCAAAGCCATTAGGCCCATTTTACCAAACACATTGCCTTGCGTGTCTTTTCTCTCCTTAGCATTTTTAAAAGATTCATCATCTAATATTGCATTCAGAGCAACTAATCCTAAATGACTAGTTCCCCCTACATACAGCCCATATGCTCCCGCAAGTGCGACTTCTATATCATCACCAAGGTCCCTAAACTTTGGAGTACCAGAGGATTTAAATTTTTGTTTTTCTTTTTTTCTAGGTGCTTTACCTGATTGTAAATTTGTATTACCTGCGTAAGTGGTGTACCCTTTTAGCTGAAGACCAACTGAGGGTGTATCTCCTAGAAGACCTATAGATTTACTTACATCATCCTCCGAAGAATATCCGACAGTTGATATTTCATCTTTAGGGTTTGCTGATGAAATAAATTTCTCTAATCTTTTGATAGGTAAATAATGAACCTTGGTGACACTATCAATAAATTCTTTATCATGGTGTTTTTTCCAAACTTGTTTTAATATTTTGCCGATACCTCTGTCTATACCGCCAGTAAATTGAGACCACTTATCTCCCTTATAATGTTTGGTCAAAATGGCCTCGAGGTCAGCCAAAAACAGACCAGTTCTGCTAGTGTCTTCTTTGGCACCAAATGCTTTTGAGACTTTTTTTCTTATGCCCGAGAAAGGTTTGAATATTTCTTTTAATTCGTCTGATTCTTTTAGAACTTCTAATATTACAGAGGTCAAATAATCTTTGTCAAGTTTTTGTTTCTTCTTTCCTTCATTAAGCCCCATATCTCCTAGTATGTCTTCAACTTGCGCTAAGCGCTTGGCTTCTTCGGGATAAACCTTAGCTGCCCTTTCCGGAGCAATGTCAAAGAAAACAGCCAGACCTGCTTTCTTTAGATTATTGGTTGTTCCTTTTAATAATTTATCAAAATTATAAACGATATATTCTCCTCTCGCTTTATTCCATGGTCCAGTTCTTGTTTCGAACGAAAAACTCATTCGTATTTTATATTGACCATACATCGCCATAGAAAAACTAGGAGTCGATCCTTGGCTATATTTTAAATGTATTTCTCTTGCTGGATCGACATAGTCTTCCGGTATTGCTTCGTAAATTATTTTTTTCAATTTATCAGTTTTAGCATATTCATTTATTTTCTTAATTTCTTCTTGTGATTTTAGTGATTTCCACATTGGAAATTCCCGATTTGGAACAGTCTGGAGGACCATGGTTATGTTTAATAATAATTTTGCCTTTCTATCTTGTTCAAGGCCATATATTATAGCGGATCTAAACTTGCTATTACCATAGCCATCGAATGGTTGTTCTTCGACTAATTCTGAGTAATATCCTGATCTTATTTGTTGTTTCATTTCGTCCCAAGAATCAATTGCTGGAGGAGGAATCATCCGAGCACCAGTACCTTCGAGAAATTCTTCAATTTTACGATCAATCTCTTTTTTTGTTTCCTTATCACCGTCTTCGTCGTACATGTGTACGAAGGCATCTTTACTTAATAAAGGGTTCCCCATCGCCTCAAAGAAACTTGTGATAGCCGGCCAATACTTTTCTTTTGGCATTGTGTTGGCTTTACCAAGAACCTGAATAACTTTCTTTTTGGACTTGCTATACTCTAGAGTCACATAATACTTTGTAGTCCCGCCTTCATTGGACATAAGATTATATAGTATTCCTGTTGGGTCTGAAGCGGCACCACAATTGGACATTTTCGCTTGTGTTATCTCACAATAATCAACACTTGTCTTGTGCCAAAACATTCCGTCATCTACTTTAAGGAAAACACAAGGGACATTTGTTTCGGTATCTTTACAATCTATAAATTCGTTTTGTCTGTTCTCATCCACAAAAGCATTAATTTTTTGTACAAACTCATGTTGGGGTAAGTCCTTGTTGTTCATAATTATACTTATTAATTTTTTACCAAGATCCTCTTGATCGCCTCTGAGTTTCTTAATGAACTGAACAAGGACCGCCAAGTCTCCTTCAAATGTTTTCTCATAAGCCCAATTAGATGCGGACTTAACCGATCTTGGTAAATCTTGTATAACAGCATCAACGGTCACCATTACTCGAGGGAAAGTTACGTTTTTATCCCTCCATTTGTTAAGTTGCTTTATAATTGATTTTATTACCTTGTTGGAGTACCTCATAGCCGGCAGTTTGTCATTTGGGTTTGCCGCTTGGATTGATTTCGCTTGTTTTAGAACTTCTTTTCTCCGTCCTTTCCCAAAATAAAAATCATCTTTAGCCAATTTGGAAAGTTCTGCGTACTGGTTAAGAATTTTGAGTTCTTGTGCTATGTTCTTTTCATATTCAGCAATCTGTTCATCTTTTTCGTCTTGTGGGAAATCTTCTAGAGGTG
>Ga0098037_1001620_pt1 | contig 10299 bp, 3 predicted proteins | sample 5_EtaG_FD_75050 | JGI IMG/M metagenome (GOLD analysis project Ga0098037, IMG submission 75050) | Marine viral communities from the Subarctic Pacific Ocean - 5_ETSP_OMZ_AT15132 metaG | ecosystem: Environmental > Aquatic > Marine > Oceanic | place: Pacific Ocean | collected 2015-01-08 | reverse complement strand
GGTGTTGAAGTAATTTCTAAAATGGTTTTATATTTTCTCCATGAAAGAGCTTGGTATAAATTCAGCAAATTCGGTTTATCTAAAAAGTAAACTCATATTTATTACGGTAATAATCTAGATTACTTTAATATTTATAACAAAATAGACTTATAATATATGGCACTCCTCCAGTCCACTACCATATCAGGTTCCAACGCTAATACAGGTTCCTTATCAATTACGGGATCAACAATGATTTTTCCAGTCATTGAATCCTCTTTAACTAGTTCCTTTAGTGGATCTGGTAAAATGTGGGTTAATGCTGATGGTCAAGCCTTACAATATACAGTTCAAACATCTTTAGGTACCGTTCAATCTCCAGCTTCATTTATGGGTGCTTGGAGTACAGGAGGTAGTATGAATATAGCTAGAGCACATGGGGCCGGAACTGGGGTTACTAATGCGGGATTAGCTATGGGAGGTTACTCTCCTACGATTCAAAATGCAACAGAAGAATATGATGGTTCAAGTTGGGCAACGGGTGGAAATATGATTACAGCAATATATAGTACTGCTGCAGCTGGTACTCAAAATGCGGGAATCCAATTTGGAGGATATTATGGAGCTCCCGATTATAGAACCTGTACAGAAGAATATAATGGTACATCTTGGGCAGCAGGTGGTGCTTTAATTACAGCAAGAGGAGGTTCGGCTGCTATGGGATTTCAATACGCTGCCTTAAACACGGGGGGGACCAGCATATCTGGAAAAAAAACTTGTACAGAAGAATATAATGGTTCAGCTTGGGCGGCCGGTGGTGCTTTAATTGATGCTAGAGCATTTTTTAGAGGATCAGGAACACAAAATGCTGCTTTATCTATTAGTGGTTATAATCCTGCAATATTAACTCGTAATGAATCTTATGATGGAATAGCCCATAGTGCAATAAACCCAGTAAATACTGGAAGATACTCTAGTCTGGCGGCAGGAACACAAAACGCCACAGTATTTTTTGCTGGGAATACATCACCAAATAATGTAAGTTGCACAGAAGAATGGAATGGTATTTCATGGGTACAAGCATGTAATATGTCTCTAGCAAGAGCTGCTGGAGCGGGTGGGGGATCATCACAAAGTAGCACATTTATAGGAGGTGGTGCCAGCCCAACAAAAGTTGCTACTACAGAAGAATACGTTAAAAACTCTATACCACCATATACAACTTGTGTATGGACAAAAAGTGCACCATTAATTAAAGGGAGAGCACTTGGTGGTACAGCTGGTGTTCAAAATGCTGCTATTCTTGCTGGTGGGATAGGTCCAAGTAATACTAATCAAACAGAAGAGTGGGATGGTACAAACTGGACAATAGGTGGTGCTATGATTAACACTTCAAGAGGTTGGGGAGGAGCTGGTACTCAAGATGCAATGGTAATAACTGGAGGACAAAATCCAGTAGCGGGTAAAACAGAAGAATATAATGGTACATCTTGGGCAGCAGGTGGTGATTTAGCAATTGGAAGATTTGGTTTAGGAACCTCAGGTACTCAAAATGCGGCATTAGCATTTGGAGGTTACAAAGAAAGCCCAGCAGGTAATGTTGCCTGCACAGAAGAATATAATGGTTCATCCTGGTCACCAGGTGGTGCTATGATTTCAGCAAAAAGAGCAATAGGAGGTTTAGGAACACAAAATGCCGCTTTAGCTGTAGGTGGATGTTCACCAAGTGTAGTATCATGTACTGAAGAATATAATGGTTCATCTTGGTCTTCAGGTGGTGCTTTAATTACTGCTAGAACTGGTACAGGTACTGCAGGTACTACAACAACAGCACTTTCTTTTGGAGGGAAAAGTCCTTCTGTCAATTATAATGTTTTTACAGAAGGATATGATGGTACTTCTTGGTCTGTAAAAAGTAATCTTAATAATGCTAGATATGCAGCGAATGAAGGGGCTATAGGAACAAATTCATCAACTTTAGCGATTAGTGGAACAAGTCCTGGTTATGGTCCAGAAACAGAATTATTTTCAGCGGCATGCTCAGCAACATTATGTTCTATTTTACCAGTATGGAGTGGGGCAGATGCTTTATCAATCGGAAGACAATATGTAGGAGGCGCAGGTACAACTAGTGCGGGGTTAGTATTTGGTGGGAATGCATCACCATCTACTGTATCATGTACCGAAGAATATGATGGTTCTACTTGGTCAGGAGGTGGTGCTTTAATCAATCCTATAGCTAACCACTCAGGGGTTGGAACACAAACAGCCGCTTTATCTATAGGTGGTTATGCTCCCGGAGGTCCTCATCCAGATGCTCCTGGTACAATAGGTAAAACAGAAGAATATAATGGTTCAACTTGGGCTGCTGGAGGTACCTTAAATCAAGTTATATTTGAAGGTGAAGCTACAGGAACACAAAATGCGGCAATAGCCTCTCATGGTAGAGGTGCAGCACCTTCATATTCTAATTTAACTTGTACTCAAGAATATGATGGTTCAACCTGGACAGCAGGTGGAAATGTTATATATGCTAGATCAAATAGTGTTGCTACAGGAACACAAAATGCTGCTTTAAGTGTAGGAGGAGATAGAAAAACTTGTGTAGAAGAATATAATGGTTCATCCTGGTCAACAGGTGGTACTTTAATAATAGCAGGTAATTCCCAAGGTAGTGCTGGATTACAAAATGATTCAGTGGTATTTGGAGGAGATTGTTACCCAGGTTCTGTTACCAATCTTAAATTTACTCAAAATTACGATGGTAGTTCTTGGTCATATGGACCTAATATGGGTCTTGCAAAAAGACAAATGGCTATTAATTGTACAGGTACCGCAAATAGTGCATTTGCAGCTGGTGGAAGAACTTTTTCACCATCTAGTACAGATACACAATTATATAACCGTGTTGTTAGTACTTGTATACCCGTATTTACATGGTCAGCTGGAGGTTCATTATCTACAGCTGTATATGATAATGTGGGAACTGGTACTCAAAATGCAGCTATTAGTACAGGTGGTTTCACTAGTGGTGGTGTAACAACTGCTACAAATGAATATAATGGTTCTACTTGGGCATCAGCTAATGCCGCTCCTGTAAATAGAGCTAGTGCAGCGGCAACTGGTATTTTATCCGCCGCTTTAGTATTTGGGGGTAATCCTGGTGGAACTAGCACAATAGAATATGATGGTACCTCTTGGACAGGAGGTGGTGCTTTAATTCAAGGTAGAGGATACTTATTTGGAGGTGCAGGTACACAAAATGCAGCTAAAGCGTTTGGTGGATTAACAGGTCCTACATTTTATTCTTCTACAGAAAATTATGATGGATCTTCATGGTCTGCTACAACTTGTATGAGTGTTGCTAGATCTTCATTAGGTGCAACCCAAAAGGGAACCCAAAATTCAGTTTTAGCATTTGGTGGTTATACAGGGCCCAATTGTATAGCTGCTACATGTGTAGAATCATGGAATGGTACAGCTTGGTCTACTCAATCTGATATTACCTCTGGAATGGGTTTTGGAAATGGTCAAGGAAGTAGTGATATAGATGCTATGCGTGTAGGTGGATATTATTATCCTGACGTCATATCAAATTGTGTTCAACAATATGATGGTGTAGCTTGGTCTAGTTGCTCTTCAGTTTTAGTTCCAATGCATTATAATTCGGGAGCAGGTAGTAGTGATAGTGTTTTATCATTTGGTAAACGTACTCCCATAGGTGCAGGAACTTATGAGGGAACTTCTACTACTGAACAAGTAGGAGCGGGCTTACAAAATTGGATGGGAAAGGTAGATTTCGTAACAGAATAAAAATATATAAATGGCTCAATTATTAAAAACCCAAATAACAGGATCACTAACAGAAACCGGATCACTTATAATATCCGGTTCTCAACCTGTTCAATTACCTATATTAACTAGTGGTAGTGGAGATGTTGATCCTGAATTAATAACCAATCAATTTTGGTTTGATGAAGGGGATAATAAAATAAAATATTCTACAATTGGTTCTTTTGGAACTGGAATATGGTTAACAGGACCTAATTTAATTACTTGTAGAAGAGTAATGGCAGGAGGAGGAAGCCAAAATGATGGGTTTGTAGCAGGTGGTAGAAATCCCGCTAACCCATATTTAAATAGTACAGAAGAAATTGATGGTACATCTTGGACAGCTGGTGGAAATTTAAATACCGCTATAGGATATTTTTCAGGAACAGGAACTGTAACCGCTGGTTTAGTTTCAGGTGGTTCTAATGGTTCTGCACGTACATGTACGGAAGAATATGATGGTTCAAGTTGGGCAACGGGTGGAACTTTAATTACGGCTAGAAATAGTAATGAAGCTAATATAGGAACACAAAATGCAGCTTTAAATGCAGGGGGTCAAACTCCAACTGTTGTAGCTTGTGTTGAAGAATATAATGGTTCATCTTGGTCAACTGGTGGTGTTTTAAGTACTGCTAGATATGAACTGGGAGCGGCTACAGGTACACAAAATGCAGGATTAGCCTCTGGTGGATCTACTCCAACAAGAGTTTCATGTGTTGAAAAATATGATGGTACATCTTGGTCAACTGGAACAGCAATGCCTGCAAATGTTTTTGGTGGTACGGGGGCTGGTACACAAAATGATACTGTTCAAGCAATGGGTCAAGCCCCATCAGAAAGTTTTAGAGAACAAACTTTACATTTTGATGGTACTACATGGAGCCAATCTGCAAATGCCCCAATAGCAAAAGGTAATGTTGCAGGTGGAGGAACTTCTAATAGTGTAATGACAGCAGGAGGATCTTTATCAGGAAATGATTATGCTAGATCTAACCAATATTATCAAAGACCATTTATACAACCATTTACATGTACTCTACCCACAATTACTGCTTATAGTACCCATGCAAGTTTAAGTACAACTAGATACCAATTGGGTTCATCTGGAACTACAGGTACTAGTGCATTAGCATTTGGTGGTGCTCCTTCTTGCAATAGTACAGAGGAATGGAATGGTTCATCTTGGGCAAATGGTGGAAATTTAATTGTTTGTAGAAGACATAATGCAGGTTCCGCTTGTGGAAGTGTAAATTCAGGTTTAAGTTTTGGGGGGAGGGCAATTAATATTTCCCAAGTATCTACAGAACTATATGATGGTACATCTTGGACAGCTAAAAATAGTATGATTACCGCTAGACAATTAATGGGAGGTGCAGGAGATGTAGGTTCAGCTTTAGCAGTTGGTGGTTATTCTTCTACCCCAACAACTGCTACACGTGCTCAGACAGAAGAATATAATGGCACATCTTGGTCAGCAGGTGGTTCTTTAATTACAGCTAGAAGAAAAATAAAAGCTACTGGAGCCCAAAATGCAGCATTAGCTTTTGGTGGGAACAATCCTGGTTATTCAAATTTAACAGAAGAATATAATGGTTCATCATGGTCTACAGGTGGTAATATGAGCCAAGCGGCTGCATCTAGGGGATCAACTGGAATTCAAAATGCAGCGTTAGCAATGGGGGGTTATCCAACATCATGCACAGCAGCAGAACTATATGATGGTACATCTTGGTCAACACTTAATGATTCACCAAATGCTATAACAAGTGGTGGTAGTGCGGGAAAAACTGATGGAGCATTTTTCTTTGCAAAATATAATAGTCCAACTGCTACATGTCTTATTGTAACTCCAGGTGCAGAAATTTGCACAGGCACTTATAAATGTAATTTACCTGATCCAGGAATTACTTGGGCAGCAGGTGGTGCTCTAGCAATATCAAGACGAAGTCTTGGAGGAGCAGGAACACAAAATGCTGCTTTAGCATTTGGTGGAGAAACACCTTCAGCTTCAACTAGTACAGAAGAATATGATGGTTCATCTTGGTCAGCAGGTGGAGCTATGATTATAGCAAGAAGTACTATAGCAGGAGCTGGTACACAAAATGCTGGATTTGCTTTTGCAGGAACTCCTAGTACTACTTCAACTGAAGAATATAACGGTTCATCTTGGTCACCAGGTGGGACTATGATAACTGGTATGTACCGTGGTGATGGTACTGGAACACAAAATGCTGCAATAGCGGCTGGTGGTGCTAATGGAGTACAAAATACAGAAGAATATGATGGTTCTTCATGGACAGCAGGTGGTGCTTTAATTGCAGCAACTTATGATCAAGCAATGATTGGAACACAAAATGCTGCACTATCTTTTGGAGGAACTCCTAGTGGAACTGCAAATGAAGAATATAATGGTACAAGTTGGGCTACTGGTGGTAGTTTAAATAGTGGGAGATTTCAAATTATGGGAGTTGGTTCTCAAAATGATGCTTTAGCAGTAGCTGGTTATAATTCAGGTAATAAAACTTGTGTAGAAGCATATAATGGTACTTCTTGGTCTAATGATACCGCCGTACCTACAGCATTTCGTGATGGAGATTCCAGTAGTGCAACAGATACAACAGGAATATTTTTTGGTGGAGTTGGTCCTGCTATATGGGGCAATTCTTTTGAATCTTCTTTTACAGAAGGTGCCTGTGTTTACTATAATAGAGACACTTGTGTAAGATGTGTAACAGGAACTTGTACTCAAATATAAAAATAAAATATTTATATAAAAAAATAAATGGCTAATTTAAAACAAACCTCAATAACCGGATCTAGTGGAACAACATCACTTTTAGCATCAGGATCATCAATTGTGATGCCTAGTATGTCTGGTAGTGTTGATTCAGGTACTGCCGCTCAAATGTATGTTGATATAACTCCAACAGCTGGGTTAACAATGAAATTAACGCAAGCGGGAAGTTTTGGTAGCCAAAATTCACCTTATACTTGTTTAGGAGCATGGAGTATTGGAGGAAATATGATTAATTCAAGAACTTCTACTTCAGGTACAGGATTTTCTGTTGATAGTTTGCTTACTGCTGGTGGAAATGATGGATCAGCAATGAATGAAACTGAAGAATATAATGGCTCAAGTTGGTCAGCAGGTGGTGCTTTAAGTATATCACGATGGACGCAATTAACTGGTACACAAAATGCTGCTATAGCTGGTGGAGGTGCAACACCTACAAGACTTAGCTGTACAGAAGAATATGACGGTGCATCCTGGTCAACAGGTGGTGCTATGAATTATGCCCATGCAGATGGTGCCTTTTCTGGTCAACAAAACGCTGGAGCTTATTTTGGGGGTTATATTGGAGGACCTAGTTTAGGAACTTGTACTGAATTTTATAATGGTACAGCTTGGTCTAATGGCCCCGCTACTCCTTCAAATACTTTTGGAGGTCAAGCTCAAGGATCAATATCAGCAACAACACTTTTATTAGGAGGTACATCTCCAAGTGCTCCTACATATGGTGCTAGTACTTGTGCTATAGATTTTGATGGAACTTCTTATAATGCAATGACATCTTTATTGTTTTGTCATGCAGTAGGAGGAGGATATGGAGATAGTAGTGATAATATGGGTGTAGCAGGAGGATGTACACATGGTTCAAATGGTTGTAAAACTGAAGAATGGCATGGGATTTCTTGGAGTTTACTTCCTGATGTACCTAATGCTAACAGGTATTTAGGAGGTGGAGGTAATATAAATGGCTCTGGAGCTGGTATATTTGGAGGTGGCCCTGTTGAAAGTGTTACACAACAATTTACTAAAGTTTTAACAAACCCATTTACATATAATTCTGCAGTATCATCCGATAGTTGGAGTGGTGCAACTAATATGATACAAGCATCTCGTAAACCAGGTGGAGCAGGAACTCAAAATGCAGCATTGTCTATAGGAGGATCAAGTATCCCCGCAGCGTTAAATAATACTGAAGAATTTGATGGGTCAACTTGGACAGCTGGGGGTACTTTAAGCATTGCAAGATGTGCAGGAGCTGGAGGTGGAACTCAAAACGCAGCATTTTTTGCAGGTGGAGCAGTAAGCCCAACTAAATATGCTAATACAGAAGAATACAATGGTTCATCTTGGTCACCAGGAGGTGCTATGATTACCGCCAGAACTTATGCAGCAGGAGGTGGAACACAAAATGCAGGATTAGCACTGGGAGGTTATACTCCAACAGTAGTTAGTTGTATAGAAGAATATAATGGTTCATCTTGGAGTACTGCGGGTGCATTATCTATTGCTAGATATGGTAATATAGAAAATGCAGGAACTAGTCAAAATGATGGAGTTGCAGTAGGAGGTTATCCTTCATCTACAACATGTGCTTCATTTGAAATTTGGAATGGTTCATCATCTACAACAGGTCCTAATTTGGTAAATTGTTCAGCTAATGGGCAGGTGGAGTTGAAAGTTCAGATGACATTATAATGATAAATGGAGGTATAGCTCCCTATACTTTAACCCAAAAATATAATGGTACTTCTTGGTCAATCTCTTTCCCACTTACTGGATACGCAGGAACCGGTGCTAGTATAGGTGCGGGTTCAGGTACTGCAGCTGTTATATTTGGAGGTCTTAATGGACCAGCTGCAATTGGTAACACTTATTTATTTAACCAACCAACTAATGTTTGTTCTACAACACCATTTTGTATAGCATCATCATGGAGTACAGGAGGTGCTTTAATTAAATCAAGACAAGCTCCTGGTACATCTGGAACCCCAACAGCAGGGTTAGTTTTTGGAGGATTAACTTCTACTGGAGGAAATGATTATGTAACAGATACTGAAGAATATAATGGTACATCTTGGTCAGCAGGTGGTGCTTTAAGTATAGCTAGATGTGCTGGTGGTTCCTCAACAGCAGGTACTCAAAATGCAGCATTATATTTTACTGGTTTAGGTAATTCAAATTCAACTCAAACATCTACGGAAGAATATAATGGTACATCTTGGTCACCAGGTGGTTCTACAATTAACGCTGTTTATTCAGGTTATGGAGCAGGTACTCAAAATTCTGCAATAAGGTTTGGAGGATATGTTTCTCCAGCTGATACAACCACTTCGGAAGAATATAATGGTACATCTTGGTCAGCAGGTGGTGCTATGAATATAGCAAGAAGAGAACTTGGTGGAGCAGGAGCAAGTTCTAATGCTGCAGTGGCATTTGGGGGAAATCCTACTAAATCAGATACAGAAGAATACAATGGTACTGCTTGGGTAGCAACGAATAGTATGAATACAGGTAGAAGATTTGTATCAGGAAATGGTACTGTTTCAGATGCCCTAGCTATTGGAGGTAATACTCCAAGTACCACAAATAAAACTGAAAGATTTAATGGTATAACTTGGTCTAATGTAGCTAATTTAAATGTAGAAAGAAACTTTGGAGCATCTGCAGGTACAGCAAATTCAACATTTTTTGTTGGAGGTACTCCAGCAAATAAGTGTGTTGAAGAATTTGTATGTGCTAATTATCAAGTTGGTGTATGGAGTGGAGAAGCTCCTTTAATAACAGGTAGATCTTCTGGTGCAGGAGCAGGGGTTACAAATGCAGCATTAGCTTTTGGTGGAAATGATCCTGTAATTACTACAACTGAAGAGTGGAATGGTAAATCTTGGTCAGTAGGTGGTGCTTTAATTGTTGGAGCAAGGTATATGGGAGGAACAGGATTACAAGATGCAACATTAAAAGCTGCAGGATATAATGGTTCATCTTATATAAACAATACAGAAGAATATGATGGTACATCTTGGACAGCTGGTCCTACAACAATAAACTCAAAGGCAACAATGGGATTAACAGGTATACAAAATGCAGCTGTTATGTTTGGAGGTGAACCTATGACAAATACAACTGAGGAATATAATGGTTCAGCTTGGTCAGCAGGTAATACTATGATTACTGCTATAGTAGGTAATAGTGGGGTTGGAACACAAAACGCATCTTTATCTATAGGGGGTTATACTCCAACTACTGTAGCAACTGTCGAACAGTATAATGGTACAACTTGGTCATCAAGTGTTGCTCTTAATATTGCAAGAAGATATGCAACAGCCTTTGGAACTTCAAATTCAGCAATAAATGCTGGGGGTAATAATAATGCGTCATGCTCTAGTACAGAAGAATGGAATGGCATAGGTTGGTCATCAAGAGCTAATATTCTCATAGCAAGACCTAATTTAAAATCATCACAAAATTCTCTTTCTTCTGAAGGTATAATTTTTACAGGAAGTCCAGGATTAAATACTACTAGTAAATGGAGTGTAAGTAACCCCGTTAATCGAGGAATATACAGTTTTACAAAAATGTTAGGTGATGGTGCAGTATTAGATTCAACTAGTACTACTTCGGGAGGAGGATATGGTGGTGGTTATTAAAACAAAAAATTTTCAATATTTATTATAAACATTAAAATTAATTTAAAATGG
>Ga0098037_1001617_pt1 | contig 10318 bp, 14 predicted proteins | sample 5_EtaG_FD_75050 | JGI IMG/M metagenome (GOLD analysis project Ga0098037, IMG submission 75050) | Marine viral communities from the Subarctic Pacific Ocean - 5_ETSP_OMZ_AT15132 metaG | ecosystem: Environmental > Aquatic > Marine > Oceanic | place: Pacific Ocean | collected 2015-01-08 | reverse complement strand
CGTCGCGATAGTGACCGCGCGAAGGATTTTTAACATCTCTTATTTTACAATATTTCATTTGTTTGTCTTTAATTAAGTTTTTAATTTCTAATTCGAGCATAGCTCTATTATGTTCCGCGCTAATCATTTAATTTCGTCTTGAATTATTCTATAGGATATATATAAACCTATAATAGATAATACTGTTAATATTGCAATCATAATTTTTTTGTGCCCTCCTCGCCATCGTCATTAAAAAAATCAATTTGTTTGTGGGTTAATAGTAAATCTAATATATCAGAAGGTTCAATTTCTTCTAGTATCCACTCTCCTGTGGTTAAGTCATATGCTGTTTCTGTAACTGTAGTATGACCTTCTTGTCCTGCTGGTCCATATCTCCATACATCCCTTTCATATATATTATAATCGTCCGGTACTGCACTGATAAAGAAGAAATCAAAATCTCCTACTCTAGCATATATATCTTTGTCATCATATGCCTGGTCATAATCATATGCAGCACCAATTTCTGTTATATCTAATTCAGAGAAATCCCCGAATGTAGTTTTAACTAATTCGTTTTTTGTTCTTTTACCTAAATTTAAAAATACTTGATTTTTCATAATGCTAATTTTTGCTGGGGGTTAAAGATGCAATAAATTTTACTTTTAAGCCTTAAATGTGTTTTACTTTGTGCTGTAAATCCGCTGAAGCATGCGCCTATTGTTAAATTATTTTCTATATAATTTGATTGTGCTACACGATCGTCTAAATTACAAATCCATTCTGTACTTTTAATATCTTCAAATATTACTACACGATTTGTATAACGACCTTTACTGGGTTGTGTACCTGGTACTCGCTCCCCAATTTTTTTAATTTTTACGTCCATCATATTTTTTCTCTACCTGATTCATCATTGTTAATTTCAAATGCAGCAATATATGCATGAAGGTCAAGAAAGCTATCCTCATGATAACCATTTCTTAGCCTAGCTACTTTTAAGCCAATAAGACAAGCGTTAACCACCTGAGGTGTGATAGTACTGTTTGTTAATATGCTTGCGAGACTTGCTGCATCTTCAAAATTTTGTTGAAATGTCCCGTACTTATTTTTGACGGGAGTTTTGCGGGAAGTGATTTCATCCGCTCTTTGTAATAATGATTTCTTTGACATGTACTTGTTGATTAAATTTAATTAAAGTAAAAAATAACCGGAGCCATCTAAGGAGTACCTACAAACCTATAAACCCCGGTTATTTTAACTAATAGTTCAATGTAATAACCATAAAAATCGAACGATAAGTAAATATAATAAATATATTACTCAACTACATCAACTTTTATATTTTTTTCCGGTGTATAATCTTGAATGCTTAAATCTAAAGCCGGGGTGAAGTTATAAATATTAACATCGCGAGAGTTGATGATAAGCTTAGGCGGCTTATTACGACCTGCTCTTTTTAAAACTTGTTTTTGACTTCTACGATGTTCAAGAAGTTCCTCTGCTGTGTTTAAATATTCACTAACTTCTTTCATGTTTGCCCAATAAATATGAGCATCAGTCAGATTCATTTTAACTTTACCGGGTTTAAGCTCAAGTGATTGGCACATTAAATGTAACATAGTTGCAAATAAAGCTATGTCGTATGGCAAGCCAACAAACACATCACTCGATCGCATTGATACATCTACATTTAACGTATTATTTACAACGCAAAAAGTAAACGTGTGATAGCAAGGCGGTAAAACCATATCATCAATGTCATCTGGGTCCCAAAGTGTTACAACATGTCTACGACTTAAAGGATTGTATTTAAGGTTGTACATGATATGATTAAGTTGGTCGAAAGTATGCTTATGTCGCATACCTCCCCACTTTCTTAATTGAAATCCATACACAGGACCTAACTCACCTCTTGTGTCTGCCCATTTATCCCATATCTTTATTCCAGCGTCTTGAAATCTTTTGATATTAGTTTCGCCTTCAATAAACCATTTGAGCTCTGTAAAGAAGGTTTTTGAAAACATTTTTCGCCCGCATAAAATTGGGAATGCATTACCTTTCTTTAAGTCTACAGTAATAGACTTGCCAAAAGACATAATTGTCTTACTGGCAGTTCTATTATTTCTGATTGCTTCATTGTGACTATTTAATATGTTAGATAATAAATTAACATAATCTTGTTCGTATTTAATATTCATGGTCTTTTTGTTTAGATGTTATCATATAATAAATTAATACTAGCCATACTACTGCAATAAAATATCCGACGAAATATGATGCTGCGATAGTCATTGCCAGTAGAAAAACTACTATAAGTATATTTAATATAAAGTTAGCTAACTGGTTCATATTTTCTAAATTTTTCTGCTCGTGTTAATACATAATTATATAATTCTTGTGCTTGGTCTTGACCAAACGCATTGAATATGATTTCACGTAATGTAACGTGAGAACCTGGTGTTGGTTCTTGGCCTGACTCAAACTTTTTAAGATTTGTAAAGCCAATTAAAATGCGGCGGCCTTTAGTCTCAGCAAAGTAGACTATTGCCATACACAACTTAACCCAGTTAATAATTTTGTTTTCATCGAGCGAAGCTCCGTGACAACGAAATTCAACAGTTTCTGGGCCGCCAACAAACGAGCAGTTATTTAGATTTAACCATTTATAACGTGAACTACAGTAATGGCCATTTGGATGATGAGTCTTTTTATTAGCGTCTTTACTAAATGTTCGACTACTACCGGTTGTATAGTTATACAAAGCTTTTAATGTCTTTGCCCACTTTTCTCTAGACCGATCGAATATACTAGCATCCATTTGTTTAAAGTATTTCTTATGTATTGGTTTGCAATAAGTATTTGATTGTCTACTCGGTGCAACGATAGTAAACACTTCGTCTTGAATTTGAAGACCTAACATAACCATTAAGGCTTGAAACTTACGGCTGTGAGTTGCTCCACCTATATGAACATGAACGCCACAACTTTTATCAACTTTATGGTTGCATATTTGCAAACGTTTGCATAACTTATTTAAGTTAAGTAAGCCGTCATCACCGGTTAAAGGACCGGTCGCATATTCGGGGCCGCTTGTAGAGCCATCGTATTTAGATTCAACAAACAAATCATGGTCTTTAGCATTGATTGGAGTACTTGCTGAATTACATGTTTCCATTTCAACGCCAAACGTATACTTCATGCCATTGGTTTGTTTAAACGATCTAGATTGAGCGCCATACACATACTTAAGCTTTGGGCGGCCTTTTAAGTGGCTATAACTATATGGAAATTTAAAATACATATTGGTTGGTCTAGTTGTATACATTTCACGGTCATCACACCATTGAACGCCACAATCTGATGCAACATCTGAATCAAAATAATATTCGTCGTTATCCTCACAATAAATATAGTCGTCATAGTCTCGATGCCAATAACCGCTGCGGCCGCCAGTACCAGTATAGCCATGACGTGAATCTTCTTCTAATATATCACATTGATTCACTTCACAGTATACTGTTTCCTGGTCTTCATGAACATATTCTTGGTTGTATTCTAGCCAAACCAGTTCGCTTATCCAATGTATTCTGTTTGTTACGCAACATTCTGACCATTGGTCACCCATCTCATTATCTAAGAAGGGTTCATATCCGACTCTAGTTGAATTTGTACGTATTTCATCTCTGTGATAGTAACCACCGGGTGTATCTTTCTTCTTAGTAATACCCATGATACCCCAAGACGATGCTAGATTAGTTTGTCTACGCCATAAGCTATGTTCTAAACGATCTAACTTCCAGCACACACCATCTATACATTCAGCCTCATCTACATTTGACCGATCAAATTCATGGGCTGTTATAGCATCAATTCGCATGCGACCGAATGTTTCTCTTAGAAAGCGTTCATCTTTGTAGTAACACTTAGTTGTTTTAAATAACTTACGTATATGTAGGAATGTGGCTTCCGCTTCTAAATAGCCTTCTACTGTTTCATCAAGAACGTTTGCTTCACCATCCCAAACTCTAACGGTCCACTCAAAGTTTAATACTACTAAACGCTCATTAAGCCATTTTGACCTGGCTTTTATCCGTTCATATTCATTTTCAATAGGATTTAACTTTAAGTGAGTATTCCAAGAATCACGTACTTGTTGAATATACGCAGTTTCTCTTGCTAATTGCCATAACTCAATAGAGTTTGAATCTACTATAGGTCTACCAACGGGAGTTATTGTCAAGGATTCATACTTGCCGCTTCCGTACTTTGTATCTACCACATCTGCAAGATGTCTTAAATCTTGAACGTCATGCTTTTCAAACAAAGCGCCTAATTGCTTATATATCTCTAGCTGTATCATCTACTAACTTTTTTAACGTGTTAATATCTTTTTTAACTAGATTGTACGTTTTAGTGTCAATGTTTGACAATCTATCTGGCAATTTAGATATTGCCTTGTCTATATCTGCTGCTAGCTTTTTGTCAGCAATCAAAATTAAATAATCTAATAAATTTTTCATAATTGTAGGTTTAAAATGGTAATTCTTCATCATTGTCTGTGCTATATGTATCTACTTGAGGCGTGATAGTGTTCGAAGCTTCTTGTTCCGCTTCATACTCTTCGCGGTCTATTGAATCATTCCACGCTTGTTTAGCTTCAGGCGTTTCTAAGAATGCTTTAATACAATCTACCACAGTTTCTTCTCTGCCGGTAAAGTGATTACGGTAAGCCCACACAATGTCTTCAACAACTTCTTTTGCCTCGCTACAAGAGACAGGTGAATTATCTTTGTCTTCATGCCAGTAATTCCATCTATCATAATTATAATTAGATGTATTTGTTTTAATGGTAGATATACTAGACGTACCATATCCGACTCCGTATGATTGCCAGTTTGTATTTACAACTCGTTTTGATTTGATAGGCTTAAACTTAACTTTTGTACTTGATATAAGTTTACCGTCATTGTATTTTAACAATACATTAGTTGGAACAATTTCAACTTTATCGGATATAGCTTTTAGCCTATCTTCTTTTGAAGAGAAGTAAACGCCTTCTTCTGTTGTAGCTTTGTACAAAGGATTGTTTCGGCGATATACATATAAATTGTTTTTACCGTCTGTGAATAAAACTGCGATAGTGCCATCGAACTTGCCTAACAATTTAAAATTATTTTGCTTATTCAACACACTAAATATTGCTTTAGAATCCACATCTGGTTCTTTAACGCCATACTTCTTACATACTTCTTGATAGTTTGAAAGAACGCCGTTGTGAGCGCCTACTATACTTCCATACTTGAAAGGATGACTGTTATCAGCGGTCTGAGCACCGTGAGTTGCAAATCTTGTATGGCCAATACATACTTTAGACTCTTGGTCTAACTTTTTAGCCACTTGAGGTAACAAATCGATACTCTCGCCAACTGTTTTAATAATTGAAGTACCTATTAGTACTCCCGAACTATGGCCACCACGAGTATCGTTGTCCGCCATAATGTAACTTAATGTAATTAAGTTTGGGGCTTTTTGCCCTGAAAATCCAATTAATCCACACATTTTTTTGTAGGTTTTATTGATTAATAATAAACGAGCTGTTTAAAAATATCATGCCAGACCCGCTCGAATTAGGTCTAGTACGACAAACTCTACCTGAAACTTCTTCGGTAGTGTATTTATCTTTATTTTCTGGCTTGTCTAATAGACTGGCAGCCATGCACTTATATATATCTCTGACTTTTACATATATATCATGTACCCAGGCACTGTTACTCTCATTGCAGGATAACATGTTTAAACGTTCTTTAGTTGTAAGGTCTACTGGTATGTCAAAGCCATCTGGATTTACGGCTGTGATAGTACGCGAAGGAACTAAGACGGATAACATGCTTTTCATATTTCTTAATGTTATTTCAGAACTTGCTAATTGCTTGTATGTTGGTTGTAGTATATCACCACTTCGCTCTTTAGCATCGCAAGCTTTTAGTGTGCTTTCTGTTAGCATTAATAAAAAACGTGACATATAATCAACAACATTAACATATACTTGATGGTCTTGATCGTCGCGTCTGACATGCTCATAACCTAATAGATTGCCAAGCTGTATATAGAATGGTGATGTTATATGTTGTACACCCATTGCTTTCTTTAAACAATTTTTAGCAATTGGAAGATGCTCAACGTTATAATGATACGCATACTTATTGCACTTAGTAAAATTTGTCATAAAAATTTCCGGGTCGTTTATATATATTTGCCTGTATAAATATGCTTGTATTAACAAATCAACATAAGTTTCATCGAATATATTAAATGGCATATTAGACTGAACTGTTTCTTTGTATTTACTAATGAATTTGTTTTGAGCGGGTGATAGCGATGGATTGCTCATATGGCTGAGCTTATTAAATATGTAGTTTTCACCGCAATAATCTTCAACTGAACAGTCGAAGTTGTTTAATATGTACGCCTCAACACTGATGTTAGTTTTCTTGGCGGCTTTACATGCTCGATTGTATCTTTCTTGAGCACGCTTGGTCAGTAGAAATTTTTGCTTTGAATATAAGTCTGTTCTACCACTTACTGAATAAAGTTGGTCAATTGAATTACTGTTTGAAGTATTCTTGACACTTTGTACTTTGTCTTGCATAATTGTAGGTTTTACTGTAATTAATTTTAATATATAAATATACTAAAAATGCTAATAACTAAAAAAAGTAAGTGCAATTAGAAATCGCACCCACTTGTCAAAGAATTTAATTTTTCTTATCGTATATTTCTTTCCAACTGTAAAATATGTCGGTTAGAATGTTTGACTCGACGTTTTGATCGTCGTCTAAACTTGCATTTGCATTGAAGTCTTTTTCAGTACGTTCAACTAATTTAATTACTTGCTCGAACTTTTCAGTGAGCTCTTCGTACTTAATTCGCAGCACTTGAATTGCAGCTGCATTGTACTGGTTGAGTTGTTCTTGAGAATCGTTTCCTAACATAATTAAAATTAACTTGATTTACCGCGCAACGATCTGGTTATACCATAACCGGACCGTGCACAATTTTTATTCATACTGGCAGCCATGTCGTGCGGTAATATTTGTATTGTATTACCGGTTTTGTGTGAATTGATTGGCACACAACCTAAACGTTTAACTTGACTGCATTTAACACACACAGTAGTACTTGGTAGTACTTTCAACCGCAATGGGTTGATTTCTTTATTACATTTACTACAAAACATATTACTCGCGAATTACATGCCAAATATCACCTAACTTACGTGCCCACCGTGATAGTAACCGCGACATAAAATTGCGTTTAATACTACGTTCTAATTTGCCAACTGAATTACGAAGTAAATTTATATCAACTTGTATATCTTTAATAGCAGAATCAGTTGCAGGAAATTTTGATGACGATCGATTGTCGTATGATTTAAATGCGTCATCGAGTAAGTCTACTTCAAACTGCATGTCTTTAATAGACTTATTAATAAGATTAATTTGACGGTTATCATTTTGAGCGTAAGTATTTAACTCTTTGATATTTAAAACAGATGAGTCTTTAAATAGAAGTAACTTAGCGATATGGCTTTCAACAATGTTTAGGCGACGTTCTAGCTCGCTTTGACTAATTGTAGTATTAGACTTAGACTTATTAACTGAAACAACTGTATGGCTTCCATGTGCTTTACCTTTACGCTTGCCGGTTACATTCGGATTATACTTAGCAGAATGTTTAATCATAGACGCTCGCATGTCGTGTGCTAACTTAACACTCCACTCGTCAGTTGTCCATGATTTTTTTGGAATGAAGTAAACTCTACATGGGCCTTTCTGGCTTTTTTTACGTGGCTGAGGCACACGGTCGACATAATGATCGAGAAGCACTTTTAATGGAACTTGGCCAATTGATAACTCGTGGCCGAGCTCTTTAGCGGTTGCTTTACGCCAGTTTTTTTGGCCTTGTTTTGGTTTGCGTTGTAACATATCGTACAACTTTTGCTGAATTGTACAATACTTACGGACTGTACCTTCGATACTTTTAGATGTGTCTTTCATGACGATTAAATTAAATTAAATTACTAATTGAACTACTACGAACTGTGACTACTACAGTTCATATTTTATATAATTTACAACTATTTTATTAAAAAATAAAAAGAAATAACAAAAAATATTAGCATTCAGAGCAGCACAATACCGATCACTTTGGACTCCCGGCTAACTTGCTTTACGGTGTACTTGGTTGTGTTTAAAAAAATTGGCTTTGTTAATAACTTGTCCATCACAAACTGCGATAGTAAGCGTCGGCTTAAACCGTGCTAACTCCACTGAATATTTTAAATAAAAAAAAGTGCACATTTCTGTACACTCTTTTCTGGTTGTGTTGTTTATGACAGCCAATTCTGAAGATTAAAACAACTAGCGGTTTTCTTTCTGCCTGCACTTTCATTCTCTGCTTTATAACTAGCGATGAACTTCTTGCTGAAGAATACATTCTCTACACTTACTGGCGGAAATATCTTGCAGTCATCTTCTGTTAGTGCACTTTCTTTTTTAATCATCGACTTGAGCAACGGATAGTCTTTCACATGTTGTATAAACGCTTGGTAGTTATCTTCGCTGCCTAGTACTGATTTTAATTTCGATCGGTGTGAAAACCAACAATTATAAGTACTTTCGTCTTCTTTACTCATTGCACTTAAATTTCTTGTAGTCACTTTCTTGCTTTTCCACGAATGGTCTAACCACTGTTCGAGTGAAGCCTCGCCGTTGTATCGCTGCTTGATAGCTGCTTCCCAATCAATTCTGAATTTAACTTTCGGACCGCTAAATACTACTCGCTTATTTACAACTGTTGCTTCGATCGGTTCTTCGAATAGCTCATTTTCGTATGCACTAGTCTGACCGTCTTTTAAAAACAAACCGTGTTGCTTGGCGAACTTTTTCGTGTTGGTCTTTCTACTTGCAAAGTTTTTTGCTAGTCTAACACTGTTTTGATTGTCTAGGATTGATTCTAAACTTGCTGAATTTAATTTGAATTTTTTCATCTGTTTGTAGTTTTAAGATGATTAAACAAAATGTACATTGCTTATTGCATTACTACTAATTGTATAACTGTATAAACTCTGTACTTTAATTATTAAATAAATATACTAAATAATATTAATTCTAAAAAAAGTATTAACAATTATTTTACACATTTAGTTGATAAAAATCAGTGTTTTATTTGTTATTAGTAATGTGCTTACTAATTGATTAAATTTATATAATTGTTTTTTACCATGTGATAACCCCAATTGTGCTACTTTGAGAATATATTTACAAGTTGTTGCTTGCTAAGCTCTTGTTGCGGGCTGCATGCTCGCCCTGCGATAGCACTTATTGCAATGTACCGGTTTCTTATAGCAATTATATTATCTGATTGCATTACTGGCGGCGATAGTGGTGACCCGGCTGCATTACTATCACAGCTTATTGCATAAAACAAAAAAAAAGGTACGCAGACATTATATCTACGTACCTTCTTATTTACTCTAACGTATTACTTCTTAGTAAAGCGTGCGAGATGGTCATAACCTTTGATGGTGTGACAACCTTTGTTCGCTTTCTTATACGCTGTGCTAAAGAATTCCATATCATCCTTAGCCGTTGTATACTTACTAATGAAGAGCTTCAACTCATCGTCAAAGTTAGTGAACGCGCGTTGATCGAGTGCAGCTGTTAGCTCAAGCACAGACGAACTGTTCTTGAAGTTGCTGCGATTACTCGCTTGGCGGTTCGCTTCCTTGCCTTCAGGTGTATTGCGATCACTTGATTTACCGCCGTAACGCTGGTTCTGCTTGGAACCTTTGTAGTCAGCGCTTTCATAGTGCTCTACTGTACAACCGAAAGACTTCTCGATGTGGTGCTCATAAGTGTAAGCTTTCGCTTTCTTTATAAGCGCCTTGTCGGTGCCTGCATCCTCAAGCATTTGAGCTTTAATCTCTCTTGCTTTCTTAGCTGCACGACTTTTACGAGATGCGATGTTGTTACTTACGTTCGAAGCTTCTTGCTTCGCCATTGCTGCTGCAGCGATTGCTGCAAAATCTAATACCTCTTTCATATTTGTAGGTTTATCAGATTGCTTGGAGAGTACCGCCGAGTGCGATACCCGCCGATACATCAAACGATGTATGACCTCATGTTGATTGTTGTAAGGTCCAACATAAGAAGACCTTGGTTATGCGGGCTGAGCCAGACGTCGGCTGCATTTAATCTCAGGCTCCCTGAGTGCCAGCTACTACACGATAGCGTAAGCTCGGGCTCGGTTATACTGCCCCAGCGGCTGCGAT
>Ga0098037_1001616_pt1 | contig 10319 bp, 2 predicted proteins | sample 5_EtaG_FD_75050 | JGI IMG/M metagenome (GOLD analysis project Ga0098037, IMG submission 75050) | Marine viral communities from the Subarctic Pacific Ocean - 5_ETSP_OMZ_AT15132 metaG | ecosystem: Environmental > Aquatic > Marine > Oceanic | place: Pacific Ocean | collected 2015-01-08 | reverse complement strand
TAGACCTATAATGACAGTTCCATTTGATGAACATCCATATACTGCTTTAGCGCATTGGTTTAAAACTGATGAAGGTATGGAAATATATGCAAATATAGAAAAAAGATTAAACTAATCAAACTGTAGGAGCGGTCGCTCTACGGGGCGATCGCAAACTACAAAACAAATATGGTAAATATAAATACAGTATATCAAACAGTATTAGCACTAGCTAACAAAGAACAAAGAGGTTATATAACGCCACAAGAATTTAATTTGTTTGCAGCACAAGCACAGATGAGTATTTTTGAGCAATATTTTTACGATTTAAATCAATTTTTAAGAATACCTGGGAATAACACTGCTTATTCTGATATGGTAAATTTATTAGAAGAAAAAATAAGTTTATTTGAAGTTGCTGGTGCAACGGTTGGTAACGGCGTTACGCTACCAGTAGACTTATATAAACTACAAAATGTTTACTGGTTAAATTCAACCGTAAGTAGACGTTACACTGCAGAATATACTGATAGAAAATCTTGGCGCGAAATATTAAACGTACCTTTGCTTACGCCAACAGACTCTCGGTTAATGTATCTTAGAAGCGAAAATGGTTTGACTGTTATAGGTAAAACTGCAAAAACTTCAAACGTATCTTGTGATTACATAAGAATTCCTAAATCACCTAATTGGACTTATGTTGTTGTAGGTGATAGTGCATTACACAATCCAAACGCAAGCGATCATCATAATTTTGAATTACACGAGTCTGAACAAACAGAACTTGTCACAAGAATTTTAGGCTTAGCTGGTATAACGTTAAAAGACCAAAGCCTTTATCAAATATCTTCAAATGAAGAGTCAAAACAAATCCAACAACAAAAAAGATAAAAAATGACTGAAAAAGATTATTATCAAGGTAACGATTACGGTAGCTATCAATTTACATCTCTTGAAGATATTATAAACCAATTTTTAGTTGTTTATGTTGGTGAAGAAAAAATAATAAGCAAAGCTAGTAAAACAGACGTTGCTTTTCATGCTCAAAGAGCTTTACAAGAGCTTTCTTTTGACACTTTTAAATCTGTAAAATCTCAAGAAATAGTTTTACCACCATCATTACAAATGATACTTCCACACGATTACGTTAATTATACAGGTTTGTATTGGTCAGATAGTTCTGGCATACAACACAATATATATCCAGTAAGTAAAACATCAAATCCTTTTAAAATAAAACAAGATGCTGACGGCAATTACGACTTTGGTGGTGCTAGCGGTGTGTTTGATGATTTTAACAATAGTGATTTTTCTACAACACTATCTAGCGCGACTGATTGGACTGCTACAAACGCTAAAATTACTCCTGGTGCTCATGCTAATAATCCAAACGGAACAACTACAATCGATATATTTAACTCTGTAAACGGTAAATTAACAGCAACAATACATAAAGAAAATTTTACCGATGGTACTGGTACAACTTTTACTTACGGTAGGCATTATAGCTGTTGGCAACATGTTAATGTTACTGGTATAGATGAAATAAATTTATCTGCACTAGGTGTTGCTCCAGCAAATATAACAGGTGCTACAGGTGCTATTGTAAGGCTTGGTATTAGTAGAACAAAAGGTGACACTATAACAAACCCACATAAAGACTCAAATCCTAGTGTTAATGGACAAGTTTTTGGTAGAGCAAACAAAGGTCCTAATTTTATACCATACGCTGGTAATCCTGCTGGGAAAGCTTATATGGAATGGACTGGTACTAGTGTTGCAGATAGTGCAACAAAAACCTTGCAAAGTATAGATGTAAGTAGTTACAACGAAGTTTTTGTTTTAGTAACTATGTTTGTTCCAGGTGATTTAAGTGGTATGACTAATGGCACTAGTGTTACTTTAACTTTAGATGACATTGATTTAACTTTTGAAGGTGAGTTTTCAAATGTTCAAAGAGATGGTGATTCTACAACGTGGACTAACTACAAGGGTGCAACTAGCTCAGAGTCAAACACACATGAATACGATACTGATAATTACGATTTAATTATTGGCCAAAGATACGGTATTGACCCTCAACATTCTCAAGTAAATGGTTCTTTTTATATAGATCAATTAAAAGGTTTAATACATTTTAGCTCTAATATTTCGGGAAAAACTGTAATCTTAAAATATATAAGTGATAGTTTAGGAACAGATAATGAAATGCAAGTTCATAAATTAGCTCAAGAAGCTATATATAAACATATAATGTACTCTATACTATCAACAAGAGCAAACACTCCAGAATATATTGTTAGAAGATATAAACAAGAAAAGTTTGCAGCAACAAGACAAGCTAAACTAAGGTTGTCAAATATTAAGTTAGAAGAAATAACACAAATACTTAGAGGTAAATCTAAGTGGATAAAACACTAATATATGCCAGAGATTAAAAACACTTTCACTCAAGGTAAAATGAATAAAGACCTTGATGAAAGAATTATTCCTAATGGACAGTATAGAGATGCTTTGAATATTAAAGTAAGCTCTTCAGAAGACGCTAGTGTTGGTACTGTTCAAAACATATTGGGTAATCACGCGGTAGATCCAGGCGTTGTGCCGGGAGATTATTTGTGCGTAGCAGCTATTGCTAACGAAAAAACAAATAAACTTTATTGGTTTGTTACAAAAGAGTTAATTCCAATTCACGCGATATTAGAATATGATTTAAATGCAAAAGAAAGTGATAGAGTAAAAGTTGTTTTGCTTGACAAACATAATTCTACGTTAAAATTTGGCTTAAATATAATTACAGGTATAAATATTATTGACGACTTGTTGTTTTGGACAGATAATAACAACGAACCTAAAAAAATAAATATACAAGATTGTATAAATGGTAGTGTAACAGGTGATTTAGACACAGTAAGACACACACAGCTAGTAGACACTAATGGTCAGCCTACAGGTATTGATATTGAAGAAAGCCATATAACTGTTATTAAAAAATCACCTAAATTAGCTCCGCAAACAACACTACTTCCTAACTACGACAAGCCACCCGTGCTTTTTGAAAAAATTTTTCCTAGATTTTCTTATAGATACAAATACAAAGATGGAGAATATTCTTCGTTTGGACCTTTTACAGATGTAATATTTAACCCTGTATACAAGGAAGAGTACAATGCAGAAAACGCTTATTCTCTTGCAGAAGGAAATAATTCCGGTATGATAAACAACATTAAGGCTATAATGTTTAGAAATTATAGAAATAATAACTTACCTAAAGACGTAGTTCAAATAGAAATACTTTATAAAGAAGAAGGTTCTAGCGTTGTTTTTTCTCTTAAAAAATTAAATATTGATGATTATGACTTTAACAATAACAGTTGTATTTTAGAGTCTCAAGAAATATTTGCAGCTATTCCAGAAAATCAATTACTAAGACCTTGGGATAATGTTCCTAGAAAAGCTTTAGCTCAAGAAGTAACTGGTAATAGAATTGTTTATGGTAATTATACTCAAGGTTACGATTTAATTAATTCTAATGGATCTAAAGCTATATCAACAGTTGTTGCTGACTATGAAAAAAGAGATTTAACACAAACTAATAACGATGATTTTAGTTTAGGGGGTATACCTTCTTTAAAATCGCAAAGAGAATATAATGTTGGTTTAGTTTGGGGTGATAAATATGGTAGAGAAACAACTGTAATGGAAAATGTAGGAAACGTTACAGTGCCTTGGTTTGACCAAAACATATCTCATTTAGCTAGTGAAGCAACTTCTTTAAGATTAAGTATTAATGGTACTGCGCCTGCTTGGGCAGATTATTATAAGTTTTTTGTTAAAGAAAATTCTGGCGAATATTATAATCTTTTAATGGAAAAAGCTTATTTTTCACAAACAGTTAATTTATTTGACGAAGAAGAAGAAAGAATATGGTTAGGTTTTGTTTCTTCAGATAGAAACAAGCTTTCTGAGCAAGAATATATAATTCTTAAAAGAGATATTAAAGAAGCACAAGGACAAGTAGAGCTTGAAAATAAATTTAAAATATTAGATATACAAAACGAAGCTCCCGATGCAATTAAATATAGATATGTAGATATTGGTAGAGTAAAACAAGATTCTGACGGAAGTAGTGATTTTTTAACTAACGCTTCAACAGGTATATTTACAGACGAAGATCAAAGACCAAATGCTGAAATAGACATGCTTTATATACATAGGTCAAACTGGGTTAATAGTCTTGGTGGTTCTTTACAGCAAAAAGCTGATAACGCAGAAATGTGGGTTGAAAATCTATATGCTTCTTGGAGAAATACAGATACTGGTGAAAATTCTGAAAAATATAGAATAACGTCATCTGTGTTTAATACTACTGAGTATATGTTAAAGTTAGATAGAAAAATTACTACAACTGACGCAGAATTAGGTTTAGGTGGTGCAACAAGTGGTAATTTAGATGATGATCTAGAATTTTTAATAGAAAAAAGAGAAGAAGTAGAATTAGAAGAATTTACTGGTAAATTTTTTGTTCAAATAAGTAGTCTTTCTTCTGTTCAAACTGAGGTTACAGATGATGAACTAAAAGCAAATCATCAAACAATTTCTAAATCTAACACTTTTTGGTTTTATGAGTTGGCTTCTAATGTTGCTTTTGGAAACGTAACTACTCCAGCTAACGAACCTGATCAAGTTGTTGATGTTGCCGGTGTTACTGGTGTAGCAGACACTCATGATGATTTTACAGCATTGCAAGGTACGTTTGGTAATATTAATAAAGGATTTTTTATAGACAATCTTAAAATGGTTGGTGGTCAAATAAACGATGCTAACTATGCAAAAAGTACTGGTCGTACTTGGTGGGGTCGTCATGATCGTCATAAAATAACGCCAAAATGGGGAAGTTTATTAAGAACAAATAATCCACAATACTCAGGTGCTAATATTGAAGAATATGGCTGGGGTTACGGGTGGTTTAACGGTGCAGACCCAGGTGGAACCGGAAATCCAGATAATGAAGATTATGGCAAAAAATATCCTCTTATTGATATTTTACAAAACCCAAACGAATCATTAGGCTCTGCTTTACACAACTGGGCACAAGGCCAGTTTAACTTAATGATTTTAGGACAAAATACGCAAGATAAAAGAGTTAATAGTATAGAAGGTTTTATTACTACAAATGATGATTACTCTGGTGACGGTAGTTTAGTTGGTTTTAAAAAATGGAAAAAACCTGGGCTTAATAATAATGATTGGGGAAATTATTTTAATGGAGGTGTTGAACATACATATGGTAGAGAAAACGGTAAACATTATATTTCAATTTCATTTTTAGCTCCAGGAGAAGATCTTCATGATGGTTTTGATGCAAATTTTATTGAAAGCGCACCCAACTTTGGCGATGATAGTCCTGGTAATTATTTACAAGCTATATGGGGTGGTGGTATATTTAACGACGCCGTTAATGGTTATACTGTTGAGATGGAAGGTAATTATGATGTAAACGATGATCCTTTATTTTCTGCTCCAGGCCCAGGAGTTGGTTACGGCTATGACAACAGTAGTGATTACAAGCAAAGGCATGAAAACCAATGGAACCCTTTTTGGAAACTTAGTTCAGATGATAAAAAGAAAATACAAGATTTTATTAACAGCTTGCAAAAAGGTGGAAAATTTAAATTTTCTAACGATGACGATGTTATATATACTATAGAAAAAAATCCTATAGTTAAAAAAGTGTACAACCATACAGCTTGGAACAGAGATTACGAGTGGGACGGTACTGCTTTTGTAGAAGTTGAAAGTGTAGAAAAAGCTGCTTTAACATGGGCTGATAGTAAAACTACAGCTAACTTTGATGCTTTTAAAGATAAAATTATTGACTTTGGTAGACAAAGTAATAGAAGACTTGTTTATATATTCCCTGTAAATAAAAACGCTATAAACGAAAATGATTTTAACGTTCCTAGCACTGGTACAGAATTTGATGCTCAAGCTAATTTAGATATACAATTTATAACAGCTAATAGTAGCGCTGTAATAGACAAAATAATTAAAGGACCTGCAATATGGGAAACAGAACCTAAACAAGGTGGCTTAGATATTTACTACGAAGCTAGCCAAGCGTTTCCAACTAAGTTAACTGAAAAAACAAATACAGATTTTGCCCCAATACATAGTATTGTAGAGTTTTTAGATGTTGATGCCGCAAAAAACGGAAAAATAGCTATAGAAGGATCAATAGAGCTTGTTGCTTGGGAAACTGCTAATAAATTTGTAGTGTCGGGTTTAAAATCAGGAGCAGATGGTTTTAATAAATTTTTTGTAGATGATAATGGTGCTGATACTAATATAGATTATAATGGTGCTCTTGTTAGGTTTCATAGGCTAGACGGTGGTTATACAACTGGTAGAATAGTAGGTAGTGGCGTGCCTACTGCAGGTGAAACTTTTACCGAGACAGATCCAGATGGCAACATAATAACTTATACAGCTGGTCCTAATTTTGTTAACAAATTTTTTATAGAACCAATAGACATAAGTCTAGACGTTGGTTTAAGTTATTTTAATTGCTTTACTTTTGGTAATGGTATAGAGTCTAATAGAATTAGAGATGATTTTAATGCTCCTGTTATTACTAACGGAGTTAAAGCTTCTATAGTATTAGAGACAGATTACAAAGAAGAAAATAGAAAATCAGGATTAATATTCTCAGGTATTTATAATTCAAACTCTGGTGTTAACAACTTGAATCAGTTTATAATGGCTGAAAATATTACTAAAGATTTAAATCCAACATACGGTAGTATACAAAAATTATTTCAAAGAAGAGTAAGTCTAGTTGCTTTTTGCGAAGACAGAGTTGTTAGTATAACTTCTAATAAAGATGCTTTGTTTAATGCAGATGGTAATTCGCAATTAGTATCTACAAATAATGTTTTAGGTGACGCAACTCCTTTTGTTGGTGATTTTGGTATATCAACAAACCCAGAGTCTTTTGCTAAAGAAAGTTATAGAGCTTATTTTTCAGATAAACAAAGAGGTGCAGTTTTAAGATTATCAATGGACGGTATAACGCCTATATCTGAGTCTGGCATGAGTGATTATTTTAGAGATGAATTAAAAAAATCTGGTGAAATTGTTGGTAGTTACGATGCTTATAGCAAAAACTATAATATCACTTTACGAGGTAACAAACCTTCTGACAATCTTATTTCTAATGCTTTTCTTGACAACGGATTAAATGGTAATTTAGATGTACCAGCTCAAAGTCAACAAATAATTAATAATGGTAGCATAAATAGTGGCCTTGTAGCACTTACTACACCAACGATTGATATAGCTAATAATTTAACAAGCAATAGAACATTAGATTTTGATGTAAAAATTACAAATCACGACGAAATACTTGCTGGTAGTTTAGCGGGTGAAACATCTACAACTACTACAACTCAACTTACTAGCACTAGTTTTACTCAAGACAACAACCCTAGTAGCTTTGCAACTTTTAGTTTTACTAACACTAGTGTAAACCCTGTTTTTGGCTCACTTGGAACACACTCTGCTAACGATCCTGATAAGTCATTTCAAGTTAAAAGAAATTACACTTCAGATTTTGTTACAGATAGTGAATCTGGAACTGGTATAAATGGCGACGCTGTTATTTACTATCCTGATTACCAGTATTACGGACCTGGCGATTCAGCTAATTTTACTACAGCTCGTTCTAAAACTACTTATTGGTATGGTGCAGACCCACTTCTTCTCTATTTTGGACATAGTGGCGATATTATTTGGAATCCAGAGCGTGATTCGTATACAGATTATTATTCAACTGTTTATGATTATAACAGCACTTCTTGGGTTTCTGCTTTTGCAGGCACTGGATCTGATTCAAATCCTTGGTTTTTTACTGATGGTACAGGATTAGCTCACGGTTTAGGTCTTTGCTTTGATGGTGTTGATCATGGTACAGGTGCTGTTTTTCCTGGTGTTAAAGCAAACACTACAAACGCTTCAACGCCGGCAAACGTATTAGCTCAATATCCTACTGCCGCCCCAAACACTATATTTAACGGAGAAGAAATAAAGCTTCAAGTTTTTGCTAGAAATTTTAATGATATAAACTTTAACGGTACAGGTGGTCAACAAGGCTCTGGTAGTAACTCTGATTATTACAGATACATAAGTATACAACTTTACGATGGTATTCCAGGAGACGGTGGTGTAGCACTAACAGATTCTGTACTTATGGATCCAAATGGTGCTATTCCAAGTGGAATAAGCCCAGGTTACGCTGCTTATCAAACAACGGTACAAACAGACACTTCTTACAAAGTTGGTTTTCAAACTACAACAGATTATAACTTTCCAAGTTTAGATTCTAATACAAATCAATTTCATCAAATATATTTTAAATTTACTAATGGTGTTGATGAAAATGAAGAAATTATTGTTAATGATTTGCAAGTAGAAATTATGTTTGTTGATACTGGCAATGATACTAGTAATAAAATTTTTGGCGCTATAAGTAGTTTGAATATGAAAAAGGTTTATGAGATGAGTGATGTTGATACTTTTCAAACTATAACAACTCTCAACGGTGATGCAATGCCACCATCGACTATACCCGCTTGGGCAGAAGTTGAAAGATTAGGGCCTAATGTAGGTTATGACGACTGGGATTTTAGTGTAAATGGTATTTCAATTCCAGGAGATGCATTTGCAACAGAAAGTTTAGCTTTATATGGTGATAACTATATAGCTATACAAAATTCTGGTACACAGGCTGATGGTAATGTTGTGACTTGGGAAGAGTCTCCAGATGGAGGCGTTAGCAATGGAACTCTTAATTATGGAGTTTTTGGCAACGGTACTATTACTGTAAATGATGTTATTGAAGTTGACGGTAGTGGTAGCAATGTTGTGCAGATAAAACAAGCTGTTAGTTTTGTTACAGGCAACTATTACGTTGTAGATTTAACACTTAGACAAGGTACACCAACTGGCGATGTTCCTTTTATTACACACATTGTAAATAGCGTACTTACTAACTTTAATTTTGTAGAACAACAAGTAAAATTTGATTTTTCAGGAACTCTTCACGGTGCTTATAGATGTATATTCCAAGGAGATAGCAGTAACACTGAACTAGCTATAAATATACCAGCAAACTTAGTTGCAACTATACATTCTATAAACATGTTAGATGTTAGTGAAACATGGTCTGGTGGTACAGTAAACAACTGGGATTCAAACTTAGGTGTAAACACAAATCCAAATCCATCAACTTCATTTGACACACCTCAAGTTTATGCAAGCGCTTCTGATGGTATAGTTTTTGACGTTCCAAACTCATATACATCTATAAGACAAACTATAAATAATTTACAACCTATACCAGGTGGTTATATTCTTACATTTGATGCAGTTGTAACAAATGATGAGTTAAGCTTTAGATTACTAGACAATGATACTAGCGGAGCCAACGGTTTACATGGGGCTAACGTTATAGATAGAACTGGTAGTTATAGAATATACTTAAACATGGACGGTGGCACTTACGATGTAGAAATTGATGAAGGAGCTGGTTATGTTGTTCAACATCAAATATCAGCGGCTTACCCAAGCAGTTCTAAAAATCAAATTGTTTTCCATGATAGCATGAATTTTCAAGGAAGTATTGACAACATGTCTTTAGTTAACGCGCAGAATATATATACTGGAGGTTCTGCTGATGCATTTACTTTTTCTGGCTTTGACCCTTTATTAAACAACTATATAGTATTTAATAATAATAGAATAGAGTTTAATAATTGTCCAGGTATAGACGCTACTGATCCTTCAAATCTTGTCTTTTTCCAAGTGCAACAAGAAGTTGGTAATCTTGAAAATGGAACTTATAAAATAAGGTTTGATCATGATTTTGATCCTCAAAATGGTAATAGTGGCGGTGTAAACGGTTATTACTATAATTCAGATGGTAATGGCTTTATAATAGGTGATGTTGGCGGTATAACAGGCGCAGGTACTTATAGCGATGTACATATTATAACAAATGACCCTAACGATCCGGCATATCATACGAACCCAGATCCAAGTACATACTTAACAAACACCCTTGTAATACATTCTAATAGCGGTGGTAGCGGTACTAGTACAACAGGTTTTATAGATAATATTTTGTTTAGACAAGAGTTTGTTACTGGACAAGAAGAAACAATTTCATTTAGCGAAAATGTTAGAGGTTGGGTTAGTAAAAAATCTTTTATACCAGAACAAGGTGTTAGCTTATCAAGTTCTTACTTTACATTTAACACAGGTCAAATATACGAGCACAACGT
>Ga0098037_1001611_pt1 | contig 10338 bp, 5 predicted proteins | sample 5_EtaG_FD_75050 | JGI IMG/M metagenome (GOLD analysis project Ga0098037, IMG submission 75050) | Marine viral communities from the Subarctic Pacific Ocean - 5_ETSP_OMZ_AT15132 metaG | ecosystem: Environmental > Aquatic > Marine > Oceanic | place: Pacific Ocean | collected 2015-01-08 | reverse complement strand
TGTACAAAGATGTTCATTCAAGAAATTGGGAAAACAATAGTTCTGATGGTGAAGAGTTAATAGAGTATTACAACGAAGAGGGTACTTATGTATATTTACCAGCTACTAAACAAATATTAGATTTTACACCTAATCCATTACAAACAGGACCAAGATTTGTAATTGCTAAAAGATTTAGTTTTGACAGACTACAAGGACAATACGATCATGTATTAGGACTTATGTCAGCTATGGCAAAAATAAATGTTTTATCAATTATAGCTATGGAAGATGCAGTATTTACAGAAACAAATATTGTTGGAGAAATAGAATCAGGAAATTACAAAAGAGGTAGATTTGCTATAAACTATTTATCTCCAGGTAGTCAAGTTGCAAAACCAACTAATAACTTGCCGTATCAAATGTTTCAACAAATAGATAGGTTAGAAAGACAATTAAGATTAGGTGCAAGTTATCCAGTTACAGATGATGCACAATCTCCTAATTCATTTGTTACTGGTAGAGGTTTACAAGAGTTAATGTCATCCGTTGATTTAAACGTAAGAGAATATCAATTATCACTAAAAACAGCAATGGAAGAAATAGATTCTAAACGTTTAGAGATGGATGAAGTTTTAAATAAAAATAAAAAGAAACCACTTAGTGGTTATGCAAATGGAGCTGCTTTTTCAGAACAGTATGAACCAAGTACAGATATAGGTGGTCAATATGCAACACGTAGAGTATATGGTGTTATGGCAGGATTTGATGAGCCAACTAAAATTGTTTCTGGTTTACAATTGTTACAAGCAGGAATTATAGATAAAGAAACTTTACAAGAAAATATGGATGGATTAGAAAATTTACAAAAAATAAATAATAGGATTACTAAAGATGAAGCAGAACAAGTATTGTTTGAAACATTAAAAGTTCAAGCGACACAAGGTGATGCTAAAGCTACAATGGCATTAGTACAAATAAGAAAGAGTCCATCAGAGATGTCAAGTATATTAGATAAATTTTACACACCAGAGGAACAAGTATCTCCTGATGAACAAGCATTGCTTGATGAATTAGGTCAAGCACAGATACCAGGACAACCACCAATGCCACAAGGACCTACACCAGATATAAGGTCATTGTTATTACAAGGTGGAGGAGGTCCATTACAAGGCGGAGGAGGTCCATTACCAGGTGGAGGAGGTCCTCTTGGATAGAGAGTATGTTGAAGTAGAATTTGATAGTATGGTCAAAAGTACATTAAGTGATGTATGGATGAACAATTTAAATGCGTTTGGACAAGAACCAGACATCATACCTTTACCAGGATTTTTAATATTATTTAAACCAATTATAGATGAAGAGGGAGATGACAATGGCGAATGGATCTTCTAGGAATAAAGGTAGAAGAGGTGGTGCAGTAAGTGGACCAGGAGCTTTATCAAAAAGAACTGATCTAAACGTTACGGCTACAGATGCAAGAGAAATGTTAAGTGAAGCACCTATGGGTGCAGAGTCGGCATTAGTAAATCAAGTACAACAAGGAAATGTTGCAGCAGAAGCATCTAATACAAGTGGAATGTTACCAGCAGATAATGCACCTGTTGCTATAAATCCAGTAGAAGATTTTGATTTAACAGCACCTACAAATTATCCAGACATGCCAGTTACTGAAACTGGTATACCTAAACAGTCATACTTAGAAGATGATTCTATGATGCTTATTAGAGCTATGGCAGATATATTTCCAACTGATGAATTATTGTCATTGTTGATGAGCCAAGGTTCTGCTTATAAACAAAGTCCTGATGATATTGCACCATAAATAATGGGTGTATTTTATTTTGACAATCCCTCTCAAGAGCGAGATTTATACGAAGAAATTTATAATAGACAGAATCAATATAAACAAACAAGAGACCGTGTTACTCTAAATGATGCTACACGTGCTACACAAATATCAAGGTTATATCCAAATTTTTCTCCTGATGTAGTATCAGCTTTAACATTACTGCAAGTAAAACCAGAATCAGAAGTATTAGGAGAAGTAGCTTCACGTATTGCTGAACACAATCAAAGAGGAATATTATCTAAAGTAGGTAATGGTTTTAAAGCAGGAATTAGATTAGGTTTACTTGGATTAGAAGATGCATATAGAAGTTGGGTAGATAGACCTATAAACTCTTTTATAGCTTCTACATTTGGAGATCAAGCAGAGAATTTAACATTTCAAGATGCATACGCATTGTCAGGTAAATCAACAGTTAGACAAGCAGTCAATAATTTAAGACAAGGTAAACGTGTTAATTTAGGCGAGGGGTTTTTACCTGATAGTGATGAGTTTGATGCACAAAATCCTAACTCTAAATTTTATGAAGAATATCAATATATGGTGCAAAAAGGTATGGCACCTGATAGAGCAGCACAACAAATTAATGATTATCTTGGAGATCCTATAACTGATATAGACCAAAGATCACAAGAAGAATCAGGACAATTTACTATAACAACTAGAGGATCAGATGGTAGAGATGTAGCTATGCCTATATCACTTGGTCGTGCTACTGCAAACTTAGTCCTAGAACCAGGAAGTAGAAGTTTTAATGCAGTATCAGGACTAATAGATATGGGTAAGGTAATGTTTTTAGATCCTGCAAACTATTTTGGATTAGGTATTAAACACTTAACTAAATCAAAAAGATTGTTAGCACCGTCAGAAGAATTAATTGCATCATTAAAAAAGAAAGGTATACAAGGGGTAAAAGGTTCTGGTGAGTTTACACAAGCACAGAAAAAAACTTTAGGAATATACGAAACAGGTAAGTTTAATTTTGTTAATAAAAAACAAGTTAATGATTTTTTAGACAATGATGATGCTGGAGAAGAGTTTATAAACTTTTTAGCAACTAACGACAATACACATAGATTTATGACATTATCTGGTATTAGTGATAAAGAAATATTAGCAGATTTTAGAAAAATACAAATATCAAAAAGACCATTAGAAAATAAAAAGAAAGCTATTCGTGGTCTTTTAAATGATAAATATCTAGGAAATCCTTTTAGAGGTCCAGATAGTTTTGGAATGGAAAGACCAACAGTTGGTGCCATAGGAAGAGCAGCAGGTGGATTAGCAGAAACATTAATTGGTAGAGGATTAGATCCTGGATTAGAGGGTGCAGGAAAATTGTTTGGAGCAAGAAAAATTATTAAAGCTAGTATGATGGAAAATTCAAGAGTAGGTAGAATACTTGCTTCTTACGCATCTGACTTACCTTATAGATTTTTAGATGTAGATCAAATGGATCAAACACTAAATCAATCAAAATTATGGATGGACCAGACAACTATGACAACAAAAGATAAATCAGAAATATTAGATCAAATGATACGAATAGATGATGGAGATGAAGCAGCTTTGTTTGACATAACTAAAGATATGTTAGCTAGGTCTGTAGAAGATTTAGTAGATAGTGCTGGTGTCAATCGTAGAGACGCAGAAGCTATAACAAGAATATTTGATGAAGAGTTACCAGAGTATAGAAAATTTTGGATTAATGCAGTAACTGGAGAAGAGGTAGCAACTGGTACTAACTTTGTACCAACAATTATAGATGGCAAACCAACAATGACTCCAGGACCACAACTTATGACACAGTTTATAAACAGAAGCATTCCATTACCTGATGCTGCTGGTTTAACAAAAGCATTTAACAGTATGGGTATATTACGTGCTATGGTTCCTGATTTATTTAAAGGACCAGATGAAGCATTAGACACAGGTAAATTATACAAATTACTTGGCGATAAAAATTCAGTTCAAGGGGTTAGTTCAAAACTTGCAGATTACTACATGTCAAATGTTTGGAAACCATTAGTTTTATTAAGAGGTGCATGGACAGTACGTGTTGTTGGTGAAGAGCAATTAAGAATGTATGCTAGAGGTTACGATAATATATTTAGCCGTCCTATGTCGTGGGTATCACAATTTATTACTAATAGTGATGATGCAGCAAAAGTTAAAAGATGGAACTCTAAAGGTGTTACATACAATGATTTATTTGGAGATGCGTTTGATGATTCTATAGAAGCACAACAAGCTGCATCAAGAATTGCAGGAAATAATAATAACGATTATATATTTGGTGGAGAACGTAAAGGACAAAAAAAACCTGGACCTTTTAAATACAAAGTGTTAAACAAAGCAGATATTGTAAGAAAAGGATCTAGCGGAGTTAGAACAGGGGAATACAACGAGTATTTAAGAAACTATTTATCTGAAATATCTAAATTGCATCATGATGACTTATTTAAATTTTTATACAGAAGTAATTCAGGTGAACTATTAACTAAACCACAACAACAACAAAGATTGCAAGAATGGATGGAGGGTAGTTCTGATGCAGCTAAAGACATAAGTAAATCTTATAACAGAGGTGGTCCACAATTTAGAAGAGCCGCAGGTTCTGTTGGTGGTAGGTACACATTTGCTAAAGCAATAGAAGCAAGAGCTGTAGGTGCTGCTGGCGGAGATTTTAATGAAAACAGAGCATTGTTAGAAAAGTTAATAGATATAAATAATATAAATGAAATAAATTTAGTACGTGATAATCCATTTACTATTAGTTCTAAATTAAAAGCTAACGATACTTTAATTAATATGATTAAAAGTGGAACTGTTGATGGTGTTGAATTAGATGATGTATTTAAAGAATTAGTATCTAAAGGTAGTAAATTATTTAAAAAACAATCAGGCGTTAAAGCAGAAAACTTTAAATCACTAGTTAAAACCTTAGATGACGTATTTGAGGATTTACCACAATATATATCTGCACCATTTGACTCATACATGGATGCAACTAATAAATGGGATCAGATGACAGCTAAAGGTTTTGATTTCTTTATGGCATCTAAAACAGATACACTATCAAGATCTCCAGTATTTAGACAATTGTATTGGAGACAAGTTTATGATATGTTGCCTTTTATGAGTCCTGGTATGAGACAAAGATTACTTTATGGTGGAACCATTTACACGGAGGGTAGATTTGTAAATATAAAAGGAGCAAATAGAGCTAACATTCCAGATGAAAATTTATGGGCAAAATTGAGATTTACACCTCAACAATTACGTAAACAAGATACAACTATTAATTTAGATATGTTTAAAAAGGAAATTAAAAAGTTAGATGAAATAGATGCAGCAGCAGGTAATGTATCTGTAGATTTTCAAAAAGACATTAATAAATTACAAAAAGAATTTACAAAAATAAAAAGAGAATACTTAAATGAACTAGAAGAGTTTCAAGGTAATAAATATTGGTTAGGTAAAGGTCAAAAATATTCTTTGGGTATGTTTGCTGATTATGATATAAGTGAAGATTTAATTGTTAAACAAGGAAAGAAATCAAGAAAAATATCTCCTCAAAGAAAAATAAAATATGATAAAAAGATAGATGAGTTGCGTGAAAAAGAATTAAAAATAATTGGTAGTGAGCGTGAACACAAATTAAGTAACATGGAAGCTCGTTATCCAGCAGACAACTTTGAACACGAATTACTGGGCTATGCTAAGAAAAAAGCAGGTATACAGACTTACTCTCCTCGTAAAAATAAACCAAAGATGCCTACTACCATCAATCGTCTTAGAGGTTCTATCAGCAGAATAAATAGAAATATAAAAAATATGCAAGATAGATTAGATAATTATGTTGCACGAGAAACTCCAAAATTTGAAACTAATGAATATGTACAAGAGTATGAAGTATTGAGAGACATATATGAAAGAGGTGCATCAGATAAATTTGGGGATATGGAGCTATCAGTATTATTTAATGACTTAGATAATATAAAAATTACTGAAACAGAGTGGAATAATTTGTATTCAGAAACTCTTGCAGAGTTAAGACAAAATGTTAAAGATGGATATTTTGATGCAGTTCCTGAATTAGAAGCATTTTTAGAAACTACAAAGGCACAAAAGAAAAGCGCTTGGAAAAAATTAAATAAAGAATTTAATGAAAAAGGAGATGAAATTGCCAACAATTTAGGAGAAGCAAATGTAAAGTTTTTTGAAGCAGAATTAGAAAAAGGACAAAAGTTTATAGATGCAGCAACTGAAGTTTTACAAGATCACACAGCAGCTTTAAATAAAAAGAAATCACAAGTAGATAATATTAGAGGACAAATAAATGAGAGATTAGATAAATTAGAATTGAACATAGAAAGAAAATTTGAAAGAAGAAAAGAACAATATTATGGAGAAAGAAATAAATTATACAAAGCATCAGGTTTTACAAATGACGCAACATCTTTTGACCAAATAGACACAGTTGCTAAAGCAGTTGCATTACAAGGTGTAGAAGATTTACTGTATGACTTATCTAAAAATAATAAATTCTTTTACAACATGCGTGCTATATTTCCATTCGGACAAGCATATAAAGAAATTATGACTACCTGGGCAAAACTAATAGCAGAAAATCCAGAAGTAATTAGAAAAGGACAAAACGTAGTTAATGCAGCAAGAAAAGAAAATCCATTTAGTCCTGTAGAGGGAGAGGGATTTTTAGCACAAGATGATGTTACTGGTGAAGAAGTATTTTATTATCCATTTAGTGGTGAGTTAGTTAGTAATCTAGCATTAGGAGAAGATAGGAAAGCAGACATTAGATTACCTGGTTATGCTAGTTCTCTTAACTTAGCATTAAATGTAATACCAGGTGTAGGACCTATGGTAGCTATACCTTTCTCTGCATTTCTTGGAGGTAATCCTACATTTGATAATTTTAAAAAAGTTGTCTTTCCTTATGGTTTACCTGACGTACAGAACGCAGGAGACTTTATTAGATCAGCAGGTATTCCAGCGTGGATGAGAAATGCCTGGAGAGCTATTAGAGGTTTTCAAGAAGATGGTACAGACGCACCTACAGATGAAATTAAACGTGTACAAATAAATTCACAAATAGACGTATATAGATTGTTAAAAGCAAATGGAGAAGATGACAGTACACCAGAAAAACAAGCAGAGTTAATGCAGAGAGCAAAAACAACTAGCGCTTGGTTAACAATGGTAAAAGCGTTTTCACAATTTATTGGACCTACTGGATTAAATGCTAGGTACGAAATACATGATCCAAAGAATAATGGAACAGTATGGGCAATGCAATCTTTGTCAGATTACTATAGATAGATTTTAGATACACCTCCTACTATAGAGGGAACTAATCAATTAGAGTTTGCGCCAGGAGATAACTATGGAGCGACAAAACACTTTATAGAAAGATTTGGTTTTAATCCTATAGATATAGTACAACCTAAATCAATTGTTATAGAGCCAAGACCAGTAGATGAAAAGGGAGCAGAGTTTGAAAGAAACAATCCTGATTTATTTAAAGACTATCGATTTACAGCACAATTTGCTATACCTAAAGGTGGAGGTGGTGCATTTAATTATGAAGCATATATAAATACAATTATAAATGAAACAAGAGAACCACTTAGTGCAGACGAATGGTTAGCTAAAAGAAATCAATCTTTAGGTGAGTTTTATATGGAGAATCAAAGAGTACAATCATTAGAAATATTTAATATAAATGATCCACAACAAAACAGAAAAAGAAATAGATTCTTATCTCTTCAACAAATTAATGCTAGAGAACAGTTTCCTGGATATGACCAAACTATAGTTGGTTTACCTGCAACTGTAAATGTAGAATTACAAGTAGAAGAATTAGGTAAATGGGTAAATGAACCTAAATTATCTAATACAAGAGTAGGACAAGATGTAAAACGTATTCTAAGTTTATTTGATTTGTTTAGTAAGAAATCATTTGCAGAGGGTTATAGTCAAGATGGTTGGAGATCTTCCAGAAAATATATTAAAGAACGTAAATTTTTAAGAGATGAAATTGCTAGATTAACTATGCGTAATGATGATTTTTACTTTGTTGCACAAAGAGTATTGCTACCATATATAGCAGAGAGACAAGACTTTTTAGAAGATATGATATATGATGAAAATGTATACGCAGAATATGGTATGTATTTACCAAATAGTATGGAGACATAATGGAAGATGGATATAAAGAAGCGCTAATAGAAGCAGTATTAGCTAACAGAAGTGTAATTAAAATGCCTTATGGTTCACAAACTACTGCTGGTTCAATAGAGCAATTAACAAGTAGTTCACGAATAGATGACAATTTAATTACAAATTTGAATAGTTTAATTACTAAAGATATTTCTGATACTCAATTTATTGCACAAATAATTACAACTTTAGAAGTTTATGATGCAATGAATAACAATGAAAACAATGCTTCTTTAGATTCTTTTTATGCTGACAATGTTCAAGTTGTTGAAGATTCTTTATCAGTATTAGAAAATTTTATTCCTGGAGAAGCAGAATTTGTAAACGAATATCAAAGTTATTCTTTTTCAGGACCTAGGTATAAATACACTTTACCTGTAGATTTTGTTCAATCAATTAATAGTGGTGTTGATTTAGCTACTGGTGTAAGTCCTGTAAATGCAGAAGAATCATCAACTTATAGAAACTTTTTAAAAGAACAAGTTAATGAATTTGTTGACGAAACAGGTAAAGCAGCAATAATAGCTAAACCAAAAGGTGGATCAGGATTTTTATTTTACACTTCACCATCAATCCAACAAACATTTTCTAGTCGTGGAACAGATAATATAGCATTGCAATATACTTTACCAAGACTTAAATTATTTGGTGCTAATGATGCTGAAGTATATTACTATCCAGAATTTATTAAACCAGAAGATGCAAACACTTATAAACCAAAACCAGGATCATTCGTTTCATTAAAAGATAATGTTGATGAATCTGGTGTAGCAACTAATGTTGCAACAGGTAATACTTATTACATGACATATACTATAAATCCAATAACAGGAGAATTTGAAGATTTTAAACAAGAGTTTTTATCAGCAGAACAAGCAGAAAGTCTAATAGGTCAAAACACACCTCCTATACAATTAACAGGAACAACTGAAGCAGAAAGAACAGAAAGTTTTAATCAATATAAACAACAATTATTATTTGAAGATATAGGAAATACAGATGTATTTGGAAGTTTACCATCAGATCATTTTATATTTAAAAATATAGAAGCAGAAGTACAAGAACCTACTGTAGAGGGATTTGCAAAAGATACTAAAGAACAATTCACAGTAAGTGATTACGGTGTAGATAACTTATATAGAGGATTTGATCACATTGCTGGAGATCCAGCAGAGGGAAAAATTAATTGGATTAGTTTACCTCCTGATGAACAACAAGCTATTCAATTACAATTAATGCAAGCAGGAATGTTATCACCAGATGCTTACTATTCAGAAGCAGGTACATGGGGTTTACAAACAAGAGCAGCAATGAAAGAAGCTATGACAGAAGCTAACTATAAGTTAGAAAAGGTAGGACCATACTTACAAGGAGCAATAGAAGATTATAAAAATAGACCAATTATATATCCTTTAGTTTATCCATCAGCAGGACCTTTAGCAGTTAAAGAAGCAGTACAGACTGCAATTAGTGCAGCAGGTGGTAGAACAAATATGACTACAGGAGAAATGGCAGCTTTTATGGATTTCTATAAAGATTCAGAACAAGACTATGCAAATGCTGCTGTTGAGTATGATAGAAATTTAGATTTAGTAAGAAGAAGAATGATGCCAGAAAGCAAATTACAAGTGCCTGATAGTCCAGGAGTTAGAACTGCTGAACGTATAGAACAGACATTACAACCTGAAATACAAGCACAAGCTAAAGCAGATGAAGATGCTAGAAATCTTTCATATTTAACCTATTCAATTGACAGGATGAGTGATATTATTGGTTAGTGAGATTATTTATAATAGGGTTGATAATGGCTAATGGGTTATCATTTGCACCAGATCAACCAGATAAAGAACAATACACACCTGAAAGATTATATTCTTATTTAGTATTTGCAGACAATTATGTAAAATCTAAAAACTTATCTACATCTGAATATAATCCTAATGATGAAAGAGAGTTTGTATTAAATACAGATGATCCATCTGCAATGCAACAGTTAGTTGCAGTAGCATTAGCTGAACATCATGACGGTGGTTATAGTTTAGGTTATTCACAAAACAGAGTAAGTAAACCAAATAGTGATGGCTCTGTCGACTATGGATTGTGGCAGATAAATGATTTTTGGGAAGATAGATTTAAAAAAATATTTCCAGAACTATTTGATAATGGTAGAGATTTTGTAGATAATATAAGTAATCCATTTATAAATGCAGTTGCAGCTATTTATATATCTGGATATGTAGAGGGTGATGGACCAAATGGTTTAGAGA